>Ga0209707_1000311_pt1 | contig 30813 bp, 22 predicted proteins | sample EN4Hudsemesocosm_FD_184630 | JGI IMG/M metagenome (GOLD analysis project Ga0209707, IMG submission 184630) | Methane-oxidizing microbial communities from mesocosms in the Hudson Canyon - EN4B Hudson Canyon (SPAdes) (version 2) | ecosystem: Environmental > Aquatic > Marine > Cold seeps | place... | reverse complement strand
CCGCACCCGTATAAGCAAGCTCTTTATCTAAAGTCGCACTAAAATTAAGCGATTTATTCTGTAAGAAATCCTCAATTTCCGTATCAATAATCGGCGACTGCTTATTATTCAGCCCCTCTATTTTTTCCTTGATAATATCTAACGCCACAACCTCATTATGCTGAGCCAATAACATAGCGTTAGAAAGCCCCACATACCCTGTACCTACAATTGCTATTTCATAATTTTAATTTCAAAAAGAACCTGATTATCATGAGCTTAAAGCCTGTAATATCTTATAGAATCAATTAATGCCTAAACAACTACAGCCTCCCATCAACACTTTCAGAAGGAAGTAAATATTTTATATCGTATAAAACATGATTTTCTTTTGCCACCTTCCTGATTCCTTCAAGTCCCATTGCTTTAAATTGATCATGTGCAACAGCAATAACAACCACATCGTAATAGTCGACACTAAGATTATCAATTGTTCTTAATCCATACTCAGCATACGCCTCATCAGAGTCAACCCAAGGATCATAAATATCAATATTTGCATTGTAAGATTGTAGCTCCTCTACCATCTCTACAACACGCGTATTACGTAAATCAGGACAATTTTCTTTAAATGTTAAACCCAGCATTAATATATTTGCATCAACAATATTAATTTTTTTAGTCGCCATCAACTTAACAATCTCACTAACAACAAAATGCCCCATATTATCGTTAATACGTCGGCCTGCTGAAATCAATTGCGGGTGGTACCCCAATGACTCTGCTTTATGAACCAAATAATAAGGATCAATCCCTATACAGTGCCCACCTACCAAACCCGGCCTGAAAGGTAAAAAATTCCACTTAGTTCCTGCCGCCTCCAACACTTCCTCCGTATCAATCCCGACTCGGTTAAAAATGAGTGCTAGTTCATTAACCAATGCAATATTAATATCCCTTTGCGTATTTTCAATAACTTTTGCAGCCTCAGCTACCTTAATACTACTTGCCTTATGTGTTCCCGCAGTAATAATTGACCGATACAGCTCATCAACAATAGTTGCAATTTCAGGTGTAGATCCCGAAGTCACTTTAATAATAGTCGTTAAACGTCTCTCTTTATCACCAGGGTTAATTCTTTCAGGACTATACCCGCAATAAAAATCAGAATTAAATACCAAACTAGAGCCATTCTCTAAAATCGGCACACAAACATCTTCAGTTGCTCCCGGGTAAACCGTTGACTCATAAATAACAATATCGTTTTTCTTTAAGTATTTAGCAACAAGATGCGTTGCTGAAATAACAGGACTCAAATCAGGTGCTTTACTACGATCAATTGGGGTAGGTACCGTTACAATATAAATATTAGCTTCTGCTAAGAGACTTTCATCATCAGTACATTTTAATAAAGTAGCAGAAGCTAGTTCTTCAGCACTTGTTTCTAAAGTAGAGTCGGTCCCTGCATTCAACTCAGCCACTCTATTAACATTAATATCATAACCAATCGTTTCGATTATTTTTCCAAACTCAACCGCTAGTGGTAAACCAACATAGCCCAAACCAATAATTGCTATTTTTTTCATCTTAACCTTTCCTTAAATTTGTATTACCTGATTTAGACATTAAAAAGGCAACCTTCACACACCCCATCCCTAGGATGATGAAAATCTAGCTTTTTATCCTATTTTTATAATATTTAAACACTGTGTTTTTATTCCCAAGTAGAAGAACTTCAGTGCCTCTGAGTTGAAAATAATATCAGCTGGGGCGCAGGTCTTTAGAGGCTGTGAAAGTATTCAAAATAACCTTAAAAAACAGGTTTCGTAGGTTGTGGCTGAGCTTGCGAAGCCCAACAATCAATGACTTATCTAGCATCAGATGTTGGGCTTCATGCTTCAGCCCAACCTACGAGCAATACTTTCACAGCCTCTTTAGCCTGCATTTATACAAGAGCAGGCTAAAGACCTGCGCCCCGAAGCGAAATAAAAAATGGTTCTATTTTATGCAGTGGAAATTAACAATTTTCATCAGCCCACCCTATCCCACCAGAAGAAGAGTAATTATTCCTGTATCGATCCTCATAGAATCAATAACACTAAACAAGCACCTGCCAAAAGACGATGACTTTACCATTCTGAATGGAAAATAAAAATTAATCAGGAACATATCCTGACAACTCATCATTAACTAACAAAATAAACGCCTGCAATCTCATATCCGCATCTACGACTGTTTCGGCTGAGCTAACAGTCGTCGTCAAGCGCACCAAAGCTCCATCAGTTCTACTCTGTAGAAAAGAGCCTACAAATGTATTCCATTTCAAAGCATATTCGCTAGCAATATTCTTCCCTCGCTGTCTATACCAGTAATAAACCAACTGCTTAACCTTACCTTTGGTAATAGCAACCCGATTCAGGTCAACACCCTTAAAGTTATACTCGCCAATATCCGTAATCAACCAACCACCACCAGGAATGCATAACTTAGGCGAATGAGGAACAACTCCGTGTTTTTGAGTTTGATAGTAAGCGACATAAAAATTAACTCGCCCTTGCTCATCTGCGTGCTTATAATTCGTCAAGATATAATCTGACAAACCTAAGAAATCTACCGTACTCTGATCCATATCAACAGTGTCACCCGACCAATTTGATAATTTTAACGGAAACTCATAAAAACTTTTTCTCTCAGGAATAACATCCTCAGTATTGCCTAAAGGCTTAATGGTAAAAATTGCTAATGAAATAAGTACCAACAAAGCTAACAATGGGAAATAATTACTAGAAGACTTAATTGATGTTGCTTCTTTCGAAACAGGCGCAGACATAACCACCAAGCCAAAAACATCATCCCAGCCTCTATTTTTACGATCAGACCAAGATAGTAACCACATTTCAAAAAATAAAATAATGAAGCATGCCATAAAGACAATCCAACCTTCAAAATCATGAATAAAGCCTTCAGCCATTGAAATACCCCAGTTTTCAACCAAAAGACCAATTACCCCAATCCTAAAGCTATTCATAAAAATAGTGACAGGAATAGCCGTCAAAAATAAAACCGTACGTTTCCAAAAAGCAACATGAAACATATAAGCACAAATAAAAGCCAAGCTCATCAGTGGGAACAAATACCTAAGTCCACTACAAGCCTCAACCACTTGTAGCTTATAATTCCCCAAATCAATAACATTACCTTCCAAATAAACGGATATATCGCAAAACCGAATTAAAGAAACACCTAACTGAGAAGAAATAAGCTGTAATTTTGCCGTCAAACCTGCCTGTAACACTGGAGGTAGCGGAAAACAGAAAATAAGCAACAAGATAGGAACTAACATTAATCGTGTGGCCTTAAGTCCACAAATCGAAAGTGCTAACCCAATTAAAAGAAATATAAACGAAAAACGGAGCAGAAAATAAACATCCCCCACAGTACCAATAAAATATAGCACCATTGCCAAAAAACTTAAAACAACACCTAGCCAAGAGGGGGTGAATCTTTCAGCTAAAATCAACTCTTTTTGTAACCATATAAAGTATAAAGAAACAAAAGGAATCATATAGCCATGGCTATATTCCTCTCTTCTATCCCAAACACCAACCAAATCAACAAAAACTTGCCAGTATAAGACAGTAATGCAAACAAAGACTAATAAATAGATAACGTTATATTTGTTCTTAAAAAAACTCAACATCGAAAAAACCTCATTAAATATTTAATACCTAAATTGATACCCTTAAATCACTTTTCTATATTTCCAAGTTTATTTTAAATAATACTATCTAATTCTAAAACAATATTACCGTAGCCATTACCACTCATGTCATATTCCACTATATTGTACTATGCCTACTTAAAAAATAATTCCTACACATATCAGGTGATTTTTTGAAAAACCTAGTTTATTTTATGCCAACATTCAACGTGAGGTTTGTAGGTTATTACCAATACTCAACGAGTATATAGCTATATTTAATATAGTCATTCATTAAACCTAAGGTTTTCAATAATCATTTCAACCCGACTTTCCCAGCTCAAACTACGTACTCTGTTTTTTCTTTTCATAATTAATGCCTCCGAGTCTTCAGCTAAAGCAGTTTTAATTTGCTTTGCGAACTCATCTGCACCACTAGCAGCATATACAACGTCCGAATACTCTTTTAGCTCTTGAAATGGAGTGCTTACAATTGGCTTCCCCAACGCTAAATACTCTTTTAATTTAATTGGATTACACGCTTCAATCCAATCAGTTTGTTGCCATGGCATTATTGCGACATCAAAATGATGTCCGTAATACGGTACTTGTTCGTATGATTTGACCCCCAAAATATAAATATTATCTTTTGATATTAGAACATCATAATCAGCCGCTACTTTTCCCACAAATACAAAGTTCATTTCAGGTAATTTGCTTGCAACCTGAGCACACATATCAACGTCAACAGTATGTGAATCTAATGTACCAAAAAAACCAACAATAGGCCTACCATCCATTAATTCCTTAATATCTAACGGAATCAACTCCATACTCTTATCTATTTCATCAAACATTTCAAAATCAACACCATGATCTAAAAAAATAGCTTTATTACACTGATGCTTCTCATCCTGATATAACTTATCACTGACGAATAGTGTTAAATCCGCTTTATTCTTTAAAGTTAAATCATAATTAGTAATAACTTCCTTATCTACATTAGGAAATAATTCATATGCATCCGTTCTTAAATAAACCAAATGTGATCCAGTACATTTTAATGCTATATCACATGCCGCTGGGCAAACGACCATAATAATAGGATTCTTTAAAGTAATTGTAGAGGCTACAAGCTTTATTTGTACTGCAACAATTAAATCATTTACTTCTTTAGCAAAAGGGATATGGTGTACAGGTAAAGAAAAAGGACTATAAACCCAAAAACCTACATCAGATTTTTTTAATCCAGTGAATATGCTCTTCGATTTTCTGACCACCCTATTCCAGAGTTTTTTTCCTTCAGAAAAATTAGGTATCTGCATCACAATAGAGTTTACATAAAGAGCGTTTCCTTTAGCTGAAAATTTTCTCGTGATTTGAAAATCAACATGCGAACGATGCTGGTACCACCAGTCCAGACCACCAAAACAAAGAAAAGATAAACTCTCTTTCTGATTCTTTTTAAACTGATCTTTTACCTTTTTCATTACCGCCCCTCAATTGATACTACCGGCCTAAATTTTCCACTCACTGTTCGCTCTATTTTATCCACTAAACTATATTCAACAGCCAGCTCATCTGGAAGGTGTAATTTCACCAAAGCTCTAAGCTCATTAAGATTTTTCTCTCCAAAATCATTCCCTGGAACATATCTAATTTCTATAAAATCTAGCTGTGTTTGTACGATCTGACTCTCAATAATATTATCAACTCCATATAATAAATGAGTTAATAGAGCTGCCCCAAACACCCGGCCACTTATAGTTTTTATTTCATCAGAAACTCTTCCTTCAATCGACTCTATTACTTGAAATTTACGACCACAGCCACAATTTTTATCAGACTTTGTTACAATATCTCCCGTATCATAACGAATAAAAGGCATTGCAAAATTCCAAAAACCAGTTGAGACTACTTTATATTTTTTACAAGCGATAGAATCATCAACTGGAATTAATTCAGTCAACCCATATTCAGGATTTATATGGTAACTACCTTTTTCACAAGTAAAAATATAACAAACTCTTTCCGCACTCCCATAAAAATCATAAATTTTCGCACCAAAAGCCACCTGAATAGTTTCTCTCATATGCAGTGTCAGCGTCTCTGAAGATGTCATCACAGACTTTAACTCTAAACTAATGTTATTTCTAATACAAAATTTCGCCACTAAATATATTGCTGAAGGATAACCTACTAACGCCATTATTTTATGCTTCTTAATTTGCCCTACATAACTAAGTGCTGTCTCATCAGACAAGTGATATGTCGATAAAACTAATTCTTTCATAAAAGGATCGTATGCGAAGAGACTCCCTTTTTCATTAGGGTTTGTAATAATTCTGCCAGTAAGGTATGCACACTTCTCTAGTAACCCAATACCTGCCCACTCCCATTGCCTTCGAACAAATGCATGTTCATTTCCAATTGAAAACAAACTTCTAAATAACTTAACTGGCGTTCCTGTAGTCCCCCCCGTATAAGCGCTTCTGAGAAACCACTTAGGATATTTTGTTGAAACAAGGGAACTTCCAGCGGACAAAATATCTGCCTTTGTTAGAATAGGGAATTTTTTAATATCTTCAATTTTACAAAGATCATTTAAAGAAATAGAATTCCTTTCCATTACATCTTTATACCATGGCACAGTTTCATAGCAATGCCTGACAATTTTTTTTAAAAGAGCTAGTTGTAAATTATCTAATTCAACACGAGAAAGTCTTTCTGTTTTAGCCAACCAATATCTACGGTACCAAAAAGGTCCTAGATACCGGCGTACAATTAAATTCAATAACCCACCCAGCATAACTTTAATATTCATAAATCTTAATTTCCTATATTCACCTTTACAGTTAATGGCGGCAAAAATAACCTACTATAACTACAGACCCAAGCATTAAAAATACAATTCAATAGTAAATTAATTTATATAATTTCGTATTGTAGAAATCAAAAAATCATTAGCATAACTACCAATCGGGGTATGATCTTTCAATAAAGAAGATGAAGATAATAAAGATTTAAAACCATTCACAAGCTCTTTTTCATCCATTACAACTTCAACTCTATCAAAGGTTGTAAAATATTTAACCGTTGCAATTTGGTGGTCATTTCTTGTCTCACGCAAATCACCACGCCTAGGCATAATCATAATGGGTTTACCTAATTCAAGTGCCGTAATAATTGTTCCCATTCCAGCATGAGAAACCACAGCCGAAGCATCTCTAATTTTTTTAAGAAATTGTTCAGGAGTTAAATTATTGCACCAGTCAATATGCTGAGGTATATATTGAGTTTGTCCTACTTGGGCAAAAACCTCATAACCACTATCCTTTGCCCACTCATCAACAGCAATAATTAACCTATCAAAAGGCATTTGAGAACCAATAGTAACAAAAATCAAAATACTTTCCCCCCAAATATAACGCCTTCTTTCTCTGCAACATGCTCCCATTGCGTAAGACATAAATTTGCATATTTTTTTAATTTCTTGCCTGTTAAAGAAAGCTCTTCAACATTCGCGATACTATCCAGCCAAATGGTTTTAGCTCCAAAAACATTACCTATCCTAATAGCAAAATAACCTGGAGCAGCCCCTGTTGAGATAACAACATCGGGCCTTTCTTTATAAATTATAAGCAAAATCTGACACATCATCTTAATTAATAAAAGTTTATTCCATCGCGTCGCATCAGTTATTCGATAAAACTGATGACCGGCAACATCCGATTTCAAATCTAAATTAACAGTTGAATAAATAATCTCACAACCGTAAAAAGCTGGCTGCAGACGCCTCAACTGAACCCAATGCCCACCACCAGAAGATATAGCTAGAATTTTCTTTTTTTTATTCATAAACAGTAGATAACGTTAATATTTTTATATTATTTTCTCGAGCTGCTTTTACCAGTGCTTCAACAGCATTTAAAACATAATCTTCACGAAATTTCATATCAAATGTTCTATCAAAATCATGTAATAAAACAACCCCACCACCATCAAGAATTAATTTATCAACCAAGTCTTGTATGGATTCTGGTATATCAGCATAAGTATCGCCTGAGTCCAAAGTCCACCAAGCCAATTTAAAATGATGCTTCATAGACCAAAGGAATGATGATAAAACCAACTTTCCATAAGGGGGTCTAAAAAACAAAGGCTCAGTTAAAAATGATGCGCTTATCTTTAACCCTTTATTCAAATCATTTAACAACCGAAAAGGGCCAACTTTCCACGCATGCAGGTGATAGCATGAATGATAACCAACCTCATGATTCATTTTACCCAATAACCCTATTAAGTCTTTATTATTTTCTGCCTTTTCACATAAAACAAAAAAATTAGCCCTTACTTCTAACTTCTTCAATAACTTTAATAACCGAGGTGTCAAGCCTAAACCTGGACCATCATCAAACGTTAAAACTAAGCACCTTTTTTCTTGGCATAACTTACGTAATCTTCTTTTCTGTAAAGCGCTAATAATCAATGGTGAAAAATATAATACTAAGCATCCTAGTAATATATATATCAGGTAAAAAATATTTATCATATTCATTTAGCAACCAAATCTAATTATTGAACCAATTATTTATAATTACATAATCCCCAACAGATAACATATTTATAAAAATTTAAAATATCAGCTCAATTTCTCTAACATACTAACTCTACTCTAGAATTTTTCACTAACATCTTTATTATATTCATACTAAACAACCACCCGCTAAAGACGGGTGGGTTAGAGAGCTTGGCGACTGAAAGTCGAGATACTGGGCGAATAGCCCTGTTATTCATGCTCACCATACTCCGTTTTAAAATTATCATTTGGGTTGGCTTCAAAATGGTGCTCCAAATAATTCTTTATCATTTCTTCTGTCATTTGACCTACCGTGACGCAAAAATACCCTCTTGCCCAAAAATATTTTCCCCAATAGCGCTTTTCAATTTGGGGAACTCTTCAAAAAGCTTTCTTGCGCTACGCCCTTTTATCCTTCGCATTATGTCACTGGGGGCTATATTTGGCGGAGCAGAAACCACTATATGCACATGATCCTTACTAACAACACCTGACAAAATTTTAATCTCAAATACTTCACAAGTTTGCCGCACCAATTCTCTTACCCGCAAACTAACATCCCCATTTAATGCTTGGTATCTATATTTTGTTACCCAAACAAAATGGTACTCGATGTTATAAACTGTATGACTGCCATAGCGATAATCCATTCATTAAATAAACATTGGAGATAAATCTGTTCGCCTGAAAGGCGAAGGTTTTGATCTTGCGAATGGAAAATAAAGCATCTATATTTTTGAATTCACATAATCTGAAATTAGTCCATTTTTAACTTTCTTTCTCACTTCAACATCATGCCACCAATTTTTCATTGCAGATTTATATTCTTTTCCAATACTTAAATCCTGAGAAAACCCATTACTTTTACCATTGACAATAAACTCCCAAGCAACTTGCTGATAAATTTTTGCCCCAGCAGCAACAGCTCTTGCAAACATACAATATTCGTCATCATCACGACTTAAATTAGCTTTTTGTATTTTATAAATAATGCCACCATCAACATCTGATGTACACTCATGTACTGTGGCACCAATCATTTCTGGTTTACCATCATACAAAGGCCAAAAAGAACAACCCGCCCCCCTATAATAAGGAGAGATACCCGTATGCATATTAAGACAAAGCTTTTTAGGTAAATCGAGTATCCGATTTTTTATAATACCAGTTCCATAGATTAATAATAAATCAGGATCAATTTTTTTTATAAGAGCCACTGATTCATCGCTATTAATACCATTAACTTCAATAATATTACCAGCATAATTAAACTCATCACACAATTGTTGCGTAAATATATTTACCATTGCTTGTTGTTTCTTAAGATCATCTTTATTAAAAATAGAAATAGCTTTCCCAAGCATTCGCATAGCAATTTGAAAAGTTGTATATCTACTTAACAACACCTTTATACTTTGCAATTTATTTCTTTTTATTCCATGATCAAGAATGATGGCTTCAAAGTCAATTTTCTGAGCCAATATATTGGTAACATACCTATGTTCTAAACCATTTGAGGTTATGAGAATTACTTTAATTTTCTGCCCCCCCAAGGTTCTTTAAATTTAGTTATATTAAATAGTGCTTTAGCGTGGAATGAATATGTATAAAATTTCAACAAGCGCTGAGAAGTGAACTCCCTTTTTTCTTTTATGGAATCAATAATATCTAACCCACCCCATAAAAATAGTCGCGGAACCGAAAATAGAAGTAACATAACATTTGCAATAGGCGCAACGAATACAGGATGCCATTTAGTTAAAAATAAAAGTACGCCTCTATTTATTGCATTATATGACCAAGCTAAACCTGCCCAGTTTTTCTGGCTTCCACCATAAATATGTATGATATAAGTATCTGGGTAATAAAGTACCTTAAAACCAATCCTTTTAACTTTCATACAAAGATCGGTCTCTTCACAATACATAAAATAATTTTCATCCAAATAGTCAACAGCCGCCAAAACCTCTCGTCTAATCAACAAACAGCTACCCATCACACAATCTACTGAGTGAACTGAACTCCACTCGCACATTCCGTACCGCTCTTTATTTAGTATTCTATTTTTAGGAAATAATTTAGGTAGAAACGTACCAGATAAAAAAATTGATGAAAGATCGGGAAACCTAAAGCAACTATTCTGAAAATCACCATTTGGGTACCTTAACTTACAACCAACAATACCAGCAGAAACATTCTCATCAGCAAATATAAGCATTTTTTTCAGCGCATTATCTTTTATAACAGTATCACTATTTAACATCAGAACAAATCGACCTGTAGAGATCCTAAAGCCCTGATTATTGGCTTTAGTGAACCCTGCATTAGCTTCATTAGCAATTATTTTTACTAGTGAGTAGTTTTCCTTAACCATCTCTACAGAGTGATCTGAAGACCCATTATCTACAACAATGATTTCATAAGAAACCCCCTCGGTTTCCTCAGAAATAGAATTAATACAATCCTTAAGTAAATTACAGGTATTCCAATTGATAATAACTATCGATAAATCCAACATTAAAATTTACTAACCTTGTTTAAAAATTTTTTGACGGAGTAAAGATAGCTATATGCGCCATTTACTTTCAGTATAAACTCTAACATACTATCGTTAGGAGAGACAGAAAACCTACCAATCCTATTTTTATCAGGCGAATCGCAAATAAAAGAAGGCTCTATAGTAAAGCCATATTTATACCCAGCACTCCTTACCATTTCACACACTTTTTTATCATGATCCCCATGAGGGTAACTGATAGCATCAACACTGTGACCTAAAATGGTTTCAAGTGTTGATTTTGACTTATATATTTCATACTCAAGCTGTTTATCATCAATTTCAGTTAAAAAAGGATGAGTAGCAGTATGAGACAATAACTCGACTCCTTTTTGATCTAAAATCCTTAATTGTTCTTCATCCATTATTACTTCATTATGATCAGTACAATCTCCAGACATATACCAAGCAGGGAACTTTCCTATATAATCAGTAGGAACAAAAATCGTTGCACGAGCATTATATCTACTCATAATACCTTCTGCATTATCCATAAAATTTTTAAATGCATCATCAAATGTTACCGCTATCATCTTTGACCCGCCATTATCACTAAGTATAGTCGCAGTGGTTACAGAATTAAAATTTTTAGTAATATATGCTATTTGCTTCTCAAATTGCTCACAATCCTCCGGGAGAACGCTATGATAATTCAACACAATTCTACGATCCTTTTGTTTTTTAAAAAACAACATTACATAGTAAAAACAAGCTATAATAATTTTTAAATAATTTTTCATCACATTTGGTTTATAATTAATATAAGGTAACTTCTCATTATCCACGGGCAGGTTATTTTTCAATAACTTACAAGGGTAAAAAAGTCGTGAATTTCTTTTTCAAGTCTCTTAAAAATAAAGAATCAATGACTTGCGGGTGATTTTTCGGCAGAAATCATTTTTTTAAATTTTTTACCCTCTACAACCTTTTGATTTTAAAGGTGCCGGTGGATAATGAGAAGTTACAATATAAGATTTCAAGCCTTTGTTTTTATAAAATAAACTAGAGTATCGCTAAAAACATAACTTACACCAAGGAATACCTCGAAGCCCCCCCCCTCTTCCAATATTTATTTGGGCAGGGAAATTTTCCTTATAGCCCCTTCAGGTAATCACCCAAAAAATCTAAAATTATGAATATAATACCTTTAACTATTAAAAATGCAATGAAAAGAATATTATCTTTAAAAGGAATTTTATATTTAACAACACGCTATGGAAATATTCATTTAAGGCGCCTGGCTTTTGATAGCTATTATGAAAGCGGCAAATGGGATTACCTTGAAACCACACACAGTAAAGATGTTGTTCAAACAGTAGAACAATACCTGAACAAAGGCACCCTTTTAGATATTGGATGTGGCCCAGGAATTATTAGTAAAATATTACACCCTGACTCTTATTCCTATTATCTGGGTATTGATGCATCAGAGAACGCCATTCAACGAGCAATAAAATTTACAAATAAAAAAGTTCAATTTAGAGTAGAAGACTTTCATAATGCAACCAACTTCAATCAAGATTTTTGGGATGTAATCCTATTTGAAGAGTCGCTTTACTACTTGCCGTCAGGTTATACAGATTTTTGTCAAAAACTTAAAAAACTCCTTACCTACAAGGGAGTTTTTATTGTTACCATTGCAGACACAGCACGCTATCATTCAATTATCACTGGCATTCGCACTGAGTTCAACGTAATTGAGGACCGACTTCTCTGTAACTCACAACGAATACTGCTTGTCTTCAGGTAAATTCAATAGGCTCGCTTCAAAATAAGCAACCATTTTATTTTAAACAGCTTTAAACTCATCTCCTTACACACAAGCCTGATATAAGGGTGTAAAATTTCACTATTTTAGTAACGATGACTGAGACTTTGGGGAGTTATAGAATGCAGTATTAAGAAATTTAGCGACATTGGGTGGTTTTTTAGGACACAAATCAGATGGCGATCCTACCGAGATTTACGCTATGCGGTTAAAAAAAGTCATTCCTACTGCCCCCTAGCAGGAATAACAAGTACTATTTAATTTTAGTATAAATCAATGTATCAGATATTAAACCGTATGCTATATAAGAAAGAACCAACCCCGACCCAAAAACACTAACTGACATACTTCCAATAAAATAGCTAATTATCAAACAACACATCCCAAATGCAAATTTTCTTAAATCTTCATCTCCATTTCCCCACAATAATAGTGCATTTTTAATTACTTTTAATTGTATAACTAGAAGAAAAATAGCTCCTAATAGCCCACTGACCACTGCAGAATAAATATAATTATTTACCACATCAACAATTAATCGCCCATCAATTAAAGCCCCCCAATGATGGGGGGCTCGGCCTTTAAACCCAAACAACCAATATTCATGCAGTTGACTAATAGCAACTTCCAGTAATTTTGTCCTATACCAAGCAGTAGCACTATTTAATGCTATATAGTCAACCATATTATAAAAATGCCTATTAGAGAATATCTCTACAAACACCATCATAAATACTGTTAGATATTTCAAGGGGGTAATCAAACTTCTTTTGTAAAAAAGAGCACTAAATACTAAAAATGTAGCCATGGTAATAATTGGACCACTAGACATACTTGAAAATGATGCTAAAACTGCTCCAACTCCCCCTACCGTCCACAAAATTTTCTTATTTTTAAATCTGGAGTTTAACGCAATACCTCTCAAACTAGTTAAAAATGCTGCCAAAAAAAACATAGATATACCAAAATAAATAGGATGCGAACTACTGCCATACGCACGTAAGAAACCATATCTTAATTCAGCTTGCCTATCAATCCATACCCACGTATGGAACTTAAATAAATATTGGTACGGGGAATAAAATGTAATGGATTCATATCCTGCTAAAACACCCAGTACAATGCCACAAATTAATAATGGCCAGATAAAATCTCTTAGATCACCTTTACTACGAATCATGTATCGTGCTACAAAATACATTAGAGTTGTATCCAAGCCTCTTCCAATAACCCATTTTACATGTGCAAAATCAGCCCCTCCCATAAGATTAGCGAATATATCCCATAAAAAACTTAATATAATAATTTTATCAAGACTATTTAATTTACCAAGTCTATACTCAGGTCGAACAAATGATTTTATCAATAAACATAGCGCTACAAACCTATCCGCTGACATCTGAATTCCAAAGACAGAAAAGCGTAAATACTCTGGCCATAGTAAAACAGATAAAACCAATATACCAAGAGCTGTGCCTCTTTTTGTGTTTAGGGCAATAATAGAAAAAAATAAAGATACAATAATTGTTATAGGGGTCATATTTTTAATATTTATGATTGAAAGCTATTCAGCTAAAATTACATATTACTGTTCTTACTCATATTTATATAAAAATGCAATCCACATAGCTGGGTTCCCATTGAAGAAAAAAAGGAATAAGCGCGCCATTATTTTTCGCAAAAGCTGCGAGGGGATCCGTCCGGTCTCCGCGGCGAAAAATTGCGTGGCGTCTATGCCTGCGGCGGCCCACGTTCGTCCTGCGTCCGTACCGCTTCGCCATACCAGCGCAAGCTCGGTACTGGCTTCGCAGCACTACCTCAAATGACTTGACGCCATTTCGGAATGCCTTGTATTTTGTCTACACCTTCGCTGACGCTACTTCGTTTCGTGTTCGCCTTCACAGTTAAATGATTCATTCCTTTAATTTTTTCATATATATTCTTTTAACCGAACCTAAAGTCGACTGTACTTTTTCTCTGATCGTTAAACTTAAAATCCATTTTTTAAATAATGAAAAAACAATATATTGTGGTGTCGATACATTGAAAATATTTAAAATTAATAGCTTACCCCATATAGACCCATTACTTTTTATTAAATTTGGTTGTGATAAAGGTAATATATTGGGATCGGATTTCTCAAGAGTTATATAACCTTTTTCTGCCGCCTCTTGGACAATCTCCCGCCCAAGATTGGATCTAATAACAATCATCGACCTTCCCAGGTCATTTTCTTTAATTTCCCTATACCATGGATCACCAATGGCTATATCAGAAAATTCACCTTAGTGGTCAGAGCATAGATGGAGTGCCAATAGTAGAAACATACTTGTATTCAACATTACTTACTATATTATAGAGGCCTGAATTAATAGAAGCACATAAGCCAATCCGCTTATCAATACTATATTAGGTCTTGCATTTTCATGTTTTTTAATCAACTTCAGAGTCTACACATGTTTTTCCATAATGACCACCTTCAGCCTTCTCCAATATGAAATGAGTCTAAAAACAGCCCCGTATTCCAATAGAAGATGATGCCCTTTGGGCAAAAAAACAAGAACTGAAAGCTTTAAGTGCTTAGAATGAATAAATTTCATAAAAAACACCATTTTCAAAAGAGACAAAAAAGCCCTGTTACTCTAAAATGCATTTCCAGGAACACAGGGATGCTTTCCTTGCCGGCCATCAAGAGCTAGTCACTTGGTATATGGTTTTCAATGTTTGGAAAATTATGAATTATCGAGAACCCGATGGCTTGGGGTTATCAGTCTTTGCCTGTCTGGCTCATCCAAATGAAGTACGTCATGTTCCTCATTCGTATAAAAGTCGTTTTTGTTCTGTCTGTACCACTGTAATGGTTGTAATGACCAAGTTTTTTGGAAATATTTTAAGCCACTCCGTTAAGCCTCCCTCACTGACTTGACGGCTTTTCGGGAAAAAATTTTTGCTTCCCCCCCCTTTGAGAAAGGGGGATTGAGGGGGATTATACTGAATACTTTCACAGCCTCTATCGCTCCGTTTTCCTAATTTTCAGCGTTGGACTGACGAACTCAATACCTTCAATCGAGGGAATTTAAATCCTTTTCTCAACTATCACCACCCCACTACTTACGTTGTAGTTAGAAATATGCGATAATTTATCTGCTAAAATTAAGAGGAGAGTGATTTTTATTAGTCCGCACGACGTGACCTGTAAGCCCCCCCAGGAGGTAGGAATTGCGCCTCAAAAGTTATTGAGAAGCTTTAAGCATAAGTTGAAGTGAACGCAAGGCGAGCTGGCCTCATTAATCGCACCGTAGGTGAATGGGCAATGGCGACAGGAAGTTGACTTCTCATGAATTAAAATGATGCGATCTTTTAAAACGTAAGTATTGTTATAAGGTATAAATTGTATGAAGTGTCGTCGCCTTTCAGGTAATCAAGAGCGCTATATCCTTGCTGAAACAGCATCTGAGGCGTGCTTTTTTATCCCTGTTTACTATCGAATTTCTGGAATACTTAACATTCAACGTATTAATGAATCAATCCTTCATGTTTGTTCGCGGCACGATTCTTGTAAGACTTATTTTGAGCGAGATCAAGAGGGGGGGATGATCCCTACTATTGCAGAATTGCCTAATATAGATTTTCAACATATTAAAGAATGTTCAACTCTAGCTGAGTTTGAAAAGATAGCGATACAAACTTTGCAAATAAAACCAGATTTTTCCAGTCTTCGTAGTTTACATAGGTATCGTCTTTTTGAATTAAATTCAGAGGAATATGTTTTATTATTTTCCCAGCATCATGCTATTTCAGATGGCTTGTCTATTGAAATATTTATACATGAGGTGTTTACTCACTACGAAGGGCAACCGCTACCTGTAGCAGGATCATGCTATGATTATTATGAAAATATAGAACATGAAAATACTGAGTGGAAAAATTCAGTAAATTTTTGGAAGCATGATCTCAAAGAAATTGGAAATGTACAGGATTTTAATTCTGATTTATTGACCCAGGGTATAAAGGGGGGGAGGAATTTTCTTACGCGACCTCTTGGCGTAGAACTAACTAGTAAACTTACAGAATTAGCAAAGAACACTAATCTTTCAACGTTTAATATACTTGTGGCTGTGTACTCTATTCAGCTCTCCGAACAATTTAGCCAAGATGACATTGTATTTTCTATCCAGAGTGCTGGGCGATATAAGCACAAAACAGAGCAATCAATTATTGGATCTTTTTCTAATGCTTTAATTCTTCGGGTGCATTTAGATTTAACATGGAGTGTGTTAAACCTTGCAAAGCAGATAAAAGTAAAAACTAAAGAAATATTAAGTAATGAGAACATCCCATACCACATTGTTCAGCAACTTACACAGGTCTCCCCAAAATTTGCCATCAATATGTACCCTAAGGCAAAAAATATAACAGGCACTGGCTTAGAAATTTCTGAAAGAGTTTTCTTAAATAGTGAAAGCGATTATGCTTTGAATCTTCGCTGGACTGACCAAAATGGTAACCTTAGCGGAACTCTTTTTTATGATATAAAACGAATTAGTGCTGATCGAATAGATTCTTTTTGGGATCGAACTCATAGTTTATTGAAACAAGTTTGCCAAGACTCAAATGTCAGTTGCCTAAGCCTCCAAGCAAAAAACCTACCGTATTTTCCTGAGCGTATGCATACTTCTGTTTTGCCCGCTACTCGGATACATGAGTCTTTTTCTAAGATGGCGCGCCTCTACCCCAATAGGGATGCCATTCGATACGGAGGTAATACTTGGAGTTACAGTAAACTTGAATCTACGATTTTCTCTCTCATAGAGTATATGCAATTTGAAGGAGTGGGGGTGGGCGATAGGGTTGCGCTTCATGTAGCTCGTAATCCTTTTTTCATAGTAGGGATGTTGGCTAGCTCTTACTTGGGGGCGTCATTTGTGACGCTAGATAGTGCGTACCCCAAAGAGAGACTTCTTGAGTATTGTAATATAGTAAAGCCAGATTTTTTGTTATTTGAGTTGGAAGATGTGCCTCAGGCCTGGGTGAGTGAAGCACATCTGAGTATCAAACAAATTTCATACTCCCGATATAAAGAAAAGTTCTCAGGAAAAATTAAACTTGCTAAACTACCTTCAGCAACATTCGATGAGATAGCTTACTTTCTGTTCACATCTGGTACAACAGGTAAACCAAAGTGTATTGGAGTTACTCATGCGCCACTGCAACACTTTATTTTATGGCAAATTAAAGAATTTTCTCTCAATGAAGATGATCGATTTACAATGCTCTCAGGGCTCTCGCATGACCCTATTTTAAGGGATGTGTTTACACCTTTATCTATAGGAGCAACGCTCTCAATTCCTGACCATGATGTTAATCAGAACCCAAAAGACTTGATTGAATTTATTCGTACTGAAAAGCCTAGTGTTTGTCACCTTACTCCTCCTATGGGGAAGTTAATACTTGCCGGTGTAAATAATGAAAAGAGCAGCATTTTATCTTTACGGTACATGTTTTGGGGAGGGGATATGTTGGGATCTAGCATCATATCTGATTTTAGTAAAATGCTTCCTGTAGTTTCGCATGTTAATTTTTATGGCTCAACAGAAACACCGCAGGCAGTAACTTATTTTATAGCAAAAGAAGAAATAGCATGGCTCTCGGTACCCATTGGCAGGGGGATTTCTGGGGTAAACGTAAATATTGTTACTTCAAATGGGCGAAAGTGTAGAGTTAATGAAATTGGTGAAATTAGGGTATATTCACCTTTCCAGACGTATACAATAAATGGAGATGAAGAGTTATCACCGATTTTAAAACCTGTAGGGAATGAGTACGAGTATAAAACTGGAGATATTGGTTTTTCTCTGCCAAATGGAGAAATAGTTCTGATGGGGCGTGTTGATGATCAGATAAAGATTCGAGGCTACCGTGTAGATTTAGAAGAAATCAATAGCAAGCTATGTGAAATTAATTCTGTTAAATATGCGACCTCCATACCTCATGTTCGAGGTGATGGAATGTGCCAAATTTTCTCTTATGTTGAGTTAATGAGTTTGGAAAAAGTGGATTCTTCTATACTGAAGCGTTCTTTGCAGAGTACTCTTCCGAGCTACATGGTCCCTCAGGCTATCACTATTCTTAAGAAAATTCCTTTATTACCCAATGGAAAAGTGAATCGAAGAGAATTACCTATACCTAGTGATATAAACAAATTGCGATCGTTAAATATTAATAGTACGGCCCGCTTACCTCAAACGAAACTTGAAATCAAAATTGCAGCAATTTTTAAAAAAGTAACTGCTTATCAAGTGGGTGATGTTAGCCTTAGTCTGAGTGATATTGGAGCAGATAGCCTGACAACAATTGAGGCACAACTCCGGCTAGAGTCTGTTCTTGCTACATTACCGGAAAACTGGGTCGACCTCGATATTCAGACTTTGGCAACGAGTGGGGAAGAGCAAAAAGCTAAGTCTGTATGGAAAACATTTACTCAAATAGGGGCACTAGAACCTCATGTAATTATGCGCGCCGCCGCTATAGTTTCAATTAACGCACAGCATTTTCATTGGTTTTCGGTTGGGGGGGGTATGACCCTTTTACTTTTTCTCATCGCAGGTTATGGTTTTGGAACGTACCAATTAGGACATATTCTGGAGCGAGATAACCCCAAGAGTATGCTGAAAACAATCTCAACAGTTTTTTTTGCATCATTATTTGCTGTAAGTTTTATTTATTTAGGGCAGACTTTACTAGGTCAACAAGCTCATAATTCAACATTATTGTTTTATACAAACTTCTTAGATTTCGATAGTACGGCCCCTAATGATGGTAGAATAAATTGGTTATGGTTTATTGCATCTTACCTACAAATTTACCTAGTGATTTATTTTGCTCTGAGAGTTACTGTTGTCCGGCGTATACTTAAAAATGACATATATAATGTAATTCTTGGATCCTTTTTAATTTTTACTCTTCTTCGATTTGGTATACCTGGAATATATGACTGGAAACTTCTCACTGAAGGGGTTCCGATACTGACTCGCTGGAACTATTTACCAACAACTCATTTATCTACAGTTTTTCTTGGGATTTTGATAGCTTTTTCCCATTCGAGGAAGAAAAAATTATTTGTAGCTGTTTTTTGTGTGCTTTTTACATGGGCTGTAAGTCTAGTTTTTAGTGCGAATAATCCAGTTATATTTGTTGTAAGTGCTCTACTTATTATTTTTATGAAAAAGGTATATTTTCCAAAGTTTATCGCACCCGTTATTATGGCGGTATCTAGTGCATCTCTGTTTATTTACCTATTTCATGCTCCTTTACACAAAATTTTCAAATTGCTACATGTGTACTATGATCCTGCCATTTATACTATACTTTCGATTATTGTAAGTGTAATCCTTTGGAAGTTATGGTTATGGGTTACGAGAGCATTCCACACATATAGTCGAAGTCCTTCTTATCGAGCTAAAGAACTCAGCTGAGTGCCCATCCTAGTTCTCAAAGGCGGAACGCTCCCCCCGCATTCATGAACGAGGGAGGGGTAGAACAGATAAAACCAATATACCAAGAGCTGCGCCTCCTTTTGAGCTTATGGCAATAATAGAAAAAACAAGGATACATTAATTGTTATAGGGGGCATAAGTTAATATTTATTATTTAAAGCTATTTAGTGAGGATTACATATTATTGTTCTTACTCATATTTATACAAAAATATAAACTACATATTTGGGTTGACATAAATGAATGAGACAACCGAATGAAATAGTTCATTCTTTTAATTTTTTCACATATATTCTTTTAACCGTGCCTAAAGTCGACTGTACTTTTTCTCTGGCCGTTAAATTAAAAATCCATTTTTTAAATAATGAAAAACCAATATATTGTGGTGTCGATACATTGAAAATATTTAAAATTAATAACTTCCCCCATATAGATCCATTACTTTTTATTAAATTTGGTTGTGATAAAGGTAATATATTGGGATCGGATTTCTCAAGAGTTATATAACCTTTTTCTGCCGCCTCTTGGACAATCTCCCGCCCAAGATTGGTTCTAATAACAATCATCGACCTTCCCAGGTCATTTTCTTTAATTTCCCTATACCATGGATCACCAATGGCTATATCAGAAAATTCACCCGAATGATCAGGGCATATATAACATCGCCATTGTCGAAACTTCTGAAGAAAGCCCCACGACTCCTGGTAAGTCAATTTTTTTTCTTTCGTTTTTTTGCCTTCACTAAATTTAGCACTCCAAAAACCTGGCCAGCCATTGCCACGATACCTCAGTGATTTTAACTTACTTAAATCATTAATACTTTCATTTTTTAAAAGTTGCGTGGTACCTGCCGTAGAGGGGACGCCAGCGCAAAAGAACGAAATCACTAACCCAAGGTTTTTGTCTAGCTTTGTTTTTAGCTTCCGTGCTTTCTGCAACGCAGCTACATCACATGGCTTACCCACAAACACACATGGTGAAGATGCATTTTCAATATAATGAAGTTGCTCACAAGGACTAGACGGGGAATAACGCGAGCCTGTCGTTTCCAATAGTCGCTGTTTATTCGTAATAAGTTTTGATTGGTTCAAAAAAGGGTTTTCAGAATTAGATGATGTATTTAAAATTCCCTCCATTTTTTTTTGTTCCAAACAAAAAAGTGACAAAGCAGTAATAACACCACCACTTGACCCCAGTCTACGTATTTCCTTATCAGATGCGTATGCTTCCCAGACTTCATACACTACCCCCCAATCATTATATAACGAATCAATTGACTCTGCTTCCTTCGCTTTTCGCACTAGATTCCAACCTGAACATACATCCAGCAAGTTATGCGGCAATGAATCAATAACTATATTTTCTTTCAGTTGTGGTCTTAACCCTATGTTAACTGCATCAATCATTTCAAGTGAGTCAGGTGCAAGATAGCTACAAACTCCACACCCATTACATAAATGACCATCGACAACATCAATAATATTTTTTATATTTTTCATTCAAATCCAAGATAACCTTATTAACCCTTCTTAATCAGTTGAAACATTTATTTTTCAATTTTAATACTATCCAAATTTACATTTATCATTTTTAGGTTATTTATAACATAATCTTTTTCATAATAACTTTGAGTTCCTTCAGTACCTTTCAAAAACAACTCTAAAAATCTTGCGCGCCATTCCATTGCCCACCTTTTGGATTCAGAGATGTACGTGTCCCAGAATGATGTGTCAACACTTTTATGGACACGAAATTATGCAACTTTCTGATGTTCTTCATAATCAACCGGAGACATATAATCATTAGTAAAATGACGTCGTTTCCGATTATAAAAAACCTCAATATATTCAAATATTTTTTGCTTTGCTTCTGAGCGCGTTTCAAAATCATAATGATGCACCAGCTCTGTCTTTAAGCTATGAAAGAAGCTTTCGGCGACCGCATTATCCCAGCAATTTCCTTTGCGACTCATACTTTGCTTGATATGATGTTTTGCTAACAATTCACGATGACTGCCGGAAGCATACTGACTCCCTCTATCGCTGTGCCATAATAAGTCATCCTTAGGTTTTCGTTGCTCAATAGCCATAGATAATGCATCATTAACAAGCTTCGTCTTCATGTTATCTGCCATTGACCAACCGACTATCTTGCGTGAATACAAGCCAATAACAGTTGCAAGGTACAACCAGCCTTATTTCGTTGAGATATAAGTAATATCGCCGACATAATGCGTATCAGGATGAGCAACATCAATACTGCCGTTACTCTAATTCTAATTCAGGCTGAAAGGTGTCTTTTTATTATTTCTTGCAAGCTATTTGTTTCGAATTCTGTCAGAGACTCAACATATACCATAAAGCAGATTTGTTTGATAAAAAACCATCTATGATAGCCGATATTAAACTTTAATTTTGTTAGGATACTTTTGACTGTTACTTAGCATATCAAGGAACATGAGAACTTGTGGGCGTCCTTAGGTATAAAGCCTATGACGCAGATAAAGTTCATGATCTAATGTGGACCTACTGTCAAGACCACTTTCTCACGTGCACTAAGACTAAGTATTTAAAAAACGTCTAACGATCAGGTACAAATTAATTCTCCCAAGCAGAAATATCAATTCCTGTTAATTTTGATAGCTTTTGGTTCGGTAATGCATATTGATTCCTTAAATAGTTTTTTGTTTCTTGTTTCATTGGAACTAATTTATAATCAGATACGATTCTTTTTCCATAAGAACTATTTCTTATAGTCTCAAAAATAATTGTACGCATCGCATTAGGAATACACCTTGAGACATTTAAAAGAATAGGTATTTTTTTCCACCGCTCTACAGTCATCTGCCTTAAATAATAACTAGAGCCTCCTTTATTTATACGTTCAAGTTGGTCAATTGAAAAATCAAATTCAGAACTCCCTATGTGAGCTAATATCCTAGAAAGCTCTTTCTTTGGGTTTCTTCTTAGCTGATCCAGTGTTATAAACAAGAAATCTTCTAGCTTAAAGTACTTCAAATACCTTTCAATTTGAAAGTGGTAGTTCCCCGTATCAAATATAACTGGATACATATCCAATGCCTCCTCAAAAGACATGGAAACATTATTCCTCATGATGTGAGCATAATGTGAAAAGGCCCTTTCAACTGGGTTTCTCATTATGTATATGAATTTCCTAACTTTTGTATTTTTAAAAATTAATTTTGGGCTATCTAGGGTGTGCGGCCACCTTGAATAAGTAGTTGATGCTTCACCTATCGCACTTCCTGCAGGAGCATTTATAAAAAGCTCCTTATACCATTCATATCCAAGTTCATACTTTTTAGAGGAGCTAAAAAATTCAGGCTCTTTTGTTGCTGTTAAAAATATATCAGGATGATCATTTAAATACGAATACAATGTCGTAGTACCACTTTTTGCAGCTCCTATAATCATAAACTGAGGGCCATTATTCATAACCCATTGCCTTGCTAAAATTTCTTCATTTGTTCTCATACCCATACCCTATAATCAAGCTACTTGTATTAATTGTATCTTCTTTTACATAATTTAGATTTGCATTATAAAAAAAGGATGTGTTGAAAGCCTTAGATAGGAATAGTTTCTTAGAAAGATTTGAACATCAGCTGCTATAGATACATACCTTCCAACAGTCACCCCTCTAGGAAATTTCCATGGCTTCATACATTGGCCATAACTGTAAGATCCAAGATTTACCCCGTGATACTTATTTAAAATCAATCTTTGAGTTATAGATTTAAACTCACCACCTTCAGTCAACCCAGAAAAATACCAACAAATTTTTTAAGGCACTTAATATCTATAGGAAAAAACCAAAATATCTGAAAAAAATATTTTATTTTTAATGTATGCCATCGTTACCCCCCCCCTGTAACATTAGCTGTAAAAAGAAAGCGCCTCAATTTTGTAGGGAATATAAAAAATAAAAGAAAAATAACAACACTACAAATAAAAAACGTACTAATACCTCCTGTTTTAACCCCTAATTCTAGGTTTATATTATGCTGCATATAGTACACCACAACAAGCGTTCCAATAAATAATAGTAATCGTAATATAGATAACAACATATTTACATTATATTTTATTTTAACTAAAAAAATTGTTACAAATAAAGCCAAAAATTCACCAATAAAACAAGCAATAGCAACGTATTCAATTGAATAATCATTTAAGCAAACATAAACGACAGCAAATAAAGATATAGTACGAAATACATTTGCTACAAGTGCAACTTTGGTATCTCCTTTTGCCATGGCTAATATTGTTGGAGGTACTCTTAATAAGCGAACAGCCCATACTATGCTTATGTATGCTACAAGAATATCTTGATCCTGATATTGCTGGCCAAAAACAATCTGAAGAACATCACCTCCAAAAATAACAAAGAAAACCACATATAAACTCGCGATTAATACTACAATTTCTGCTGAAAGAGCATAATTACTCATTAACTCTCTATAGTTATCTTGCTGCTTAGAAAAGTAGGATAGTAGTAACGGTGTCAATGCCTTTATTATAATCATAGCAGGCATCATAGCAATCATAAATGCCGCACTATAAACCCCTAATACTGCTTTATCAAAAGTTGCGCCAATTATTAACTTATCTCCTTGAAAAATGAAAAACATTAAGACACCATTAATTAACAGAGGCCAACCAAAGGTTAAAATGTCTTTAAAATATATTATTGCAGCATTAATTGTATATTTTCGTTTTGCAAGAACATGACTCATTAACACAAGCAAAATTGCTTGCAATACCGTTAAATACATGACAGATGAATAACCCTGTATATAAATAACAACCGGATATGCAGCCATGCATGTTATTAGTTGTGGAATAAACTCTGATAAAATATAAGGTTTGAAGTTCATCTCCCGCTGAAACCGCTTTACATCCAGATGGGAAAAACCTCTTACTAGCGGAATCAATGCCAACCAATAAAACACCCATGCTTCATTTGATAGATCAAAATAGTGTGCAACATACGGAGCTGCAATAAATATTATTATTGCACCAAACAGCCCTCTTAATAGCATAAATAGATGCGTAGCCCCCTGAAACCCAGGGTCATTTCCTTTTTTAGATTGCACTAATAGCCTATCAACTGCTAAATCACTCGCCATTTCAATGGCCGATACTGTAATAGCAAATGTCGCAGCTATTCCAAAATCCTCTGGAGTTAATAGATGCCCAATAATTGCATTTCTTATAAGTGATAATAACTGCCCACCCCCTTGCCCAATTATTAAAACTAAACTACTACGTGCTATTTTTGTTGATTTCATAATATTATTTCAAAAATATGTCAAGGTTTAACCAGACTAGAAAAACACACAATAAAATAATTATTACTTTGTATTTCAATCAGATAAAGTATTTTTTCGTAACTTCTCATTATCCACCGGCACCTTTAAAATCAAAAGGTTGTAGAGGATAAAAAATTTAAAAAAATGATTTCTACCGGAAAATCACCTGCAAGTCATTGATTCTTTATTTTTAAGAGACTTAAAAAAGAAATTCACGACTTTTTTATCTTTGTAAGTTATTGAAAAATAACCTACCCGTGGATAATGAGAAGTTACTTTTTTTCAGGATAACCTAATACATTTCCTGTATCATCTATTCCTTATCTTGTGAACTTTAGGTGATTGACAGGTAAAGATACTCACTCATATATGGGTACATGAAAAATCCCGAAGAATCATAATTTATCACCTATATTAAACCGATAGAATTTGCTGAGAAATTATTACAGCTTGACTTCTAGCAGCATCTAATACCCGAGGTAATTGATTTAATAACTCTGAACCAACCTCTCTTCGCCTTTCCCAGCATTCCCACAAGCCATCAACTACATCTCCTGTATCAAGCTCTCTTGGGTCAATCACTTCTCGGCCCATCCCACAGGTCTCAAAAACCCTTTTAGTTTTAAGGCTATATGCTATAGCCGAAGTAGTAACCCCAGTAGATAGTGCAGCGATTGTTGAATGCATCCTTGTTCCACAAAACCAATCAAGCTTACTTATAATCCACTTTAATTCACATTGATTAAACGATGTAGGTAAAATTTCCACCCTATAAAGATATTTTTTTTCAATTAGGCTCAACAAATTCTTACTCGCTGAAAGATCAGATTCAAAATTTGACTCTTCGACTAGAACATGAGGAATTAAAACAATTTTAACATCTGATTCTTTTAGCATTTTTTCTAAAAAAAATTGCATTACAATACGGTAGTCTGCTTTTAGTCCATACTGCCGTTTTGACTGCTCGCTATTATTATAAATTAACCCACTTACATTTAAACCAATAACTTTTTCTTCTTTTTTATTTATCCAACTATCTATTTTTGTTGGTAAATTTATTTTTGGTGGGTAATAGTCAAGTAAGAAAGCTACATCAAGTCCTGAAAAATGTTTTTGCTTGTCAAAATCACTTTTCAACAACTCTTCCATATCATTATATGAATCTCTATCCCTTGCCCACACAAAGCTAGACCTCCTAATAATATCTTTTGCTTTCTCTCTAACCTTCCCATCTGTAAAAGGTCCATATGTTTGCGGTAAAAGTATTAATGGTATTTTATTTTGTAGCGCAATTTGCTTGGGATAAATAATTGACTGAAATCGTCTTTTACCGTATAAATCTGTAAAACTATCCCCTCCACTAATATCAAGCATTACATCTGCTGTTAATAATTTTTTTGCTACCTTATTAAACAAACCACCGTAAGGAGCCGTGAACGCTATATTCATGAAACTTTCAGAAGAATAAAATCTTCTACTGTTTTTTGCACCACAAAAAGTTAGTTGCATTTTTGACTCATCTTGTTTGGCTTGTGGTCTTACACCTTTACCATAATCCAGAATCATTGCCTCGCATTCTAACTTATCTAAAATACTCGTTAAAACAGAGTTATTCAAGGCTGAAACACCCATATTTCCGGTTTCTGGAGGTGCTCCAGAAAAAATAATATTTTTCATATTGTTCAATCTTATAAATTAAAAAATCACACTTTGCTATTATTTATTACCCGTAAAACATCAACCCTAAAGTTTCTATTTAATTTTTAAGCAGCATAATAACATAGTACCAATACACCATCATACAGCTTATGATCACGGATATGCCTTCACTATGAATCTAACTCACAAAGCCAGTCAACTAATGCTCTCACTAATAACCGACAGATCGCTCCAAAGTTAAGTTCATGAACTGATCTTTAAACTCCAGCAGTTGTATTCTCTCAATAGTCTAGCACAGTCAATTCATTACTATTATTAGACCCACATATAACGCTAAAACTCTCAATAACCAGACCGTCTACATTAGCTAGTTATTGAGAGCACACCTCGTTTCGCCTATCACAGGAAAAAGACTAGATTTGCAAAAATCGAGTTTATTTCAGCGACCATATCATTATCTACATACCCCCAGAAATATTAAAATTTATTCTTAACCCTTTGCTGCCAGTCGAAGTATTTGGAGTTGAAACTAATGTTTCACCATCAGCGCCTATAAAAGGAGAAGTCACTTTATTTCCACTAAAATCTTTTTCATATCCCAGCAATAGTTCAGCACCTGCATTTAGTACAATACTACCCTTTGCCGGGCGATAATCATTGTTAGTATAATCTACAAAAACAAGGCTTTTGTCCTTCTCCAACATTTCCCCCTCGCCCAAACTCCACCCATACTTACTATTTTGCTTCCACGCTAATTTCGTATACAAATTATATGATATATGAGGGCCCATTTCTCCCAAAAGTTGCCCATCAATAATATTATTCTTCACAATAAGCCCCTCTCTACTACTAGTAGACACAGACAGAGCCTTACTCTTTGGATGCTGTATCACATTATTTAAATACTTTAGACCTGTACTATTCCCCCAATCAGCAACTGTAGAGGCATCTGCATTTTCAGTATGAAGCATATTATGGCTAATTAATATATTAGAACTTTTATTTGTAGTTATAGCTTGGTTAGTTTCAAGTATTTTATTCCTATACAGAACAACATCTTTACTACCCATATAGACAGACACGCCATTACTGTGTGGTCCAGATTGTTTCAACAAGGTATTTCCAACAACTTTAACATTCTCAACCTTAAAAATTGCCATACCTGTATCACCACCTTTATATATCACATTATTTTCGATATGAACATTTGTTGAAGAACTCACTATCATTCCTCTATTTTTCACGTTGTGGTGAATATAATTATTCGATAATTTCACAAAATCAGAACCTTGTACAGATATAGCTCCCCTCTTTGCCATCGAACGTAAAAACCTTATTTCATTATTTCTAATAGTAATATTTTTTGGCCTTGTATTTGCCGAAGTATAGCCTATGACTCTAACACCCACTCCGTCATTGTACTCCTTCAATCCACCAGTATATTTTTCAAACACAAAGCCCTGAACTATAATATTATTACTTGTTCTAATATCAATCCCAAACTTTCTTACTGATACGGTTATTTCTGTCATGTTTGGATTAACACCGTTATAAGGATACAAATACACCTCACTTCCATCAATAACATACTCACCCACTTGATCTAAAATTGATAAATGATTAGTGACTGCGTATTTTGTATTGCGATCCGTGTATACAGGAGATGATATGGGCTCAAATAAAATTTTATTTTCCGAAGGAATAAAGCCCGTAACAGGCGTCTTAAAAACTCGATTCCCATAGGCCCAAATATAGACATAAGCACCATTCCAGCTGGACTCAAATTCTTGGGTAAAAAACTCAGCATCGACAATACTTTCTTTAGTTGCATTTACAGGTGGCACTTCTCTATAGGTAGCAATATCGTCGAATTTATAATTATCAATAACATTCGGTCCTTGTGCTAATGTTAACATCTCTTGTTCTTGATACAAATTTGCTTTTAATTCTGTTGCCCCCGAAGGAAGGCTAGTACAATAAATCGCTTCAGATACTGGCGACTCATTAGATGAGCATTTAGCCCAGCCCTCTAATACATCTGAGCCATCAAAAATAGCTTTCCCTTCACCAAAGTCACCTTCTGTATTTCCATCAAAAATAATAGGAGCATCTTCCTCGCCAACCCCACCGCTAAGTTTTACTTCCCCCTTATAATGTACACCACCTTTAAATATAACAACGTCACCAGCTTGTAATTTTATACTTCCTGGCCCGCCCCTAGCATTTACATCACCAGGACTATGTTTCCATGGCGTTTCTTTTGAAATACCATCATCATCATCATTTCCACCATCAAAATCAATATAATAGTTTTGACCTAAACTTTCTGGAGCTACGGACACATAATAATTAAATGTCTGCCTTCCGTTATCATAACCATACACAGAGAGTTGTATTACATGATCCCCATTCAATAGTTCAACAGAAATACTTTCGCCTGTATAGGTTGATGAATCATCAATCAGCCATTCATACTCAGCTATTACCCCGTCCAAACCTGTTATGGTAGATGCATCAAATATAACAGGTGCTCCTGCCTCCGAATCTTTACTCCAAATTATTTTTGAATTTTCATTAAAAACATATCCTCCAGCAGCAGAAGGACTCAGTTTAATCTCATTATTTATCCTACTAATAATATCACTTTCACTTTTTTCCATCACCGAACTGCACCCTAACAGTAAAGCTAGGCATATAAATATTATAATTTTTTTCATGTCAAACCCCTTTCATTTTTACTTAATTTAGAAAAATACTACTCCATACCTTAATAGACTAATACATTTTTTAACAAAAACATATCGTACTTAAGTACATTAGGCGCACCACCCTACCGGTGTTTTTCAAGATGGTTTTCGCCTAAATTATTTAAGCAGCCTCTCTAATCCTATCTGGATTGAGTGAAACTGAGCCGACTACCTCCCACCAGACGACCGAGAGGGGTCTTCTTCTTTCTTCTGTGCATATAATTTCACACGTTTTTCAAGGATTTATTCGTCTTTATCTTCAACCAAAAGAACAAAAAGGGTCAGATACTGTCTTAAAAATCAACTCTTGTTTGTTTTTATCTATTAAAAACACCCTCTCTTTTCTTTGACTAGCGCTTTAAAAACTTAGTCCGTCATTTGATAATTTATATCAAAGGGTTTTTCTGACTTCAATACGCCATAAGATAAAATTAACAACTTTCTCATGACCGCGACTATCGCTACTTTTTTGGGTTTGCCATTATTCACTAAGCGCTCATAAACAGCCTTTAATATTGGGTTGTGCCGAAGGAACCAAAAGGGTCAGACTCGATTGAAATCGATATAATCACGGGACAACCAACGTGGTTTACAGTACCCACAAATTATTACAAATACTTTAGTGTTTATTTACAGCCGTCATGTGTGTGTTTATAGCCATAACTCATATTCACTAATGTCAATTTCGATGCTCCAAGACACGGAATAAGTAGAATCGTTAATGCCCATATATAGCATGATCACTAACATCAATAAGAACCAGCTTACCATCATCCATCAATTTTAATGTTAACAAAACTCTATACTGCATATTGATGGAGATTGAATGACAATATTTATTTTTTATTGGATGCAGCCTCAATGATGGATGTGATGGGTCTAATGATAGTAATTTTAAAACCTTAATATATTGCTTAATAAGCTCCGGATGCTTTTTAAAAAACTTTCTTTCCCGTTTAGCATAGGAATCTGGACGAATAATTTCAAACGTCATTC
>Ga0209707_1000309_pt1 | contig 30930 bp, 22 predicted proteins | sample EN4Hudsemesocosm_FD_184630 | JGI IMG/M metagenome (GOLD analysis project Ga0209707, IMG submission 184630) | Methane-oxidizing microbial communities from mesocosms in the Hudson Canyon - EN4B Hudson Canyon (SPAdes) (version 2) | ecosystem: Environmental > Aquatic > Marine > Cold seeps | place... | reverse complement strand
TATCATAAAATAATAGTACAGCTTCATTGAGTGACAAGTCTTCTTTTGCAGTCACTAAATTTCGACTCATGATTAAATGTACTTTTTTTTGCAATGAAGCGATATCTTTGTGGGTCTCTTTTGCAGTACCAATAGCAGGGCTTAAGTGTTTATATAAATCCCTATCGGTGATCACACCAGTTAATACATTATTATGAGTGATTAAAATATGATGAATTTTATGTAGTTCGAAAATTGTTTTAGCTTTATACAGACTATCATCAATAGTTAAGGTGATTAACTCTCGAGACATTATTGTTGAAATACTCATGATTTATTTTGGCTTACTCACAATAGTGGATATAAAACTCTATAGGTTTGATGTTACTAAGAATAATTGATATCTTCAATCTAATAACCTTTTTACATGTTTATTGATGTAGACAATTGTCTTTAATAGGCAAAATAAGTTTGAGGCACAAACTATAGTATGATTTTAATTAACAGATCTACATTCTTTACTCACCGTATTTTAAGTACCTTCGTCACCCGTCGACTAACCATATTACTTCTAATGGTAACTGTAGCTATTATTTTAATGAATATTTGGTTTGAGAGCCAAGAGCAGCAGGATGTTTTAACTAGTGAAATAATTTCATCACCACAAATTGATGACTTTTATTTTTTAGACTTTCGATTACTAAGTGATAATTTACGACCAAGAGAAAAGTATCGCTTAGCAAAAGTGGTTGATATCACTGGAGATGTAATTACTTTGCTGTACAGTGATTTTTATTATGTCAGAGAGCAAATTATCAAAGAAAGTATACGTTATGGCCATTTAAGATTTAAAGATTACTTTCAAACCAAACGTTATGATTTCACTCATAACGAAATTATAGCAATGTATGAGTCAGGTGCTATAACTTTGGCAAAACGCCCTGTATTAAAGGAATTGTATGGCAACGGCATTGAACCATACGAATATCGTTATCAAAGTGATTTATTTGTGCCGGGCAAAAGGGAAAATACTAAAGGCTTACTCTTCCTTAACGAAACAAAACTCGAAACAAGTTTACAGTCGGCCTATGACTATTTTAGTCAATCAGCTAATTTGGGCTTTGCCAAAGGTCAGCTAAATCTAGCCGAAATGTATATTAATGGTCAGTATGTTGATAAAGACTTTAAACAAGCATTATATTGGCTTAAACAGGCATCATTACAGAGTGATAAGCCATCAATATTGAAATATGTCATTGTTTGTAAACAAGTTGTAGGTTGCGACATCTTTGGCTTTTATAAAGATTTGATTGATTCAGGTGTAGATATCAAGGTGAGAAATTTAGACGTTAAATTATCGCCAACCATTCAATAGCAGATGTAGTTGTGATATTGAAATTTAGCTTTTAACACTCACTGTTGACAGCGTTGTCATTTTGTATTTTAAATGCTAAGTTATTTGTCGTTTTGCTCGTGAAGATTTATTTCATTATTTTATCCTCATCCTTATAAGTTTTTGAACTATAAATAAGACTAAGGTAGGGTGCAATCAAGGATAATAAAAGAGTAGACTGTCAGCAATTATTAAAAATAGAGCAATTACCTTAAATCATTTAAATACCAATTTTTCAGTAGCATACTGATACTTTTAACTGGTTAATGAGTTAAGGTGATTGATCTTCTTTTAAAGCTAAAATAAATTATTAAAAATATTAAAGGACAAAGCATGAACGAATTACAGCAGTTCTATCCTGTTTCAGATAAAGCTAAAGCCCATACCCACATCGATGCGGCAACCTATGATGCTATGTATCAACAATCTATTGAACAACCCAATGAATTTTGGGGCGAACAGGCGAAGAAATTTATTGATTGGACTAAGCCTTTTGATAGTGTAAGTAAGATCAATTTTAAAGAATCTGAAGTCAATTGGTTCACTGGTGGAAAATTAAATGTCAGCTACAACTGTATTGACCGTCACTTAGCAACAAAAGCTGATGATACAGCGATAATCTGGGAAGGTGATGATCCATCAGAAGATGCAAAAGTTACCTATCAGGAACTTCATGATCATGTTTGTCGTTTTGCTAACCTTTTAAAAGAGCGTGGTGTTAAAAAAGGTGATCGTGTTTGTATTTACATGCCGATGATTCCAGAAGTAGGCTATGCAATGTTAGCTTGTGCACGTATTGGTGCCATTCATTCGGTAGTATTTGGTGGCTTCTCTGCAGAAGCGATCAAGTCTCGTGTTGTTGATGCTGACTGCCAAGTGATTATAACTGCTGATGAAAGTCTTCGTGGCGGTAAGAAAATCCCACTCAAAGCAAATGTTGATGCCGCAATTGTTGATTGCGATAACGTGCATACTGTTGTTGTTGTTGAGCGTACCGGTGGTGATGTTAGCTATAATGACAAAATAGATATTAAATATGCAGCAGCCGTTGCTAATATGTCTGCAGTTTGCCAGCCAGAAGAAATGGATGCCGAAGATCCGCTATTTATTTTATATACCTCAGGCTCAACAGGTACGCCAAAAGGTGTTGTTCATTCCTGTGGCGGTTATATTCTTTATGCAGCAATGACCCATAAGTATGTTTTTGATTATCAAGACGGCGATGTTTATTGGTGTACTGCAGATGCTGGTTGGATCACGGGTCATTCTTATATCTTTTATGGACCATTGGCTAATGGTGCAACAACATTAGTATTTGAAGGTGTGCCAACATACCCAGATGCAGGACGTTTTTGGCAAGTATGTGATAAACATCAGGTCAATATTTTTTATACGGCACCAACCGCTATTCGCGCATTAATGAGTATTGGCGACGAGCTTGTTGAACAAGCTGATCTATCGTCAGTGCGTTTATTAGGAACGGTCGGAGAGCCAATCAACCCTGAAGCTTGGCATTGGTATTATGAAGTTGTTGGTAAGAGTAACTGCCCGGTTGTAGATACTTGGTGGCAAACAGAGACGGGTGGGATTATGATCACCTCTCTTCCTGGTGCTGTTGGTATGAAACCAGGTTGTGCTGGTAAACCATTCTTTGGTGTACAGCCTGCACTGTTTGATAAAGACGGTAATACATTAGAAGGTGAAAACCAAGGTTTATTGGTCATGACTGGCAGCTGGCCTGGGCAATTGCGCACCGTTTATGGCGATCATGACAGATTTTATCAAACGTATTTAAGCCAATATCCTGGAAATTATTTTACCGGTGATGGCGCAAAGCGTGATGAAGATGGTTTCTATTGGATAACGGGTCGTGTTGATGATGTTTTAAATGTATCAGGCCATAGATTAGGTACTGCTGAAATTGAAAGTGCTCTTGTTTTACATCCTGCGGTTGCAGAAGCAGCAGTTGTTGGTTACCCACATGAAATCAAAGGGCAGGGTGTTTATTGTTACGTCACCCTAATGAAAGGTGCAAGCGAAAGTGATGATCTGAACAAAACACTTAAAGAGTTTGTTGCCAAAGAGCTAGGCCGTTTTGCTAAACCTGATTATATTCAGTGGGCACCTGGTTTGCCTAAGACACGCTCAGGTAAAATTATGCGTAGAATTTTACGAAAAATTGCTGAAAATGATTTAGATACGCTAGGTGATACCTCAACATTAGCAGATCCTAGTGTTGTTGATAACTTAATCGAACAACGTATTGTTCATGGTAGCTAGTCGCTAATAGTCATTATCGTCACTCTTTGCTGCTGTAATGTGACAAATGATTCATCTCGGAATAAAAAAGCGTCATTTGGCGCTTTTTTTGTGCCTGAGTACTATACCTTAGTAATTTTTGCGTGTATTATATTCCTTACAAAGTGCGTAATCAAAAGTTTACGAAACACGGTTTTTGGTTTATTTTGTACGAAATAGCTTTAAATACAATTAAGAAAATAACTAATTATGATGTTTACCTACAAACAAACCTATCGATTTACCTACTGCTATTAGCAGCACCTCATTGTCAGTATTGATAACTGACTTGCATTACCTACACTCTATAAATTAGACACACTGTCACAAAAAACACTGGAAATATTATGTCAATCGCTGAACCAAAAAGTACTTTAAACAATATTCATATCAACTCTGAGCAGGTTTTAATTACCCCTGAGCAACTAAGAGCTGAAATTACGTTATCTCAAAGAGGTCGCGACTATGTTACCAACGCTCGACAAATCATAGCTGATATTATTCATCAGCGAGACCCTAGGTTATTAGTGATCAGTGGCCCTTGTTCTGTTCATGATATTGATGCGGCAAAAGAATATGCCCGAGAGTTAAAAAAGCAACATGATAAATATAAAGACACTATGTACATTGTTATGAGAGTTTACTTTGAAAAGCCACGGACAACTGTTGGTTGGAAAGGTTTAATAAACGACCCTCATATGGATGGTTCGTTTGATGTTGAAACTGGCTTGAGAAAAGCACGTGAATTACTTATTTACTTAACAGAGCTTGGTTTACCATTAGCAACTGAAGCACTTGATCCTATAAGCCCACAATATTTAGCTGAGTTATTCAGCTGGTCTGCTATTGGTGCTCGAACTACAGAGTCGCAAACTCACCGTGAAATGGCCAGTGGTTTATCAATGCCAATTGGCTTTAAAAATGGTACCAATGGTAGTCTAGGTGTGGCAATTAATGCGATGCAATCAGCAGAGTCACCACATCGCTTTATGGGCATAAACCGTCAAGGGCAAGTGGCTTTAATTAAAACTTCAGGTAACCCTGATGGCCATGTTATTTTACGTGGTGGTAAACAACCTAATTATGACTCAGTGAATATTGCGGAGTGTGAGCAAGAAATTTTAGCTCAAGGCATCAATCCCAGCATAGTTGTTGATTGTAGCCATGGTAATTCGAATAAAGATTATAATCGTCAGCCATTAGTGGCAACAAATGTATTTAATCAAATACTTGAGGGCAATAAATCTATTATAGGTATTATGCTTGAGAGTAATTTAAATGCTGGAAATCAAAGTTCAGACTTACCTGCAGAAGAGTTAGCTTATGGCGTGTCAGTAACCGATGCATGTATTGATTTTTCTACTACCCAACAGCTATTTAAGCAAGCTGATGATATGTTAGCTAAAAAGCTTGTTGAACGAATTGCTTAATTAATCATTAAACAGTAATTCTATTAAACATTACATGAGTATAAAATGACCAATAAAAAATCAGCTGAGTTTGATTCACAATTAAATCAGCTTCGTGATGAGATTGACGATATAGATAGTCAATTAGTAAACCTATTAGGTAAACGTTTAAATGTTACCAGTAAAGTAGGGCAATTAAAAAGCCGAGTTGGCATGCCTATTTATGATCCTGTACGTGAAAAATCATTATTTGGTAAACGCCGAAAACAAGCCATAGATGCTGGTATTTCCGGTGATTTAATTGAAGATGTTTTACGTCGATTAATGCGCGACTCTTATGTTAGTCAAGATGCCAGTGGTTATCAATGTGTAAACACTCAATGCAAGAAAGTGGTGATAATTGGTGGCAAGGGACAATTAGGCAGCATTTTTGTTGATTTGTTTCAGCGCTCTGAATATCAAGTTGCAGTTATTGAACAAGCGGATTGGCCTAATAGTGAACGCATTTTATCGGATGCCAGTTTAGTCATCGTAGCGGTACCTATAAGATTAACCGCTATGGTTATTGGTAAACTGAAATCATTGCCACAAGAGTGTATTTTGGCAGATGTAACGAGTATTAAAGAATCGCCTTTGCATGAAATGATGAAAGTACATAGTGGACCCGTTGTTGGCCTACATCCAATGTTTGGTCCTGATGTTGCAGGCTTGATCAAACAAACGATTATTGCCTGTGACGGCAGGTTTCCTGATAAATATAATTGGTTATTACAGCAGTTCAAGGTCTGGGGAGCAAAAATTTACCCAGTAGAAGCTCATGAACATGATAATGCTATGGCGATGGTTCAAGTTATGCGTCACTTTTCTACTATCGCTTATGGTTATCACTTAATGGCAGAAGGAGCTGATATATCACAACTTGTTGATATGAGTTCACCTATATACCGGTTAGAGTTGGTGATGGTCGGAAGACTTTTTGCACAAGATCCTATTCTATATTCGGATATTATTTTTGCAAACTCTGATAATGTCGCTATGATGAAGCGCTTCGCTTATCGCTTTTTAGAGTTATTAGAAGATGTTGAAAATGGAGACAAAGATGCATTTGTCGAAATGTTCAATCAAGTTTCTCACTGGTTTGGTGACTACGCCGATGTTTTCTTAGCAGAAAGTAAAGGTATGTTGTTAAAAGCGAATGAACTCAAAAAGTAATTTATCAGCTTGTCGTTGTATTGCTCAACTTAGTGCGTCAAAAGTACTCATTGATAGTCATCAACTCCGTACCTTATTCTGCTAATTGAATCATACAACTTAAAGCTGATTAGATACCTAGACGTTATTTTATCGCTCTTTTTATTGTATTTAAGGATCTTGGTTTGAATAAATATGTTTTAGTCACAATCGTGTTAGTTATGTCAGGGATGTTTGTCGGTTGTGCTCACACCGGTAATTCGGTTGATTACGCATTAGGTGAAGTGAGTCAGCAAGAGTTATTTACCAGTTACAACGGTTTTTCAACAAGTTACCAAGAGTTTGAAATAACAGCTAAACAGGGAGAACAAGTTAAAAAATGGCCAGCTGATTTAAAAATTGATGTATATTTTGGTACTTGGTGTCATGATAGTCAGCGAGAAGTGCCTCGGTTATTGAAAATTTTGCAGGGTAACAATCAAGTAGAAGTAGTACTAATTGCCCTAAATTACCAAAAAGAAGAACAACAAGGCAAGGCGCAGGAAGCTAAAGTCAAATACACACCCACTTTTGTTATTTCTATTGATGGCAAAGAGATTGGACGAATAATTGAAAGGCCTAAAGCGAGTTTGGTGGATGATATAAGTACTATGCTAATAGATATTTAATTGAAAAAACTCTGATAGCAGAGTTTAAGCTTTTGCCAATTTTAATATGGTATAGATAACTATTTAATCATTTTACTATTTCATCTTCATAGGGAGTGGCTAAATATTTATTGATTACCAATGAGTCTTTACCTTGTTTTTTGTAGATTTTTAACTCCTGGTTGAATTTATTTCTTAAATTTTGATCATGAAAGCCAACATGTGCATCAACCTCCGGAAATAAGAGAAACTCATCAATATCTTTAGCGGTAAAGTTAGTTGCTGGCTTTTGTTTTAAATACTCCCTCAAATAATAATAAAAAATATAATAATCTAAAACGACCACATCACACCTTTGCCTAATCAACATCTCAGGAAATTTCGACATGTCATGCAACTCTCTATAATTTTTAAGCTTAGAAATTTTAACAAATTCATCACCAAAATAACCAGCAGCGCCTTGAAACGTCACCAATCTTTTATTAGATAAATCCTTGATGTTTTTAAATGTAAAGTTACTTTTTTTCAAACTAAATACAACTGGTCGATAGCTAATTATGGCTGAAGATATGAATATATTTGGCGTGTCACTTTGGAAAAATGTAGGGAGAAATAAATCAGCTTTCTGATTAATTACTTGTTTCATTGTGCGTTTCAAAGGAGCAAACTGCAACTTTACGGTATGACCCATGCTCTCTAAAATTTCACGAGTAATATCGATGTCAATACCGCTCTTACTAGCGGCAATCATATGTGGAGGGCCGTCATCTGTTAACATGATCAACTCTTTAGCATTTGAGGGGGTTGCAAAGGCAACCAGCATCAACATCACTAGATTTCGAAAAATTTTAACTATAAAAGTGGTTTTTAACATTAACATTAATATTAAACCAATTAAGTAGAATGGTAAAATATGATGATGATTTGTTTTCTTGTCATTATATTATGAATTTAACTAATAAAAATCAGAACTCTAGTTCTGATTTCCACTTTAATAATAGACTAAAAATGGAACTGTACAAATTCAAAATAAAGCGTTGAGTTACCTTATTAAAAAGCTAGAACTAGAAATGTTTTTTTGTGTTTTTTGCAATAAAGGTAGTCTTTTTAAAATCAGTTCACCATATATGATTATAATCAACAGCTAGGAATTAGTAGCCTTACTGAGTTATTTGAATATAACTTAAATAACGTTGATGAATATTTCGAACATAATTCACGGGCTCACTACCACGAACATAACCAAATCTCGCTTTTTTATAATACTGCCTTTTTTGTAATAGCAGCATGGCCTTTTCAACATGATTAAACCATTTATCGTCTCGTAGTCCTAACTGGCGAGCCAAGCGTTGAGCGTCTTTTACATGGCCAAAACCAGCGTTATATGAAGCGAGTGAAAAAAATATTTGCTCTTGCACTGGTAAGTTTTTTGAGAAGCGATCTCTAGTCCAGTTTAGGTACTTTATCCCTGAAGATATGGCTTGTTCTGGCTCTGTTAGGTTGGTTACACCAAGTTCTTTGGCTGTACGAGGTAACATTTGCATTAAACCTTTAGCACCTGTGGGGTTAGATGCTAATGGGTCAAAGCGACTTTCTTGGTACATTTGTGAAATTATTAAGCGCCAGTCGAAATTGTACTCAGTAACATTACTTTTAACTATGTCATCATAAGGCGATAGTTCAGAGCCTGATTGTAGGCGTGATGCAATGACTTTGTTTTGATTAGTTGTATTCTTAAAATACTTATTCTTAACGACATTGTAAAATGTTTGTCGGTAATGTTTTCGGATGAATTCGTTTAAAAAATTCAGTAGTTGCGGATTATTATTTCTCACCACATAGGAATATGGAATGTCGTCTTTTAATGTTAATGGTGTGATGATTTCATCGCGAAAATTCTTCTCTATCGCAACTAAGTTACTATCTGCAATGGTTAAATCTATACTTTTGTTAGCTACCTGAGCTATTAATAATTCTGTGGCCAATAACTCGTCAGCAGCTATTAGTTTGACATCATAGTCTTTAACTAACTGTTGTGCTGTTTGCCAAAAACTACTGGTTTTTCTAACGGTAATGGTTCGATCTTTAAGATCACTTAACTCATTAAGCACCGGGCTATCTTTATGAGCGACTAACATCTCTGATACACGATTATATCGAATGCTTGTTTGCATACTCTGTTGCTTAACTTTTGATAAACTCACTTTTGTTCGCGATAAACCCGCAGCAATCATATCGCCCCGACCTTCTTTTAACATAGTGAGCATCTCCTCATAAGAGTTAGCCACCACCACCTCAAGTTTTAAATTGTTTAAACTTGCAAAGCGCCTCATTAGTTCATATTCAAAACCTAGTAATTCACCACGCCATAAAAAGTAAGTTTCAGGACTGTTACGAGTGATGACTCTTAAAGGCAATTTTTTCTTTTGCAGGGTTTTAAAGTCGAACTTTCTATTCGGCTCCGCAATCTGTACCACGTGATGCTCAGAAATAAAATTATTCAGTTTACGAAGTAATGTGGGATTATTTAAGTTGACCATCCAGGCTAAGTCGATGCCACCGGGAAGGGAGAGTACCGATTTTATATCATCACGGTATTGTTTTAAGGTATCAAAGGCGAAGCCATCAATGACACTGTAGTTGAATGTTCCTTTTACAATTTCGTCAGCGAGTTGTTCTGAGTTTAAATAGTCTTTTAAATAAGTGATTGTCCAGTTAGGGTAGTGCTTCGATAGTGTTTCGCTATAAGCACTACTTGAAGGTAAAGCTATTGATATATCCTCTTTGTTGGTCGGTAACTTTGCTGCTAACGCTCCAATCAGTACTTCTTTATCTCGCAAAAGTGGATAGGTAAAACTAAATTTATCGCGCCTTTGTTCGGTGATGGTTAAATGTCGTGGAATAATATCGGCATTAAATGTCGATAGTTGATTAAGCATTTCTCTTAAATTACTCACCGTTAACCATTTAACTTCAAGATTATGCTCCTGAGCAAACAAGGTGAATAGCTGGCGGTGATAGTTACTTGTCGAGCCGGAGCGAGGTAGGGCGGCTTCATTTTCCCTATCTAATTTTAATGCTGTAATAAAGCCCGATTTTTTGATTTGTTGCCAAGTTCGTAAACTAGGTTTTTCTACTTTTATTTCTTCTGAAACATGAGGGGGAGGATTGGTATTCTCGGTGCTTTTCTGTTCATTGCTAATCGCGGTATTTTGCTCACAAGCGGTTAGTGAAGTAACAAAAATAACTATCAAAAAAAGCTTTTTAAGCATTTGTTATACATTAGTGTAAGGGTTTGTCTTACTTTAACTATAATATTTTCAAAAGGCTAGAAACAGTTATTTCTTAATAGCTAAGAAAGCGAATAATATTCTATTACATTTAGGCTATTTTGCGACAAAAGTATTTGCAAGATTAGTTATATTTTCAATACTTTTTTGTAAGCTACTCATTTGGCTTGTTACAGCGTTTGTTTGTTGCCATGTGTGCTCCATGGCTTGGTTGACTTCACCAATATGGTTATTGATTTCTACAGAGACTACGCTTTGCTCTTCAGCTGCCGTTGCAATTTGATTGGCGACATCAGTTACTTTTTGGACTTGTTCAACAACTTGAGATATTTTTTCACTAGAAGCCTCAGCTTCAGTAACACAAAAATCGGCTTTATCTCTATTCTTATTCATTAAATCTACCCATTGGTCAATGGTTGTTAGCATGACAGACAATCTTTGGTGAATCTCTTTTGCTGACTCTTGGGTACGGGATGAAAGGTTACGTACTTCATCGGCAACAACAGAAAAACCTCTGCCATGCTCACCTGCTCTTGCCGCTTCAATAGCAGCATTTAAGGCTAAAAGGTTGGTTTGATCTGCTATAGACTGGATATCTTCCATCAAGTCACCAACACCTTTGGCTGCTGAGGTTAATTGATCGGCTGAAGAAGATGCATTCTCAACTTCTTTGGCTAACGTGGTTATTTTGTTCGTTGTTTCAATTATTCCTTGTTGTGCTAACTCACATTGCTCAAAGGTACTATCAAGATCAGAAGCTGCTGTTACCGTGTTATTGGCTATATCTTGAGTTGATGCTTGCATTTGATTCATGGCTACACTTAACTGCTGTATTTCACTACGCTGAGTTTCCAAACTTTCTCTGGTTGAACTCATACCCTGATCTACATTTTCCATTACTGATTTTATTGGTGTTGCGCTATCGAGCATTCTATCAATAATGGCAGTAAGTTTGGCTTTGATCATTGAAAAATTAAAGTCGAAAACACTTGCCGTACCCTTACCAAAATACACTTTTCGAGAAATAGAGTCGTAGATACTTTGCATACGACTTGCTCGTTGTGCGGTAGGAATAATATCGTGCCAAAAGATAAGAATTGGAGTTATAGCGCTAATAGCCGCAATGAGTGATACTTTCCAACCAAGTTGGCTGAGAATGTAACCTTGGGCGATCACAGATGATAACACCAGGAAGGCAAATTTATGGTTTTTGGTGAGTTCAAAGGTTGCAGAGGTCTTTTGGTTATTAATGGCTTGATAAATGCTGTTTGCTTTGTCGGTTAGTTCGTCATTAGCTACTCGGCTAATAGTTTGATAACCCACAATTTCTCCGTGTTGATATTGTGGGGTAACAAAAGTATCTAGCCAAATTTTTTCATTCGCTTTATTGTTAATTGCTAATAGGCCTTGCCAAGAAAAACCTTTAGCAAGGGTGTTAACTATTTCATCAAGCACTGGTTTAGGCATGTCGGGGTGTGTAATGTCAGCACTATTTTTAGTCAACAACTCCTCTTGTTTAAACCCACTGAATTGACAGTAATTGTCGTTAATATATAAATACTTTCCATGGATGTCAGTTACTGATATTAATTGTTGGTTATTGTTAGTCATTGAGCACCAGAATAAGGGGTTAAGTCTTGAAGTTATTTATTGGGTAAGAATATCAAAGAAATCTGTAAATGATTTGATCTAAACTAAGTAAGGCAATATCAATAAAAATATTACTCGTCTGATTAAGCTTCTATGTAATGTGAGTGGGGGTAATATATGTAAATCAACACCGCTGTGGAGCTATTTAATTATTCCAAGGTATAGTGGTTGACTGCAAGCTTTTGAAGTCATTAGAATTTATAAGCTAAGCCAATCGAGATACTTGTATCTAACCAAATGGCTCCTTCAAAAACGGCTAGACATTCACTATTGTCACAAAAAAGATTATCTTCTTCTTTTATCAGTGTGGCGTATGCTCTGATTTCGGTGACGAAAGTCAGTTCTTTTGAAATTAAATATCTTGTACCAATTGCAATGGTTGATGAAGGATAGAAGCCATCATCAAATGATGATTTCATATAACTGGTACCAATACCTAAACCTAATGTGGTGATGTAGCCACTTTTCCCATAATGTCCTACGCCGCTAAAATGAGCATAGACTAAATCAAATTTATCGTGTTCTCCGCGATCATCAGTGATCTGATGGCTAACATAGTTAATCAGTATTTGTCCTTGGCCTGTTTTAGATTCCTGCCAAGCAAGGGCAAGACCAAAATGCAGGTCGTCAGAAACGTTCAATCGATTCTCACTATTAACACTTTGAAGATCTGAGCTGAACATACTTCCAATATAAGGTGTAAGCTCGAGTTCATTAGTTTTGCCTTTGTTTGGTATAAAAAAAGTAATAACCAAGAGCAAAACATAAGAACTCACGCTATTAAACTTTAGGGGGCTTGCCATAAAATAGTGTGGTTAGAATATGAATTAATACCTTTAAGGATAATCCTTGTTTGAATAAATTCAAGGAAGCTCAAAACTTTATTTATAAACGACCTCTCAAAACTATTCTATTTGGCCGTTATTGGTGTTTGTGCGTCTATGATTGTTTCGAGTGTTTTCCTTAATACTTCAATACCGAAAAGACTTGCAGGTAAACCTTCACCTTTGCCTATTGCATTTAATGTGTGTGAATGGCGTTGTTGCTTATTCTTTTGTTGATCAATGGTTAATGGGAAATACACTTGTTGGCTATTCTCTAATTTAATAGCATTCGCTTGTATATAAGGTTCAGACTTTTGTTTTCTCCGATCTTGAATTAATGCAATTTTATCATTGAGTCGTTGGTAGAGTTGCGAAAAATTATTTTGGCGCTTGCCTGTTTGATCAATGATATTTTCAATGAAAAATTGCCCGTCAGTTATGGTTATTTCATTAATGTTTATTATCTTACCTGTTAAGCTTTTAGCATCAAAAATAAAGTCCAGTTGAGGGATCTCAAACATATATTTGTTTTTGTATGGCGCATTGTTTTGTAATTTAATACCATAGATTTTTCCTGTACCCTCAGCGAGATTTACTTCAACTTTTTCAATGCTTAGAAATTGATCAGTATAATAATTAGATACTTTGATTATACGTGCTTGAACGTTTGCATTTAATTCACTGTTGGCTAAATACCATAACGAACCACCAAAAAAGAGTAAAAGAAAGAGGGCGATAGGAGCTAATTTATTCATTGAATTTCCAGTAAAGTTGTTCAAGGTTTATTAAAAATCAAACTGTAAATAAAGGGGATAACTACTTAACACCTTTAATTCGGCTAAACTACGAAGAAGAATCGAAAATAGCCGGTGCATTTGTTTATGCTGTTGTTAAATATTTATAAAATTTTATTGTGCATAGTGTAACATCTGTATTTATTGATTATCATTAAAAATTGAATGACATAGGGGATATCATGAACAAACAACTTGTAACGACCTGTTTATTAGGACTGGGTTTATTAATAGGCTCATTTTCAAGTATCGCAGATACTTTAACTTTAAAAGATGGCCAAGTAATTAATGGAAAATTCATCTCAAAAGATGCCAATGAAGTTATTTTTGAAATAGCAGGACAACAATTAAAGTTTGATAGTAATAAAGTTGACGGTATCAGTTTTTCTGATGGAGCTAGTGATTCCTCTAGTGAAAGTAGTGCAGTAGCTGAGAAACCAGCAGTAAAGCCACCAGTAGCAAGCGTTGCAGCAGCTTCAAATGCAAAAATCACTGTGCCTGTAGGTACACGGATAGTCGCAAGAACAGGAACAACACTAAGTACTAATAATCACGCTACAGGTCATAAATTTACTGCAAGACTTGAAGCTGACATGGTGATAGATAATGTGGTCGTGGCGACTAGAGGTAGCACCCTTTATGGCGTGGTTACAGAGTCTAAAAAGTCAGGCCGCTTGGTTGGTAAAGCAAGTATGGCATTAACTTTTACCGACATCATGATAAATAATCAAATGGTAGGTATTAAAACATCAGGTGTAAAAGCTATCACAGAAGCTGAAGCAAAAAATACCGTAGGTAGAACAGCAAGGGCTGCAGCTATAGGTGGTTTAATTGATGGCTCTGATGGTGCTAAAACGGGTGCTAAAGTAGGGCTTGGGCTTTCTCTTTTGGGTGGTGGGAAAAGTATAAATATTCCAGTGGGCACTTTATTAGAGTTTCAACTAGCGGCACCTTTTACACCCTAGCGGTTAAAAGTGAGCATTAATTAAAAATGGCAAGCCACTGGCTTGCCATTTTTTATGTCTACATATTATTCTTGTTAATCTATGGCGTTACTTGGCACATTAGTTGGGCTAATATGCTCGATTGGATAACAACCCAATACTTTAATAAAGTTAGTTAAACTTGTTATTTCATTTATTGCTTCTTGTAAGGCTAGAGATTTTACGTTGGCTTCAACATCAATATAAAACATCTCTTCCCATGGGCGACCTTGAATTGGGCGAGACTCTAGTTTACACATATTAATGCCTTTAGCCTTTAATACGACTAAGCATTCAACTAATGCTCCTGCTTTTTGACCTGTGGCTATTACAATGGTTGTTTTTGCAGGAATTTGCTCAGCAACATCAACTGGTTTACGTGCAACCAATATGAATCTGCTGTGGTTTTCTCGTTGATTGGCGATTGATTTTTCCAACGCATGTAATTTATAAAGGTGTCCACCTTCTTCACTACCTATTACAGCAACACTTTGATCTTGCAGCTGATATGCTTTAGCCATGGCGTCTGCGGTGCTGTCACAATATTCAATTCGAATACCCTTTTGCTTATCTAAAAAGTTACTGCACTGGGTAAAAGGTTGACCATGTGCATAGATGGTTTTAATATTTTCTAAGCGAGTATTAACGGCAGTTAACAAGCAGTGCTCAATCGGTTGAGTTATCTCTCCTACAATTGAAAGGTTAGTATGTTGTAAAACGTCATAGACTTCATTGATACTACCTGAGCTGGTATTCTCGATAGGTAACATACCGTAATCGGCACTCCCTGATTCTACCTGTTGCATGATGTCACTGAAATTTTGACAGCCATGCTCAATTATTTTTTCGGCGCGTCGTGAAAAGTATCGTTGGCTAGCAAGATAACTATACGACCCTTTATGTCCTAGAAAAGCGACACTTACCGTTGGTGTTTGGATATTTGGGTTAGCAAGTGTTTGCAGGTAAGCTTGCTGATTTAATACAGAGTCTTCAATAATACTTTGAAAAATACTTGTAACATAATGAGCATCTAAATTAAGCTCCTTCCCTTTATTAATCAAACGAATTAATAGCTCTTGTTCACGCTGTTGATCTCTGACAGGGCGAACTAAATGCGCTTTACTTTTAGCGACACTTAGTGTGAGAGAACGACGTTGAGAAAATAACTCGAGTAGTTGATTATCAAGGTTGGTGATTTTTTCTCGTATTTTATTTAAATCTAACGCTTCGTTCACAATGTGATCCTATTAAGTAAAATGTTAATGCTTATTTTGTTTAGTACAGCCGCTTATTTATTCTGGTAACAGTTCCTGCGTTACTATTTCCTGAGTCCATTCAGTCACCGAAACAGCTTAATACAGTCATCCATGACATAAAAAAACCTCCGAAGGGGAGGTTTTGTTATCGTCTTCAATTCGTTACGACAACACCCTTCTAGCTAAACTCGTTAGCAGAGCTAAAAAAGAAACTAAATGTAATGAGCATTGTTGTTAAACAGATATTTATATTCATAGGGCTACTCTAGCTTTGCCGAGTATTTGCGTCAATGTTTTCTTTATAATGATTTGATAGTTCTTAGTACTGGTCTTAGTATCTGCAATCCATATTAAGGAATACACTGCCAAATAATCGCCAATGAGCAACCTAAACCAACTGCCCAAACAATAGATCTAAGTGTGCCAACATTCATTAAATAAAGCACATTATAAATAATACGCGCGCAAATATGAACAACAGCAAGTGTTTGTATTGATTCAGTTATAGTGTTTGTTGCTAACGCACAAAGTACAGCTACACCAAAGATTATAAATGATTCAAAAGCGTTTTGGTGAGCGGAAAGTGCTCTCGCGCCAAATCCGGTTAACTTACTTTGTTGCTCTCTTGGATGGTTGTTGTCATAACCGCCTAGTTTATTCATTGCAAAAGCAACGGGGCCTTTTGCTAAATAAGGTAGTACTGCTGCGATAAATAAACACCAAATTAATACAGTCATATTCATTTTTCTCTAAGTTAAATGTTAAAAACTAAAAAAAGTTAAAGTATATTTTGTTTTACCGGGTAAAAACTCTGAGGCAATACCTTTTTCCCAATCACTATGACCCTTGCGATAGTAAGGGCTCCAAGGATGGCTTGCTTGGCTAGTAGGCATATGTAAAATACCATCTTCTTCATGTCCAGGAGAAACCACCATTCGCTGTGATGCACCAAAAGCACGTCCTTGGACTTTAGGCATATAAGAGTCACCAGAAAGTTGTGTTTTTGGCATATCTAACCATCGACCAATAAAAGGTATCGCTTTACTTAGTGGATGAACAATAGCTGCGGTATTTTGTTTCCCCCAAGTAGACTCGTTAAATGGTTGCTCCATACTCATATCGTGTATTGTAATATCTAAAGCCTCGGCAAATAAATCATCCCAACTAGAGAAGTCGGTATTTTGGGATAAAAAAAGCGCAGGTTGTTCATTAATTAATTGCCATAAAGGTGTTTCAACTTGATGGCGAATGGTATGAAAGTTATAAGCGGGATCAATACTCGACAATTTATTATTAATATTTTTAAAAACCATCGTTCTAACATTTAAACGGAAATTTCTTACTAAACGGTAAGCGACAGAGTCTGTTGAGGCGCGTAAATCATTATTAATAATTAATTTTTTAGCTTCTTTCCAAGCTTTATTTTTGTTGTTTTCTACATTGGAGATCACTTTTTTCTGTAAAAAGTTTTGCCATCGTTGTAAAAAAACAGCTTTATCATCAAGGGCTATTGCTAGTAGGTCATTTTCTTCAAAAGAGTTTTTAGCAAGTAACGCATTACGAATTTGACTGCTTCTAGCACCTAATGCATATCCTCCATTGCCTAGTTTAGTCAGCATTTCACCACCAACTACTCTTGAATTTGCCGTCCATAAACGATGATCTGCTGGATTTTTAACTTTAGGGTATTGATCGCTACTTAAATATCCTTGCCAGTTATTGTCACCGTTTGACCAGCTAGTCGGAAGTTCACCCAAGTCACCATTTTTTACTGGAATAGGCCCCATGATTGTCCAACCTATGTTGCCTTGTTTATCAGCGACCATAAGGTTTTGCGCAGGGATACCAGCAGAAGCTGCGACAGTAAAAGCTTCATCGACGTTAGCTGCATATTCTAAATTTATTTGATTAAGGTTGACGCTATTAATATCATGAGCGACCCAACGGTAAGCCAATAGTTTTCCATCGGAATTCTTTCCAATAACAGGCCCCCAAATGGTTTCTTTGAGTTCAATTTCAACGGCGTCTTGATCTTTTATTGCAATCATCTGGTTGTGGTAGTTAAAAGAAATATAGCCTTTTGGGGTTAAATACTGACTATTATTGGCATTTGTATCGAGTACAATAACATCACTCCAGTCACCATAACTATTGGTAAATCCCCAAGCTATATCACCATTACTACCAACAATCATATTGGGTGTTCCTGGCAGGGTTACTCCTGTTACTTTCACTTTTTTGTCGTTTTGTAAATAGTTAAAGCTGGCACGAAACCAAGTATTAGGAACCCGTAATCCTAAATGCATATCGTTAGCGACAATGCCACTGTTAGTATTTGATAACTTTCCGCCAACAGCCCAGTTGTTTGAACCTGGAAATTGTCCATCTTGATAGTTATTGTTTAATACGCTGTTATCAGTAAAAATTTCTGGTTTTTTGGACGAAGTAACTAAGGGCCATGAACCTTCTGGCATTGAAGAACTAGAATATTGAGTATTATCAATGCTGGCATCCCACTGGCTGCCTTGAGGATTTAAAAATTGATAAACGTCATTGCCCAAAGATGATTTTATTGCTGCTAATGTCCGCTCGCGGCTACCATCGTGATATTGCAAATCAAGATACATGCTTAATACAGTTAATACGGTATCTTCTTCTTGCCATTCAACAGGAGATTGTTGCAGCAATAAATACTCAAAGGGAGGAGCCTGTAAATAGCTTAATCCTTGATTAACCCCTCGAGTATAACCCTGTAATATTTTATATTGCTCATTAGGTAACTGTTTAACAATTTCTCTGGCGCGATCTCTAAAACGATGAAGCCTGATTTTTTTATCATAATTTAGAGCTACCTCACCGAAAAGACTAGATAATTCTCCAGCTGAGTTTTTTCGTAATAAATCCATTTGAAAAAAGCGTTCTTGGGCGTGAACAAAGCCAGTAGCAACGGCAATATCTACTCGATTTTGAGCAGTAATTGTGGCTATACCTTGTTCGTCCCGTTCAACAGTGGTGGTTTTTGATAGTCCAAAGAGTGTTTGCTTTCCTTCAAGTTTAGCTAGAGAGCTATCTATTTGACTGTAGAGCCAAGTGCTTATTGTTGCGAGCACCAAAAATAAAGTGAGTAAAAAGCCGATGAAAAAATTTTTCATTATTGAAAATCGCAAATATTCGAATATTAATAATAGTACCCTAGATTACCTTAGCTGCATTGAATAATCATCCGCAAAAATTAAAACTTACAATTTAACTATTTGTTTTTAATTACAAAGACAAAAAAGAGGCATTTATGTTCGAATTATGTGTTAATTAATTGTAATATACGGGCTAATTTTTTTGGTGTTATTTAATTATCTGCTCCAATAACGAAAAATTATGTTTTTATAACGACATTTGAGAATAAGGATATTTTCACCACTAAACTATTTATTAATAAATAATGACAATTGAGTAATATTAAAATGACAGAGTCAATTTCTCGACATGTAAAAATTGGCGATTGGTATTTTGAAGTTAAAATGGTTCGAGCGCTTAAAGTTTCTGAATATGGCCAGCCTTATACTGCAATAGCTAATTGTAATGTAAATGGTGATTCTATGTATGTTGATGGTTTATTAACTAAAAATGAAGAAGAATTTACCAAAGAAGACTTTATGGTTTTTCATAAGTTTAGTCAGCAACTGGGTTTAGATAGCTTTTCCTATCACAGATACCAAAATGGTGAGTCAATAACCAAAGACGTTAAAGTTAATCAAGTAAAGGGTGATGACTCATTGAATAAAAGTGACAATGTTATCTCACTTAACGACGTTATTATTCAAAAAACTAGATAATAGATTGCCGTTGGCATAAGTTATTTATATTTATGGTATTTCTCTATAAGTCTTTAAAATCCTGAATTACCATCCTTATAAATAGTGTGTCTTAGGCTAAAAGTTGTTATACTTTGCCGCTCAAAATTCACGCTGTATTTGATTGGTAATTATGCTGTACACCATAAAAGTTAGATTCTCTTTGTTATTCAAAAGAGTAAATAGAAGATCTTTTTTTAGATTTTCATTTCTTGCTATTGCAGTTTTATCATTATTTTCCTTATTACTTCTCGAGCTAGAAATTTCTTCAATGTTATTGGTGTTATCTTCGTTGAGTTTTTTTATTTTCATAGTTATTTCTCAATATTCTCGAACAGCGATCAATCAAAACTCAACCCTAAATGCTTTACATGATGCCGTTATCCGGACTGATAAATTAGGTAATATTCTTTATATTAACCGTTCCTGTGAGCGGTTGTTTGCCGTTAAAAGCCAAGATTTTGTTAATCAGCAATACATAAAAGTCAAAAAAAGTATATTAACTGAAGACATTAAAGAGACTTTTGCTACAACACTGCTTGCCTTACAAAAAGAAGACGCTTCAGATAGGGTGTTTAAGCAAACTATAGTTGTAAAGTTAAATGGTAAGTTATTGAATATTGAACAAGACGTTAAAGGTGTATTTTCTACAAAGGGTACATTTGATGGTACGGTTATTGTTTTACGTGACGTGACAAGTGCAGAAAAGTTGCGGGCACGTCTTCGTTACCAAGCGAATTACGACAGTGTCACCAAATTGTTTAATCGTTATAAGTTTGAGCAGCGACTCGTTGATGCATGGCACGATGCACAAGATAATAAGCATCAACATGCGCTATTACAGTTAGACATGGATCGGTTTAAACTTATTAATGATAATGCTGGTCACGCCGCTGGTGATCAATTATTGCGGGATATTGGGCAGTTATTAAAATCAGTGGTTCGCCAGAGCGATATTTGTGCACGGATTGGCGGTGATGAGTTTTCAGTCTTACTTTTGCAGGTTTCTAAGGAAAATACTTTAAAAGTCATCACAAAAATTAATCAAGCAATTAAAGAGTTAACTTTTAGTTACGGTGGTCAAGTTTTTGATGTAGGGGCGAGTATTGGCGCAACATTAATCAATCATCAGTCGCCGCCATTGGTTGAAGTGAAACGAGAAGCTGATGCCGCTTGTTTTATGGCGAAAAACCAAGGGGTAAACTGCTATCAATTGTTTGACTATAACAACGCAAGTGTTGTTCATCATCAACAAGAAACTCATTGGGCAGCACGTATTCAGGCCGCGATAGAACAAGATCAATTTAAGTTGTTTTTTCAAGAAATAAAGCCACTAAGTGAAAGAGCAGGTAAGAAGCAACATATTGAAATATTGCTAAGATTAAAAGATAAAGAACAATTACTTAGCCCTAATGTATTTTTACCCGCAGTAGAGCGTTTTAGATTATGTGCTCAAGTGGATTATTGGGTGATGTCAAAAACATTTAGTTGGTTCGCTCAGCACCCTAGTTTATGGCAACAATTGGTCATAGCAATTAATTTATCAGGTGACTCTTTAACCGATGAAAAATTTATTGATAGCATTATCTCTTGTCAGAATAATTACCAGTTTCCTTGTGAAGCTATCTGTTTTGAAATAACGGAAACTGCAGCAATATCAAACATGTCAATGGCAACTAAAATGGTAGAAAAACTGCGTTTTGCAGGCTTTGCTATTGCTTTAGATGATTTTGGTAAAGGATTTTCAACCTTTAGTTATTTAAAGAACCTACCGGCAAAGTATATTAAAATTGATGGCTCTTATGTACAAAATCTACTGGTGAATAAATATGATGTTGCCATTGTTAAGTCGATACACAATATGGCAAGTTCATTAGATATGTTAACCATTGCAGAGTTTGTTCAGTGTGAAAAATCAACGGAACTATTAAAAAGCATAGGTATCGATTTTGTTCAAGGCTTTGGTATAGCGTATCCTGCTCCTATTAGCGACTTTAGACTATTAGTACCCAAAAGTTTTGATTCTGCCAGTATAATTCCTTTAAAAGCTGGTTAGCATTTTAATACTTGAAACTAGTATGGCGAGTCTGCTCTATTGTTATTAGTGTGAAAACTTTGATGACAAAACATTCCTAAAAACGTCCTCCTGAATACTTTGAAAAATTTCATTATTTATTTTTAATCTAACTATATCAAATTGTTAATCTTACTCCATCATCTTCGGTTAGCTAATGACAGTTAATATCAGGTGGTTGTTCTTTCTATTTAAATCTTTTTAGTGGTTAATGATTGTCCATGTAGTCATTCATACGTAAAAATTATTAAAGCTAAAAAAGAATGGTCACAAGGGAAGCAGTCAGAAGATATTTGAGAGAGCTAATCTGCATTTTTAAGTAATTTATTTTTCCAATATTTTTTGAAATCTAACATAGAAAATTGAGCATTTAATTTGCATGTTCAAAGAGAGGTAGTAATGGTTGATAAAAAACAAAAAATATTAATGAATAAATATCTTAAAAAAGCCAGTTTAATACTTTGCATGGCAAGTAGTTTTACTTATGCTCAAACAAACATTGTTCGAGGCCCTTATATTCAAATGGCAACGGATAATTCGATGATCGTAAGGTGGAATACTGATATTGCCACCAATAGCCAAGTCAATTTTGGTAATGCGGTCGACAGCTTAACCCAACAAATTGTGAGTAGTGAGTTAACGACCGAGCATGAAGTTAATTTAACCGGTTTATCACCTCTTACCCGTTATTACTATTCCATTGGTTCAAGCAGTGAACGCCTTTCAGGTAATGATAATGACACCTTTTTTGAAACCTCACCATTACCAGGGCAAGCAACACCAACCCGTATTTGGATTTTAGGTGATCCTGGTCGTGCGGGTACTGATCCAACTACCCTTGATCAAAAAATTGTACGAGACGGTTATTACGATTACGCACAAGGTGCATATACTGATTTTTGGCTAATGCTCGGCGACAATGCTTATGTTGATGGCACTATTGAAGAATACCAGAATGCTGTATTTAATCAGTACCCTAAATTGCTTAAACAGTCGCCGCTTTGGCCCGTTTTAGGTAATCATGATAATCGAACGGCTAAAATAGCTACTGAAACTGGCGGTTATTATGACTTGTTTAGCTTACCTACGATGGGAGAAGCAGGAGGAACACCTTCAGGGCATGAGGCTTACTTCTCATTTGATTATGGCAATATTCATGTCGTTGTTCTTAATTCTAGTGATGATGAACACTTTGAAATTGATGGTCCTATGGATGCCTGGCTAGAAACTGATTTAGCTAATACCACAGCTGAGTGGCTAATCACCGTTTTTCATCATCCCGTTTATGCAAAAAGTGGTCATGACTCAGACACTGAATACAATATGGTTAAAATGCGAGAAATATACCTGCCAATTTTTGACAAACACGGTGTCGACCTTGTTATGACTGGGCATAACCATTTTTATACTCGCACTACCTTAACTAATGGTCACTATGGCTTATCAGACACTTATGATGCAGCTTTGCATAATCTAGATGCTGGTGATGGCAAAGTTGATGGCGATGGTGCTTATACTAAAAAAGCGGGCGAAGCTAATTCTGGCACTATATATATCACTCACGGTGCCGGTGAAGGCGGTGGTAGTGGCTATGCAAATGTTGTATTTCAAGAGGATATTGATTCAGGAAAACGCCACCCTACAGACTATATAAAAGGTGGTCGTGGCTCTATGGTATTAGATATCAATGATAAAACGCTAACCATGAATGTGATCGGCCCAATGGGCGATGTAGTCGATTATTTTACTATTGAGCACAGTGGTGACGAAAATAGTGATACAGCTAATTTAGTACCTAATGCCAATATCAATGGCCCCTATAGTAGTAATGTTACTGACGCTATTAATTTTTCTAGCCAAGGTTCAACTGATACCGATGGGCAAATTGTGAGTTATTCATGGAATTTTGGTGATGATAGTACCGACACTGATACCAGTGAATTAGCTAACCCTAGTTATAGTTACTCTCAAGCTGGCCAATACAATGCAACCTTAACTGTAACTGATAATAAAGGAGCCTCAAACAGCTCTGTAACTAGCGTAACTATAGCCGGTGGCTCAATTAACAGCGGACTTGAAAATGGTGTGGTAAAAAACGTAGCAGGCCTTAAAGGTGAAGAACAAAGTTTTATCGTTAATGTTCCTCAAAATGCTACATTATTAAGTATCAGTACTAGTGGTGGAACGGGTGATGTAGATCTTTATGTTCGTTATGAATTAGCTGCGAGCACCAGTGACTATGATTGCCGTCCATACAAGCCGGGTAACAATGAAGTCTGCGATATAGAACCTATAACATCAGGTGTTTACCATGTCATGCTTCGAGGCTATAGCGATTATTCTGATGTTCATCTCGTCGCACATTATTCCGAAGCAAATAATCAATTACCGACAGCAAAAGTCAATGGGCCATATCAAGGTGTTGTAGGCTCAGCTATTTCTTTTAGCAGCACTGGTAGCATCGATAGTGATGGTAGTATTACAAGTTATGATTGGCAATTTGGTGACGGCGCTTCAAGCGAAGTAAGTTACCCAAGTTATACATATAGTGGAGCAGGGAGTTACACGGTAAGTTTAACGGTTACTGATAATCTAGGATTAACCAGTACTGACACAGCGATGGTAACAATTGATGAAGTTATTACTGATGATGGCATCACTGATGCTTGTTCTAGTGGTGTGGAGATTCATACTGAAAGAAGACTAGAAACTGATATTGCTTACTGCTTGCAAAATACTGATAATAACCAGCAGCTACAAATGACTTATTTAGTTTCTAATGAAGATGCAGGCAAAACACTTCATATAAAAACTCAATATGGGACAGGAAATGGCGATCTTCTTCATAAGTATGGCACTACAGCATCTAGCAGTAATGCAGACCAAATTTCTAATAATGACAATAATACCGAGTCTATCACTGTAAGCGCAATTGAGAGCGGTTGGCACTATATACATGTGAGAGCCAACCCTGAGTTTTCCGCTGTTACTCTATATCTGAGTTTTGAAAATAACCAAGCCCCTGATGCCGATGCAAATGGACCTTATAGCGCAAATATTGCAGAAGATATTACCTTTAATAGTGATGGATCATTTGATGCAGACGGTGCGATAGCTCAGTACTTATGGCAATTTGGTGATGGTTCAACAAGTAATGAAGCTAATCCAAGTTATAATTATACTACAGTGGGAACTTACACCGCGACATTAACTCTTACTGATGATTTAGGTGCAGTAAGTAGTGATTCAGCTCAAGTAGTAATCAGTGATGTTGAAGAACCCCCTTTTATTGATGCTTGTACTGCTGGCGAAGAGCCAAAATCTACCGGAAGATTGGAGGCTGGAATAGCTTATTGTTTACAAGAAACACAGACGAGTGATCAACTGCAATTTTCTCATATGATAAGAAGCGCAGATGTGGGTAAAGAACTAGAAATTTCTGTGAGTTATGGTAGTGGAAATGCCGATTTACAATACCGGTTTGGCAGTAGACCCAATAGCACAACGTGGGATAGTCGTTCTGCGAATTCGTCAAACGAAGAAGTTATTACCGTTGAGTCGGTTGATGCAGGGTGGAGTTATATCCATGTTAGGGCTAACCCTGAGTTTTCTGGTGCAACGATCTATCTAAGATATATAGAAAATTAATCCACTAGATATTACATACACTGTATCTAATAAAAGCCACTTTTATTGAAAGTGGCTTTTTATTTCAGGCGAAGAAAATAATAGTACAAAAATCATAAATAGAGATAAATGTGAAAGATCAATACGGCCTAAAAAAATACTGATAGAATACTGCCAAAATAATTATCTTTTTAAATTAAGTATCCACTTATGGCATCACTACAAGACCAATTACTCAAAGCTGGCTTAACCACCAAACAAAAAACGCGTCAGGCTAACTCTGATAAACGTAAAAAGAACAAACAAAAACGCAGTGGTGTTGAACACGGTGCTACGATGCAAGAGCAGGTACAGCAAGATTTGGCGAAAGCAAAAGCAGATAAACTTGCCAAAGATACTGCGCTTAACGATGAGAAAAAACAGCAGTTAATTGCCAAAGAACAGTTTTTACGTATAAAACAAATTCTTGAACATCATCAAATAAAGAATGTGTTTGGTGATGCTGAGTATAATTATACTTTTGATAATAAAATTAAAAAGTTAGCCTTAAATACTGATACTCATAAAGCATTAGTTAATGGTCGCTTAGCTTTATGTGGCTTAGATGATGTGACTTATATTGTTACTAGTGAAACAGCAGAAAAATTAGCTGAACTTGATAGCAAGATAATTTTAGTACAAAACGAAAAAGTAGATGATGAAGGCGTTGATGAGTCAGACCCATATGCTGATTATCAAATACCCGATGATTTAATGTGGTAGAAAAACTTAAACTATCTAATTCATCATGTTATCGCTAATGAGTCAGCATAGTGCTCATTCTTAGCTTATGTGTTAAACTTGCGCGCTGAAAATTAACTGTTTATTAAATTGTTTTACATAAGAAGTGAAGTCTATGTTTATTATCCGTTGGGTACTTGGTCGTATTATTTTATTATTTAATTTTATTTTTTCACCTTCATCTCCTAAAAGAGAACAAAGTGTTCAAAATGAAATGGACAAAGAAACTCAAATATTAAGCTTATATCAGCTACCCGCTTGCCCATTTTGTGTGAAAGTTCGTCGTGATATTAAACGCAATGGTTTAAATATTGAGCTATGTAACATTAATGGCAAAAATGATTACCGTGAAGAGTTAGTTCGAGAGGGTGGTAAACAAAAAGTCCCTTGTTTGAAAATTGCTGGAGATAATGGTCAATTTGAATGGTTATATGAATCAAACGATATAATTTCCTATTTGCAAAAGTTTGCCCGTTAATTCTTACACTTCCTTTCGTATTAATTATTGCCTTCATTTAAAGCTACTAAAGCCGATACCTTTAAATAGTTATCGGCTTTTTTTTGTACGAAGCAATTTCAAAGTTAACAAAAGTATCACAGACGAAATTATTTTGAATTAAACTCTATCTACTGTTTTATATAATAAACAATAGAGATTTATTCATGCTGATCAAAACCCCTAAGTCTTACCAACTTAATGAAAGCAATGTAACCGACGAAAATATTTATCAAAGTCGAAGAAATATAATAAAACAAATGGGTTTTCTTGGTGCTGGTGCTTTATTAGGTAGTGCTTTTTCGAGTGAAGCTCAAGCTGGCTTTTTTGATGACGAACCTGAAATATTCAAAACATCTACGCTTAATTTTACCTCTGATAATAATAAAGAATTAATCAAAACACCTGAGAATAAAGTGATCAGTCATAATAATTTTTATGAATTTGGTACCAATAAAACAGACCCTCAAGAAAATGCTCAGCAATTTAATACTAATCCATGGCAATTAACACTTTCTGGTGAATGTGATAATCCACATACTCTTGACTATGACGATTTAACAAAAGCCTTCCCACTAGAAGAGCGCATTTATCGAATGAGGTGTGTTGAGGCTTGGTCAATGGTTATACCTTGGGTTGGTTTTCCATTGGCGGAGCTAATTAAAAAAGCCGCACCTAATACGAAAGCTAAATATGTAGCTTTTGAAACGCTCTACGATCCCAAACAAATGCCAGGTCAAGCCAGTAGAAGACTAGGTGGCGGAGTTAAATACCCTTATGTCGAAGGATTGAGGTTAGATGAGGCAATGAATCCTCTTACTTTAATGAGTGTAGGTTTATACGGTAAAACTTTACCGCCACAAAATGGTGCTCCAATTAGACTGGTAGTGCCGTGGAAATATGGTTTTAAAAGTATTAAATCGATTGTAGGAATTAAGTTTCTTACCCATCAACCACCAACAACTTGGAACATATTGGCGCCTAGAGAATATGGCTTTTATGCTAATGTTAATCCTGAAGTTTCACATCCAAGGTGGAGTCAAGCTAGCGAAAGAAGAATAACCACTGGTGGTTTGTTTGCTCGCAATAGAATCGCCACTTTGCCTTTTAATGGTTACGGTGAAGAGGTTGCCGCGCTTTATAAAAATTTAGACTTAAAGAAGAATTTTTAATGGCGTTAAAGCTCAAGTTGAAGACTAAAGATAAAGTACTTTGGCTAAAAGTAGCTATTCACTTATTCTCACTATTGCCATTGATCAATCTTTATATTACAGCTTTTAATGATCAACTCGGTGCCGACCCTGTTGAAGCTGTTATTCATTTTACCGGTGTAGGCGCATTTAATCTTTTGCTCATTACGCTTATGATTACACCAATCGCTCAACGGTTTAAGCTAGGTTATTTATTAAAAACTCGTCGGTTAATAGGTTTATACGCTTTTCTTTATGGGCTATTTCATCTTTTTAACTTTTTAGCATTTGAAATTCAGTTTGATTTACATTTGTTTTTTTCTGAAATTTTTGAAAGACCTTATATTACCGTTGGGCTAGCTGCGATGTTGTTACTCGTTGCTCTGGCTGTAACATCTATTAGTTTTATTAAACGAAAAATGGGTAAAACCTGGCAAAATTTACATAATCTTAGTTACTTAATCGTATTGTTAGTGGCAATACACTTTTATTGGTCGGTAAAATCAGATGTTACAGAGCCTCTTATTTATTGGGTAGTTACAGTGTTTTTATTGCGTCTGCGCATTGGGAAATTTAAAGCGTGGCTTAAGTAACCTGAACTCTAGATAAGCAGCACTTGCTCAGCATTCCTATTTATCTGATTTTCAGTGTTAAAACATTGATAAATAGCCAGCTATTCATTAATGTTTTGCTTTGATAATCAAATAAATTGAAACATTGATTAAGTGTATAATGCTTTAAACTATGTAATTAAATTTGTGTGTTTGGCTAAGTTATTGATTTATACTTAATATCAAGCACTCATATCCAGAGTTCAGGCTAAGTAGATATAATCCAGCAACCTAGTCAGAAACGCTATAATTAACTTTTAACTTTGTTTAAGTTGATAACATCACCAATATGAGTTTGAACTTTATTTTTCCCTTCGTTTTTTGCTTGATATAAAGCGCTATCAGCTTGTAACATTAATTGTTCCCAGTCTAATAATTGACCTTGTCCCAACGCTAAACCAAAACTTGCAGTAACGGTGACATGAATATTTTTATGGATTAAAAATACCGGCGCAGCAATAACTTTTCTTAATTTTTCAGCGATAGTTTGAGCAATGGTTAATTCTGTGTTTGGCAGTAATAGTAAAAATTCTTCACCGCCATAACGCGCTAAAGTATCGTATTCTCTTAAGTTGTCCCTTAAACGCCGAGTAAATTCAATTAAGACTTGATCGCCAGCTTGATGACCGTAGGCATCATTAATCTGTTTAAAATCATCAATATCCATAATAATAAGAACAATGTTGGTATTTATCCGTCTGGCTTTAGCAAAAGATTTTTCAGCAATACTCTCTAGTGCTCTGCGATTATAAGTTTGGGTCAGAGGATCTATTGTCGCTTGAAGCGCTAAATCTTTTGCCAGTTCATCACTAGCACTCCATGAAATTGCAAAGGTGACAATGACGATTAATAACTGAAGCGTTAAAAAAGACAAACCATGTACGATACCCGCTTGCATATAAGCAATAATATTAACCTCCGCTATGGTCCAAAGAATGCGGTAAGTAAAAAATGCGGCACAAAATAAAAAGGTAATTTGAATGATGTATAAAAACTGATGTTTATTTTTAGATTTGAGTAATGTAAAAGCAATAAAAGAAAAAATAAGCACCAGCAAAGCACTAACAATAAGAATTCGCCAACGTATATTGAAGTTATAAAAAGTTAGATAGATAAATGCAGGAATGAGCAGCAGTTGGATGAGAACTGACCAGAGTATAAACTCTTTATGGGCTTTATGGAAAAATATAAATAAGCCATGAGCAAGTAATGAAAACGCGAAAATTAGTAATGAGTTTGCCAGAATAATAGAAAACCAGTTATTTATATAACCTCTTAATCCAATAAATAAAAAACATAAGGAAAGTAATAAATAACTGTACCCTATGTGGTTAAAACCTTTAAACGTTGGGTGTGAACGTGCAAAGGCTAAAACACCTACCCCTAAAATAAAGTCAATTAATAAATTTGTTAATGCCAGCGTTCTAACATCAAACCCTTCAATCATTACCACAATACTTCTTGCTTAAACACCCATTAACTATAGTTGATAAGTTAGTTATCACCAGTAACTCAAATCTATCCGTTATTTCAAATTTTACGTCGTTTATGGGAACCGTATATTTTTTCTCGATAAATAGCGTGGTAATTGATATGGTAATCACATCGATTAAATATATAATTCATTGAATTTAATTAACAAAACACTATGCGCTTAATTATTATAATTACTCTTTTTTGGGCTTTTTCAGGTATTGCTGCTGAACTTCCCAATGAGCAACGACCTAAAGTGGGTCTAGTTCTCAGCGGAGGTGGCGCAAAAGGTGCTGCTCATATCGGTGTTTTAAAAATCTTAGAACAGCATAATGTTCCTATAGATTATATTGTTGGTACCAGTATAGGGGCCTATGTTGGGGGGTTATATGCGCTTGGTTATAGCCCTGAAGAAATTGAAAATATTATGCTAAACCTGCCTTGGAATGAAAGTTATTCTGATTTTGTACCCCGTAAATCTTTGCTTTATTCTGACCAAGCCTTAAGAGATAAATATAATATTTCATTAAGGTTAGGTTATAGCGATAATACCTTGAAAACTCCCAGTGGTTTATTATTGGGACAAACGGCAACACAATTATTGAGACTATCTACAGATGTTATTGCACAGTTTGAAAGCTTTGATCAACTTGCCATCCCTTATCGTGCAGTCGCTACAGATTTAGCAACGTCAAAAGCAGTTGTTCTTGATTCAGGTAGTATTACCAAAGCAATGAGTGCGTCAGCGGCAGTACCAAGTATTGTTGAGCCTGTTGTTATTAATAATCGCTTATTGGTTGATGGAGGGATTTCTAATAACATGCCTGTTGATGTTATTAGAAAAATGGGCGCTCAAAGAATAATTGCTGTTGATATTGGTTCACCTTTAGCGACAAAAGATGAAATTAAAAATACCATTGATGTCTTAAATCAGTTGTCAACGATTCTAACAAATAATACTACGGTAAAGCAGGTAAAAAAACTTCACCCTCATGACCTATATATACGCCCACAAATTGATGGGTTAAGTACCACTGACTTTTCTATCATGCCCCAAGCACTTGCCTTAGGTATTAGTTCAGCTAATGAGCAACTTGATAAAGTAATAACCTTC
>Ga0209707_1000308_pt1 | contig 31059 bp, 27 predicted proteins | sample EN4Hudsemesocosm_FD_184630 | JGI IMG/M metagenome (GOLD analysis project Ga0209707, IMG submission 184630) | Methane-oxidizing microbial communities from mesocosms in the Hudson Canyon - EN4B Hudson Canyon (SPAdes) (version 2) | ecosystem: Environmental > Aquatic > Marine > Cold seeps | place... | reverse complement strand
CCTCGTTAAATGATTATTAATACCATGCATATTCTAAACTGTACGCATATACAGAATATTAACACAAAGCATAAAAAAATATTAAAATTAATACCCTTAATTATATTAAGGTTACTATGGAGAGACGCGGTATTCTTTACTAAATTCTTTACCTTTAGAGCAAACAGCTCGACTTGTAGGCGACTCACAAGAAGTGTCTGTAAAGCTTGCTTTTAATATCCCTTCTTTGCGAGGAATAAAATAGAATCTAAAATTTGGGTCTGCACTAATAGCAATATCAATTTTTGCTGTCAGTACGGGTTTATCATTAAAGGTTACCTTTAAATTATCGACAAAGTGTGATTTCTTAACAAATCGTGTGACTTGATCCATTTGCATACCTGTAATATTAGGGTGGCTTATTAATAGCTGAGTTGCTAATGGTTCACCTAGTTTAATCCCCTTCCCTACTTTAAATTTAGCTTTACCCAGCCGTTTCATTGCGGCATCTAAATCTGCTCCAATTGGTGCAGAACATCCTCCACTGGCTTTAACAAACTTTTTAGTCATATAAAGCTTGCCATTATTCATTTCTGCAATCGCTCTAATATAACTATAGGAGTTAACTCTCACTCTCATTGCTAGATCCGCTCTACCTGTTTCTGGTGTAAAACTAAACTCACCCACCAATGGAAAAGGGTTTTTATCAACAAACACGGTTATTTTTTTTATATAGTTTGTTTTAGTTTGTTTTAGTTTGCTTATTATTTTTATGGGGACTAATGCAGGGTCTTCTGCTCTATAAGGTGCATCAATTTCAATAACATTATTAGATTCTTGAATAGATTCCCCCGAAAAATACTGATTTTTAAGGGTATTATTCCATTGTGATTCATCTTTTGCGGCAAATGCTACTAGTGGGGTAAGTAACATCAATAAAAAACATATTATGATTTTGTTATTCATTAATTTTATCCGTGCGTAATTTATAGTATTTGTTAGGCTTCAAACTTGGGGCACAAGTTTTAACCTGCATTCTTTCGCTCAAGAACAGGCTAAAGTCAGCGCCCCAAAAGGCTTTATAGTTAAGGGGTTATTCCCATTCTAGTTCGGCAAAAGCGGTGGTTACATTTCGTTTATGAAATTGGTCAAATAATTTCCATTTATCTTTTTCAGAATAGCCTACTGTTGCAATAGCTTCTTCAATAAACCGTCCCTGTGCAAGCATCTCTCTTATCTCAACTAATAAAGTATTTAGGTACTGTTTTTCAGGTTGCAGACTTTTTGGCCAATCAGTTACCACCGGACCATGGCCTGGAACAACATATTGGTAATGATGTTTTTCCATTCGATTTAATTCACTTAACCAGCCTTTTAAACTTCCATCTATTACGGGTAAATGTTCAATAAATAATAAATCAGACATCCATAATGTTTTAGTTTTCAGGTCAAAAACCGTTAAGTCATTATCTGTATGGGCTGTTGGATGTGCAGTTAACCTTAATCTCCGACCACCTAGATCAATAAACAAATGCTTTTTAACTTCTTTGTCTGGAGCAATAATGTGTTTTTCTTGTAATTTAATATCTAATTGCTCATTAGCTTTTTCAATATAATAAGTCCCTCGGGTCGCCATAGCCCTAGCAAGTTTTTTGTGTCCAATAAACTTAACACCCTTTTGTTTAAAAGCAATATTGCCATAGATATGGTCAGGATGAACATGTGTATTTATCACATAACAAACAGGTTTATCGGTAGTCTGTTCTATTGTTTGTTTTAAGGCATAACCTTGTTCAGGGTTACCTCCAGTATCAATTACAGCAACACATGAGTTCCCGACGATAAAGCCTATATTGGCGATAGCGCCATGGTTCGTTTTATTAGGTACCTCATGGTTCCCAAAATGAACAAAAACGCCTGATGTTATTTCAGTGACAGAAAGTGCCGTTACAGCCAAAGTAGTTTGTGAAAATAAGACTAATAACCCAAGTAGTAAATGTTTCAAAAAAACCTCCTATTTACAAGATACAAAGCGCTATAAATGCTTTGCAAACTCTTGATTGAATCACCTTTTTAGGCGCAATAATATTTAGATGCCAAACTAATCCTTCTATTGAATTAATCTTTCTGGCTACCAAGCCTTCCCTTTCATTTCTTAAGGCTTGGGATGATGAAAATCCAATACCCAAACCAGCTCTTACCGCTTCTTTTACTGCTGATACCCCCGTCACTTCAATATTAACAGGCGCAATAATGCCTGCTTCTAAAAGCGCTTTTTCTATAGCTTGTCTTGCACCTGAACCTGGTTCACGCCAAATAACTTGATGTTTTGTAAGTACATCAAGAGGCACAATTTCTGGATATTGTTTTGCAAGAATATGGCCTTCAGGTAAAACCAATACAATTTCATCTTCTTGCCATGGTGTAACTGAATATTGGCTCGGTAGATCTTTTTTACTCACAGGCCCTTCAACAAACCCTAAATCAAAATCGGTGATTTTACTGATAATTTCAGCAGTATTACCAGTCTCCATAGAAACTTGTACCCCAGGATTTCTGGTTTGAAGTTTAACCACTAGTTGAGGTAGATAATAACTTGCAACGGTCATAGTTGAGACAATTCGCAAGCAACCAGCATTCACTTGTTTTAAATTATGAACATAGTTTATCGCTTGATTTAGGTTTTTTTCCATCCGCAAGGCATATTGCAATAACCCCTCCCCTGCGGGTGTTAACTCTATTTGATGCGCTTTTCTATGGTAGAGAGGTTCACCTACAAAATCTTGTAATATTCTTAATTGCCCAGAAACTGCAGGTTGCCCTAAATGTAGAAGTTCAGCCGCTTTAGTGATACTTTTTAAGCGTGCAACAACAACTAAAGTGAGAAGGTGTGTGGGGTTCAAAAGTGCTCCAAAAAGCCTAAAATAATTTTTATTATATATTGATTCCAGCAACATCATTTAAAATGATATGACTTTAAATAAATGATGACTTGATAATGACACCTTATCTACGGTAAAGTTCGGCTAATTTAACTTCTACTTTGATTCAATCACTTGAGGAAATACGTGTGGCAGTAATTACAATATCACCTGATCAGATTAAAAGAAAAAAACGTCGTGGGCCTAAAGGCCATGCAATTGATCTTGCTGCTTTAGCAGAAGTTCAGTCATTATTAGGTGAAGAATCACGTCAAAGGGATTTATTGATTGAACATTTGCATAAAATTCAAGATCAATATCAACATATTTCCTCTAAACATCTTGTCGCTTTAGCCCATGAGATGAATCTATCTCCTGCTGAAGTTTTTGAAGTCGCTTCTTTTTACCATCACTTTGATGTGGTTAAAGAAGGCCAAACTCCCCCCCCAGCTTTAACTGTTCGTGTCTGTGAATCCCTTTCTTGTTCAATGGCTGGTGCAAACCCATTGATTGATGCTTTAGAAAATGGCTTAGGTGATGAGGTTCGTGTTCAAAAAGTACCGTGTGTCGGTCGCTGCCAACATGCTCCTGTTGCAGTTGTTGGTCAAAACCCAATACATGAAGCAACGGCTGAATCAGTAACGACTGCTGTAGCAAATAAAGAAATTAAAGATACCATGACTGATTACATCAGTATGGATACTTATAAAGCAGATGGCGGTTATCAAACGCTTAAAAAAGTACTTGAAGGAAAAATGAGTACTGAGTCAGTGATGAAGAAAATGGAAGACTCTGGTTTACGTGGATTAGGCGGTGCGGGTTTTCCTGCTGGCCGTAAATGGCGGATTGTTAATGGTTTTGAAGGCCCAAGGATGATGGCTGTCAATATTGATGAGGGTGAGCCTGGGACTTTTAAAGATAGACACTATTTAGAAATCGATCCCCATCGTTTTCTTGAAGGCATGATGATTGCAGCCTTAACTGTCGATTGTGAAGCAATTTATGTTTATCTCCGTGATGAATATGCAGGTTGCAGAGAGATCTTAACTAAAGAAATTGCCAATTTCCAAAATAACCCACCTTCTACAATTTATAAAATGCCACCGATTTATCTACGTCGTGGTGCTGGTGCTTACATCTGTGGTGAAGAATCAGCCATGGTTGAGTCGATTGAAGGGAAACGTGGGATGCCCCGTTTAAGACCTCCTTTTTTAGCTGAAGTCGGTTTATTTGGTAGACCCACTTTAGAGCATAATATGGAGTCTGTTTACTGGGTCAGAGATATTATTGAGAAAGGGCCTGATTGGTTCTCTTCTCATGGTCGTCATGAACGCAAAGGTTTACGTTCTTTTTCTATCTCAGGTCGTGTTAATAAACCGGGCGTGCATTTAGCGCCAGCGGGTATTACCATGCGTGAATTGATTGAAGAATATTGTGGTGGCATGAAAGATGGTCATGAGTTTTATGGCTATTTTCCTGGTGGAGCATCAGGTGGTATGTTGCCAGAATCGATGGCAGATATTCCAATGGATTTTGACACCCTAAATCAATACGGTTGTTTTATTGGGTCTGCGGCTGTCGTGGTTTTTTCAAATCAAGATAGTGCAAAAGATTTAGCGCTTAATGCAATGAAGTTTTTTGAAGAAGAGTCTTGCGGGCAATGCACTCCTTGTCGTGTAGGCACAGCAAAAGCAGCAACCTTAATGGAACAAAAAGAGTGGAATACTGAATTACTAGAAGAACTTGCTTCTGTGATGGTAGATGCTTCTATTTGTGGCCTGGGACAGGCGGCACCGAACCCGATGCGCTGTGCTGTTAAATACTTTCCAGACGAATTAAAATAAGGAGATTAAATCATGGCTGCAAATCAAGAAACTATGAATACTGCAACAATTGACTTTACATTGGATGGTAAAGAAGTATCTGCTTTGGAAGGCGAAACACTAATTCAAACGGCACAACGTTTAGGTACAGAAATCCCTCACCTTTGTTATAAAGAAGGTTTGCGTGCTGATGGTAATTGTCGTGCCTGTGTGGTTGAAGTTGAAGGCGAGCGCACCTTAGCCCCTTCTTGTTGTCGTTCTGCTACGCCTGGAATGAAAGTTAAAACAGCTAGTGAACGTGCCGTTAAATCACAAAAAATGGTATTGGAGTTATTAAAGTCCGATATACCAAAACAAGCTGAATCGCCTTATACACTAGATTCTGAACTTGATAAATGGGTTAAAAAATTACAAGTCGGTGAGCCACGCTTTGAATCGCGTCACCAACCAGAAGCTGATTTATCTCATCCTGCAATCGCTGTTAATATGGATGCTTGTATTCAATGTACACGTTGTTTGCGAGCCTGTCGTGAAGAGCAAATGAATGATGTGATTGGCTTTGCTAATCGTGGTTCTCATGCCGAAATCGTTTTTGATATTGCCGATCCAATGGCTGCTAGTAGCTGTGTAGCTTGTGGCGAATGCGTACAAGCCTGCCCTACTGGTGCATTGATGCCTGCTAACAATGCAGGTTTAGAAGTTGCTGACAAAACAGTTGATTCAACTTGCCCTTATTGTGGTGTAGGTTGTTTAATCAAATATCACGTTAAAGACGATAAGATTTTATTCACTGAAGGACGTGATGGCGATACTAACCATTACCGCCTTTGTGTAAAAGGCCGTTATGGCTTTAACTATATTCATAATCCTTTACGTTTAACTAAGCCATTAATTAGACGCGATGGCGTAGCTAAAACTACTGAATTATTAGACCCTAATGATTTAGACAGCGTATTCCGTGAAGCAACATGGGAAGAAGCACTTGATTTTGCTGCGGGTGGGTTGAAAAAAATCCGTGATAACCAAGGTAAAAAAGCATTAGCTGGTTTAGGTTCAGCTAAAGGTAGTAACGAGGAAGCTTATTTATTCCAAAAACTAATTCGTACTGGTTTTGGTTCTAACAATGTTGATCACTGTACACGTTTATGTCATGCATCATCTGTTGTTGCTTTACTTGAATGTTTAGGTTCAGGAGCAGTTTCAAACCCAGTTTCTGATGTAAGTGAAGCAGAAGTTATTGTCATCATTGGTTCCAATCCAACAGTTAATCACCCTGTTGGCGCTACATTTATGAAAAATGCAGCTAAAAATGGTACCAAGATTATCTTAATGGACCCTAACCGTACATCTATTGCTAAATATGCAAGTCATGTATTGCAATTCCGCCCTGATACTGACGTTGCAATGCTAAACGGTATTATGCATGTAATTCTTGATGAAGGTTTGCAAGACGATAACTACATTAAGAAAAATACTGAAGATTTTGATCAAATGCGGACGCATTTAAAAAATTACAGTCCAGAACATGTAGCTCCAATTTGTGGCATTGAACCTGATGTTTTACGTGAAGTTGCTAGACTCTATGCCACTTCAAAAGGATCAATGATTCTATGGGGCATGGGGGTTTCTCAACATATTCATGGTACAGATAATGCACGCTGTCTTATTGCTCTAGCATTAATGACAGGGCAAATTGGTAAACCTGGTTCTGGTTTGCATCCTTTACGTGGTCAAAATAACGTACAAGGTGCATCTGATGTAGGCTTAATTCCTATGGTTTTCCCAGATTACCAGCCTGTTATTGATCCTGATAATAAAACAAAATTTGAACAACTATGGGGTGTAGAGCTTGATTCTGAGCCTGGTTTAACTACCGTGGAGATGATTCACGCTATTTTAGACAAAAATGTCTTTGGTATGTTTGTTCAAGGTGAAAACCCTGCCATGTCAGACCCCAATCAAAACCATGCACGTGAAGCCTTTGCTGCATTAGAACATTTAGTAGTTCAAGATATTTTCTTAACAGAAACCGCTGGTTTTGCAGATGTTATCTTACCTGCTTCTGCTTTCTACGAAAAAAATGGTACGTTCTCTAATACTGATAGACGCGTACAAATGGGTCGCCAAGCAGTTAATCCACCTGGTGATGCTAAACAAGACTTATGGATTCTACAAGAAATTGCTAATCGCCTAGGTTGCGGTTGGTCATATAATGGCCCTAAAGATGTCTTTAATGAAATGCGCCAAGCGATGCCAAGTATTGCAGGTATGACTTGGGATCGTTTAGAAACTGAAGATTCTCTAACTTATCCTTTAGAAAATGTTGGCGACCCAGGCGAGCCTATTATTTTTACAGATGGCTTCCCTACAGATTCTGGTCGTGGACGTTTTGTACCCGCTGAATATATTCACGCTGACGAAATGCCTGATAATGAATACCCATTAATCTTTATTACGGGTCGTCAATTAGAGCATTGGCATACAGGCAGTATGACTCGCCACTCTCCTACACTTGATGCGATTGAGCCTGATCCAGTAGTCACATTGCATCCTGAAGATTTAATAGCGCTTGATATTGAGCCAGGTGGTTTAATAACCATTGAATCAAGACGTGGACAATTAACAGCTTATGCACGTGCTGATTTAGGCATTCAAAAAGGCAGTATGTTTATGGCTTTTTGTTATAACGAAGCGAGTGCAAATTTAATTACTAATGAAGCATTAGATCCATCAGCTAAGATTCCAGAGTTTAAATTCTGTGCAGTTAAAGCAAGTTCAGGTGGTAAAATTGGGGTGAGAATTAATTAATTTCAATTAAATTGTAGAGCGGACTTCAGTCCGCTTTTGTCTGCATGAATTAGCGGACTGAAGTCCGCTCTACACTAATTTACCTTTTCTGCCAATTACTCATTATAAAGCGCAATTCGTAGCCTTGATGAAACAAAGTGGAATCAAGGTTTCTAACGTTCCTCATAATTAACTATTTACTTACATTATGCGCTAACTGCTCATTATAAAGTGCTGCAATCAAATTAGCCTGATATACCATCCCTGTAAGCCGCCTTTCTGAGTCAATAATTGGTATTTGCCTAATCCCCTTTAAAGACATTAAAGGAATAAGATCAGCAATATGTGTTGTATCAGGCAGGCTAACAACTGTTGGTGTCATAATCAAGCCTACAGCTTCAGGCTTAGTTGCTGTTACATCAGCAGTTCGGCGAATAAAACAGCGAAACTTTTCTTGAAAACTATCGTAGGCATTTAAATCCATACATTTAAAAAAATCATTCCAAGTAATAATGCCTATTACTCGTCGAGCACTATCAATAACAGGCATTGCTTTTAATTTATGTACTCGCATTAAACGCCAAGCCTCTTCAACCTCGGTTCCAAACTCGACAGCAATAACATCTTTAATCATAATATCAGAACATAAAATTGTGCCTTTAATGCGCTGAAAGGTATTCATTTCGACTTGCGTTAATAATTGACCCAACTCTGTATGTGTCATATCAATAAACACATCACTATTATCTAAAGCCAAGCTAAGATCTTGTTCAGAAAATCCCACTTGATGACTTGGTTCTGTAATGGCATGTCGCTGATTAACCTCCTCTTGAATTGTTAATGCACTCGGATAATTACGCTTCATAACATAGCGATTAATAACAATAGCAAGAAACAGCATAGTAATTACGTTAATTGCAACAGGTACAATAACAAAAGAATAACCTAAAGATGTTAGAGAAGTTCCAGCCATTATTGGAGTTAAACTTGTTGCAGCAGCAGGTGGGTGCAAACATCGTAAAATCAGCATTAGAAAAACAGAGCCACCCACAGCAGTAGCAGCTGCAGTAGAAGTCTCATTAATATTTAAAGCACAAAAAACACCAACAACAGCTGAAATTAATTGACCACCAACAAAAGGCCATGGCTGAGCTAAAGGACTACCAGGAATAAAGAATAAAATAATGGCTGATGCTCCCATAGAAGCAACAATCATTGGGTAACCAGGCCAGGGAGAAACTATTTTAGTGATTAAAGCAATAAAGAAAATAGAACAAAAACAGGCTAGCAAAGAAACTAATTTGAATTTAATACTTAAATTAACGGGATCAACTGTTAAGTATTTTATAAAGTGAAAGGGATTCATTAAAATTTGTAAGTAAATTGTTTTTTACTAATTTACCAGTCTTTATCTAATTTGGAAATATTAGAGTAGTCTAAATTTTAAAAGGCCATCCTTGGCCAATAGTTAGATATAGCTAACTGCCAATGATTTTTTTAAACATTGCTTTTGCTGCGCCACATTTTGCACATTCCCAATCATCAGGCACATCAGCCCAAGCTGTTCCCGCAGGAACTCCACTTTTTGGATCGCCTTTAGCTTCGTCATAGATATGCCCACAAGTTTTACACTTATATTGTGCCATTTTTTAAGTCCTTAAATTACATTAAAAAAAACATGGTTATAAGAATCTATACCATGCTCCGATTGTAACCTAAAAAAAAACACATTAACAACATTTATACAACAAAAATAGGCCCTCTTATCCCCTATTAACTCTAGGTTAATTAAAATAATAGGCGTATAATTTGTGGCAGAATTATTATAAATATTGAGAGGAAAAAAAGCATGTCCGATCTACAAAAATGGGATGTCGAAGACGAAGCGTTTTGGGAGTCTGAAGGCAAGAAAATAGCTAATCGTAACCTATGGATTTCTATTCCTAGTTTATTAAATGGCTTCGCAGTCTGGTTGTACTGGGGGATTATTACAGTACAAATGTTAAACCTTGGTTTTCCTTACGAAAAATCACAATTATTTACCCTAATGGCAATTGCGGGTTTAACGGGAGCTACCTTACGTATTCCAAGTAGTTTCTTTATTCGATTATGTGGTGGTCGTAACACGATTTTCTTCACTACTTTATTATTGATACTTCCTGCTCTGGGTGCAGGTATTGCACTGCAAGACAAAAATACTCCTTTTTGGGTGTTTCAAGTATTAGCTCTACTGTCAGGTTTCGGTGGCGGTAACTTTGCTTCTTCAATGTCTAACATTAGTTTTTTCTTTCCGAAAAAAGTACAAGGCTTAGCACTTGGATTAAATGCTGGTTTAGGTAACTTTGGTGTAACTACCATGCAAATCCTTATCCCATTATCAATGACTTTTGGTTTGTTTGGTGCAATGGGTGGAGAATCAATGATCCTTGAAGCAACATCGGGAACATTGATTGGAAAAATTCCTGCAGGTACTGAAACTTACATTCAAAATGCAGGTTTTATCTGGTTGTTATTCCTTGTTCCTCTAGCCTTTTTTACATGGTTTGGTATGAATAACATTCGTACTGAAGATGTATCTCCAGTTACTCGAGGCCCAATTGTTAGCTTTAGCATGATTAGCTTTATGTTACTGATTAGTTTTATTAGTGCTGTTTTTGGACTTTGGTTAATGCTACCAGAGTCTGTTCATGGTTCTGGTTTTCAAGTACCTAAAGAAATTGCATTATTTATTGTTATTGCTTTAACCGTTTCTTTATTAAAAATTATTCCAGGTCAAATTGGTGAAAGTTTAGGTCGTCAATACCAAATTTTTGATAATAAACATACTTGGGTTATGAGTATTATCTATACCATGACTTTTGGTTCTTTTATTGGATTTGCAGCTTGTTTTCCACTAGCGATTAAAGTTATTTTTGGCTATCAACATGTTATTGTTGATGGAGTAATGAATCATGATATTGCTAATCCTAATGGCCCTAGTGCTTTAATGTATGCTTGGACTGGTGCATTTATTGGCGCTTTAATTCGCCCTTTTGGTGGCATGATTGCTGATAAATTTGGCGGTGCTTGGGTAACGCATATCTGTTCATTTATTATGGTATTCAGTGCTGGCGGTGTTGCATACTATATGAAAGCAGCTTATAACTCTGCAACACCAGAAGAGTTCTTTGTTCCTTTTCTAATCTTATTTTTAATTCTATTTGCAGCGACTGGTATTGGTAACGGCTCTACTTTTAGAACAATTTCACAAGTTTTCCCTAAAGAACAAGTAGGTCCTGTATTGGGCTGGACATCTGCTGTTGCCGCTTATGGTGCATTCTACATTCCAAAAGTATTTGGTGAACAAATCAAAGCAACAACACCAGAAGTTGCTTTAATGGGTTTCGCTGCCTTCTATGTGGTTTGTATTATGATAAACTGGTGGTTCTACTTGCGTAAAGATGGTGAGTTTTATAACCCATAATATGCTTGGGGTGGGGCGCAGGCTTTAAGCCTGTATTTTTTAAACAAAGCAGGCTAAAGCCTGCGCCCTACCCTTGATGATACGAAAAACTTTACATCATTATAATGAAATAGAATCCTATCAATTTATTACTTTTCGAACGTGGGATAGTATTGACCCTTATCTACATAAAATTTCAAAAACACCAAGGTTATCTGTTTCTGAAAGACAAATGAAAATTGATGAATATTGTGACAATTCAACCTTAGGTTGTTATTTGAATAATGCGATTATTGATATAATATTGACTCATATTAAATCGTTGGAACCTGGTTATTACCAGCTTATTGCTATAAGTATTATGCCAAATCACATTCATCTATTGATTAAACAAAAGAAAGACCTGAAAGTTGTCATGCAACAAATAAAAGGGAGTTTAGCATTTAAAATCAATAAACTTCTTTCAAGAAAAGGGCATTTCTGGGAAAAGTCGTATTTTGATAAAGCAATCAGAGATGAAAAGCATTTCAATATTTTTTATAAATATATAGAAAATAATGCTATAAAGGCAAACTTAGCAGATAAAGATTCAAGGTTTTACGGAATATATAATAATTAATATAACTGGGGCGCAGGCTTTAGCCTGCTCTCTGCAAAACATATGCAGGCTAAAGCCTGCGCCCCAAAATAACAAATTTAATTAACAGGAGAAAACCACGATGAGTCATTTTTTAGACCGTCTAAGCTTTTTCAAAAAAGTCCAAAGCACCTTTTCAGGTGACCATGGCATAGTCACAAATGAAGATCGCCAATGGGAAGACGGTTACCGTAATCGCTGGCGGTTTGATAAAGTTGTTCGCTCTACTCACGGTGTAAACTGTACAGGTAGTTGCTCATGGAATATTCATGTTAAAAATGGCTTAGTTGCTTTTGAAATGCAAGCGACGGATTATCCGCGTACACGCCCCGACATGCCAAACCATGAACCGCGTGGTTGCCCGCGTGGAGCAAGTTTCTCCTGGTATTTATATAGCCCATTACGTGTTAAACATCCTTTAATTAGAGAACGTTTGGTTTCTTTATATAGAGAAGAACGTGATTCAGGTAAAGACCCTGTTGAGGCATGGGGTGCTATTCAAGAAGACCCTGAAAAACGTAAAAAATATACCGCTGTTCGTGGTTTAGGTGGATTTGTACGTGTTGATTGGGAAGAAGTTTCTGAGATTATTGCCGCTTCTAATATTTATACAATTAAAGAACACGGCCCTGACAGAATAGCTGGCTTCTCCCCTATTCCTGCCATGTCGATGATTAGTTACGCAGCAGGAAGTCGTTATCTTTCCTTAATTGGTGGTGCTTGTTTATCATTTTACGATTGGTACTGTGATTTACCACCCGCGTCACCTCAAACATGGGGTGAGCAAACAGATGTACCTGAATCTGCTGATTGGTATAACTCTACTTATATAGTTGTTGCAGGTTCAAACCTGCCAATGACTCGTACGCCTGATGCGCATTTCTATTCAGAAGTTCGTTATAAAGGAGCTAAAGTTGTAGCTATTTCTCCTGATTATGCAGAATACGTTAAATTTGCTGATCTTTGGATGCCAGCTAAACAAGGAACAGATGCAGCAATCTTTTTAGCCATGGGGCATGTTGCTTTAAAAGAATTCTTTATTGATAATCAAGATGCTTATTTTGAAGAATACGCACGTACTTATACTGATATGCCCATGCTGGTTATATTAGATGAACATGAAGGATCATATGTTAATGGTCGTTTTGTTCGTGCAGCTGATTTTGATAATTCATTAGGTGAAGATAATAATCCAGACTGGAAAACAGTCGTTGTTGATGAAAAAACAGGCGATATTATTGCTCCTAATGGATCAATTGGTTTCCGTTGGGGTGAAGAAGGCAAATGGAACCTTGTTTCCAAGAAAGGCAGAAGAAACACTAAGCCTCGTTTAAGTCTTATTTTTGATAAAGACGATATCGTTGAAGTATTAATGCCAGATTTTCAATCAGGTGTTGATGTTCCAATGAAACGTAACGTGCCTGTTAAAAAAGTCACTTTAAATGGTAAAGACGTTTTAGTTGCTACTGTATTTGACTTACAACTAGCTCAATATGGTTTAGACCGTGGTTTAGGTGGTGATATTGCTTCAGGGTATGATGATGCAAGTATTCCTAATACTCCAGCATGGGCTGAAAATATTACGGGTGTAAAACAAGCCGATATTATTCGTAGTGGTCGTGAATTTGCTGATAATGCATCAAAAACCATGGGTAAATCTATGGTTATCTTGGGTGCTGGTTTAAATCACTGGTATCACAATGATATGCACTACCGCGCTATTATGAACCTACTGCATATGTGTGGTTGTATTGGTCAAAGTGGTGGTGGTTGGTGTCATTACGTTGGACAAGAAAAACTACGCCCACAAGCTGGATGGGCGCCTGTTGCTTTTGCACTTGATTGGCAGAAGCCACCCCGCCATATGAACGGCACAACTTACTTCTACTTCCATACCGACCAATGGCGTTATGAGAAATTAGAAGCAGATGCTTTATTAGCATCGACAGCTCAAGCTAATTATAAAGGTCATAATTTAGCTGACTATAATGTAGTATCTCAACGTTTAGGTTGGTTGCCATCAGCACCTCACTTTAACAAAAACCCTATGGATATTGTTAAAGATGCTGAAGCTGCGGGTGCTACCGATGAAAAAGGTGTGGCTGATTATTTAGTTGATCAATTAAAATCTGGAGACATTAAATTTGCCTCAGAAGATGTTGATGCACCAGAAAATCATCCTCGTAACTTATTCGTATGGCGTGCTAACTTAATTGGTTGTAGTGCTAAAGGCCATGAATATTTTCTTAAACATTTGCTTGGCGCTCAAAATGGTGTGATGCAAGATGTACTTCCAGAAGCGGAAGGTCAGGAAATTAAATGGCATAAAGATGCGCCTATCGCTAAATTAGATTTAATGGTTGATATTAACTTCCGTTTAAATTCAACAGGCGCTTATTCAGATATCGTTTTACCAACTGCGACTTGGTATGAGAAAAACGATTTGAATACTACAGACATGCACCCTTTCATCCACCCATTAACACAAGCTGTTGATCCAGGTTGGGAATCACGTTCTGATTGGCAAATATTTAAAACATTATCTAAAACTTTCTCAGAATTAGCTGAGAAACACCTAGGCATACAAAAAGATGTCGTTGCTTTACCTCTTTTACATGACACCCCTGCTGAGCTTGCTCAGGCAATGGATGTTAAAGATTGGAAACGGGGTGAATGTGAGCCTATTCCAGGTAAAACAATGCCTGTATTAAAAGTGGTTGAGCGAGATTTTGCTAATACTTATAAGAAGTACACTGCTTTAGGGCCATTATTACCAAAACAAGGTAACAATATTAAAGGTATTGACTGGAATACAGAGAAAGAATATGAACACTTAAAAGACATTAATTACACCATCAAAGAGGAAGGTATTACCAAAGGAATGCCTTCTCTAGAAGATGACATTAGTGTTTGTGAAACTATTCTTGCTTTAGCACCAGAAACTAATGGTGAAGTCGCTGTTAGATCATGGAAAGCATTAAGTGGTAAAACAGGTGTAGATCATACTCATTTAGCTTTACCTCGTGAAGATGACAAGATCACTTTCCGTGATATTAAAGCGCAACCACGTAAGATTATTACTGCGCCAACATGGAGTGGTATTGAATCTGAAAAAGTCAGTTATAACGCGTGTTATACCAATATCCATGAACATATTCCTTTCCGTACTTTAACGGGTCGTGCTCAGTTCTATCAAGATCACCAATGGATGCGTGATTTTGGTGAGGCTTTCTGTACCTATAAACCTGCTGTCAATATGTTAACTTTGGCAGAAATGGAGAAAAAAATAGGTGATAAAGCGCATTTAAAACTGAACTGGATTACACCCCATGGTAAATGGGGAATCCACAGTACTTATCATGATAATCAACGTATGTTGACCCTGTCTCGCGGCGGGCCGCATCTATGGATTTCTGAAACGGATGCAGAAAAAGTAGGCATTGAAGATAACGATTGGGTAGAAGCTCTTAATATTAATGGTGCAACTATTGCTCGAGCTGTTGTCAGTCAACGTATACCTGATGGTATGGCGATGATGTATCACGCTCAAGAGAAAAACGTTAACGTACCGGGTTCTAATACCACGGGTAAACGTGGTGGCATCTTAAACAGTGTGACTCGTATTACAGTTAAACCTACACATATGATTGGTGGTTACGCTCAATTAAGTTATGGTTTTAACTATTATGGAACTATCGGTTCTCAACGTGATGAATATGTCATCTTGCATAAAATTGAAGACCAGGACATTCAGTGGTTAGAAGAGCCTTTAACGGCTGAAAAAGAAAAACAACTGAATCCAGAAGGTGTGCCACAAGCCCCTTATGCCTGTACAGATGAGTCGGAGAAATAGACGATGAAAGTAAGAGCAAATTTTTCACTAGTGATGAATCTCGATAAATGTATCGGTTGTCACACTTGTTCAGTAACTTGTAAAAATGTCTGGACTAATCGCAAAGGCGTTGAATACGCTTGGTTTAATAATGTTGAATCTAAGCCTGGTATTGGTTACCCCAAAAATTGGGAAGACCAAGAGATGTGGAACGGTGGCTGGGAGCTAGAAAACGGTAAGCTACAATTAAAATCAGGCAGTCGTAGAAATATTCTAAAAAATATTTTTATGAATCCGAATATGCCGACTATTGATGACTACTATGAGCCATTCACTTATGACTATGCCACACTACAAAATAGTGAGTTAGTTGAAGCGACTCCTACTGCAAGGCCAAGATCTTTAGTTGATGGTACTCGCATGGAAAAAATCGAGTGGGGTCCAAACTGGGAAGATGATTTAGGGGGTAAATTTAAACACCGTGGTCAAGACACTAACTTTAGCAATATGGAAAAGCAGATTTATGGCGAGTTTGAACAAACTTTCCTAATGTATCTGCCTCGTATGTGTAACCACTGCGTTAACCCAGCTTGTGTTGCAGCCTGCCCTTCTGGTTCTTTATATAAACGAGAAGAAGATGGCATTGTTTTGGTTGACCAAGATAAATGTCGTAGCTGGCGTATGTGTATCAGTGCTTGTCCATACAAGAAAATGTTCTATAACTGGGAATCAGGCAAGGCTGAGAAATGTACAGGCTGTTACCCACGCGTAGAATCTGGTTTGCCTACCGTATGTTCTGAGTCTTGTGTTGGTCGTATTCGTTATAACGGTGTTATGCTTTATGATGCAGATCGTATTGAAGAATTAGCTTCTGTAGAAAATGATCAAGATTTATATCAAGCACAACTTGATTTATTCCTTGACCCTAATGACCCTGAAGTAATCAAACAAGCTAAAGAAGATGGTATTCCAGAGTCTTGGATGGAAGCTGCACGTAACTCTCCAATTCGTAAATTAATTGTTGACTGGAAAGTTGCATTCCCTTTACATCCCGAGTTCCGTACTTTACCCATGGTTTGGTATGTACCACCTCTATCGCCTGTACAATCACAAATTGACCAAGGTAATCTATCTACAATGGCTGATGGTGCAATTCCAAGCATCGAAAACCTACGATTACCCATGAAATATTTGGCTAATATGTTTACTGCGGGTGATGAGAAACCTATCGTTGCCGCTTTAAAACGTATGATTGCCATGCGTAGCTTTTACCGTTCAAAAAATGTTGAAGGTAAAACTGATCTAGCTGTTTTGGAAGATGTTGGTTTAACTGAGGATCAAGTCAACGAAATGTATCGTTATATGGCGATTGCAAATCATGAAGATCGTTTTGTAATTCCAACCAGCCATGAAGAACTAAGACAAGAAGATTTTCATAGTTTTCAGGGCGATAATGGTTTTAGCTTTGGTAATGATGGTTGTAGTATCAGTGCTAATGCATCACTATTTCCTGATAAACGTAAAAAAACTTCAGATAATCTAGAATTTGTACGTTACCACCCTGCAGCTAAACGTTCTGATGGGGAGAAAGCATGACGCAAGTCTATAAGGTACTTTCCATTTTACTGGAATATCCGACTAAAGATTTAACAGCTCATTGGGATGAAATGAATAAACTCATTAATGAGTTGCCAGATCTTTCAGTTGAAGATAAAAAGGTTCTCAGTGGTTTTACCCTCTGGGCATCTGGCCTATCTTTAACAAAATTCCAGGCAGAATATGTTGATAATTTTGATATGACAGCTGAAAACTCACTTTATCTCACTTATCATTTATTTGATGAGCAAGATCGAGATAGAGGCCCGGCCCTCATTGAATTGACAGAGCTTTATAAAAAGACTGGTTTTGAAATTGGTAGCGGAGAATTACCTGATTATCTACCGCTGATTCTGGAATATGTTTCCACTATGGATGATCAATCCAGTGCGCTTGCATTTTTACAACAAACTGCACAAGCCGCTGATATCATCGCCAGTAATCTTGAAAAAAATGAAAGTCCATACGCTCCACTAGTAAGAATGGTGGCACGTCACGGACATGTTGAAGATATTGCAGCATAGGACTTATTATGAACTTAAGTAATTTACTTTTTGGGGTATATCCCTATATTGCCCTGACTACATTTTTTGTAGGCAGTTTGATTCGTTTTGATAGAGAACAGTACACCTGGAAGGCGGATTCCAGTCAAATATTTGAAAAGGAACAACTGCAAAAAGGCAGCATCCTCTTTCATATTGGTGTAATTGCTCTATTTTTTGGACATTTTGCTGGGCTTGTCACCCCTCACTCATGGTTTTTAGATATGGGCGTGTCCGATATGATGCATCAAATTGTTGCTATCTCTGCAGGTGCAGCATTTGGTTCAATTTGTATGATGGGAGGCGTTATCTTATGGAAACGTCGTATGTTTCACCCACGTGTAAGAGCAAATAGCCGTTTTATGGATCTGTTTATTCTTAACTGGATACTAGTAACACTAGGTATCGGTTTATTGACTATTCCAGTTTCTATCTATCATGCTTTTAGTGGTGATACATCATCAATGATCGCTCTAGCAGATTGGGCGCAAGCTACATTATCATTGAATGCTGATGCGACTATTCTTGATAATGTTGGTTTTATCTACAAATTACATTTATTTTTGGGTATGAGTGTTTTCTTCTTGTTTCCTTTTAGCCGCTTGGTTCATGTTTGGAGTATGCCACTAGGTTATATGTTTAGACCTTATCAAATTGTTAGAACCAAATTTGTAAAACAAAGATAACTATATATCCGTAGGGTGGGCAGTGTTCACCCTACATTAGAATACAAAATTTATACGACTATAATGGAATTTAAATTTACCGACCCAGCTACTGATTTTTCAAGTGGCCTACAAGTTATAACTGATTACCACCAAGACTTTCTTACTCGAGGCGTGCAATTAGTAGAATTGGCAAAAGAAATAAAAAAACAAGGCATGACTGAACAGTTAGCCAATCAATGCATGAATATGTATTGTCATTATTCCCATGCAACCAATTTGCATCACAAAGATGAAGAAGAAGCTCTTTTTCCATTACTAGTGGATCAATCTAGCTTAATCATTGGCATGATAGAACGATTAATTATGGATCATGAAGAGATTGAAGAATCATGGGCAGCTTTATCATCACGACTATGCCACCCAGAAAACATCAATAATTTTGATCATTTTTTACATTTAGCAATAGAGTTTGAAAAAATACTTAGGGATCATTTAACGCGTGAAGATGAAGATTTTTCACCTGTAATAAAAACATTACTATCTGATGATCAGTTAAAACTAGCAGGGACTAAAATGTCTGAAATAAGACATTTAATTTCTTAATAGTTTTTTAATCATTGATAATCAAAGGAATAAACTTGAAATAATATAACTTTTCAAAATGAAGTACATAGGTTTTTTGATAATGCCTGATTTCTCAACTTCAAATAAAATAGTCAATTAATTCTATGTGAATTCCTCTCAAATAAAATTGGAGATTCATTATGAAAAAAACAACAAATATAAAAAGTTCATTTGTTTTATTTCCATTCATTTTTCTTGCTTTAATGGTGAGTTCATCGTCTTATGCAAATGAAAGTAGTCAGCATCATTCAACAAAAGGTCACTCATCAAAACAAATGACCAATTTTGGTCCTGGTGATCACTACCAACACAAGATGGACATAAATATTTCTGAATTTAAAAAAATAAGAGATATTAGTAAAAAAGCTTCTGAAGTGCCTAAGCCTCTTAATAGAAATAAACCAAAAAAAGTAGAGATAGTGCTTGAAGCAGTTGAAGTCATTTCTAAAATTGCCCCTAATATTCTTTATCATTACTGGACATTTAATAATACAGTCCCAGGCCCTTTTTTAAGAGTTCGTGAAGATGATACTGTTGAATTAACTTTATATAATGATGAGTCAAGTAGCCATAGTCATGCTATTGACTTACATGCTGTTACTGGGCCGGGTGGAGGTAAAGCAGTAACTGAAGTAGAACCAGGCGAAGCAAAAACATTAACTTTTAAGGCCACAACCCCCGGCTTATATATTTACCATTGCGCTGCTGGAAACCCTGCTACTCATATTGCCAATGGCATGTATGGAATGATTTTAGTTGAACCAAAACAAGGTTTATCAAAAGTTGATCATGAATATTATGTAATGCAAGGGGAACTCTACACTAAACAAAGATTAGGAAAGAAAGGCTTTCAAAAATTTAACAGTCGTAAAATGATTGATGAGCGTCCTGAATATATAATTTTTAATGGACGAACAGGCGCATTAACTAATGAAGATCAATTATCTGCAAAAGTAGGTGATAAAGTAAGAATATTTTTTGGCAATGCAGGCGTTACTAAAATAAGTTCTTTCCATATTATTGGGGAAATTTTTGACCGAGTATACCCTGAAGCTGCATTAAGTAATCCGCTAAAAAACGTACAAACAACCTTAGTCCCTGCTGGTGGCGCAACGATGGTTGAATTTGAGGTTGATTACCCTGGTAATTATGTTCTGGTAGACCATGCATTAGCAAGAGTTGATAGAGGTGCCTGGGGGATTTTAAATGTGACAGGTGAAAAAAATGATTCACTGTATTCTGGAGACAGCTCCACAAGCACTGAACCAAAAAAACATAATATGAATCATTAAGGAGCAAGGGTTTAATAACTTCCCGATTGTAACTTGTCTTTTCGCCTCACAGAAGCGGGAATAAACTAGTTGCGTAGCCTGACGCCAAACTTCTGGAACTTATTAAATCCTCGCTTCTAAGTTAATTTTTGATAAAAATATAAAACAATACATAACTAGCTATTCAAAGATTATAGGAACTACCTACAATTTCAGTTAGTTTATAAAGAGAATTTTAATAAAATAGAGAGAAAGGAAATTGGAACTACAAAACAAAGCAACAAACCTTTGGGGTAATTTCTTCAAAGTTAGTATGGTGCAGATTAGAACATTCCATATGACATGGTTTGCCTTCTTTTCAGCTTTTTTCGCTTGGTTCGGCATTGCCCCAATGATGGTAGTCATTCGTGAAGAATTACACCTAACCAAAGAACAAGTGGGCTGGTCAATCATTGCATCAGTTGCGGTAACGGTATTTGCTCGTTTTTTTATAGGATGGCTTTGTGATCGTATAGGGCCAAGACTAGCCTATACCTATTTACTTCTTTTTGGTGCTATTCCAGTTGCAGGCATTGGTTTAGCAGATAGTTTTGAAAGTTTTTTAGTATTCAGACTATTAATTGGTATTGTTGGGGCTTCATTTGTTATTACCCAATATCACACCTCAGTTATGTTTGCCCCAAATGTTGTGGGCCAAGCCAATGCAACTAGTGCTGGTTGGGGTAATTTAGGTGGTGGTGTAACACAATTAGTCATGCCTTTGATGTTTTCAGCCTTTGTTATTGGCTTTGGCTTTACTGATGGGGAAGCATGGCGTGCATCAATGGTTGTTGTTGGAACTGTCATATTCTTTACAGGTATTGCTTATTTTTTCCTGACTCAGGATGCTCCTGATGGAAATTTTAAAGATTTACGTGAAAAAGGTATGCTCCCTGAAAAGAAACAAGTAACAGGGGCTTACTTTAATGCCATGAAAGACTATAGAATTTGGATATTATTTCTTATCTATGGTGCTTGTTTTGGAATTGAATTAACCGTTAATAACGTTGCTGCACTTTACTTCTTTGATTATTTTAAAGTAGATATGGTGACAGCAGGTATGATTGCAGCCTGTTTTGGCTTAATGAATATCTTTGCTCGTACTTTAGGTGGGATTTTTGCCGATAACTGTGCTTCTTTATGGGGATTAAAAGGCCGTTCTTATTGGCTATTTATTGTACTTCTAGGTGAAGGCTTAGCACTAATGCTATTTTCACAAATGAGTGTATTGTTTTTGGCTATTCCAACTTTAATTATCTTTTCATTGTTCACTCAAATGGCTGAAGGTGCTACATATTCAGTTGTTCCCTTCATCAATAAAAAAGCACTAGGTGCTGTATCAGGCGTCGTAGGTGCAGGTGGTAACGCAGGGGCTGTTGCTGCTGGGTTTCTATTTAAAGGTGCAATGGAATGGAATGATGTGTTTTTTGTTATAGGGATTGTTGTTACTATTGCTTCATTTTTAACATTTTTCTTACGCTTCTCTCCTGAACAAGAAAGAGAAGAAAAGATTGCTTTTGAAAAAGCAAATATGAATGTTCTTCAAGAAAAAGCTGATGATGCTAATGCAGCTGTAGAACGTTCTTTAAAAATTATTGCTGATGCAGAAAAAGCATAAATAATTCTTTTTTTCTTAAACAACAAAGTGAGGTGTTTTCCCCTCCTCACCTTGTTGTTTAATGTTACTTAAGCGAAGGGTTCAACGCTATAGTTTGTTACCATGCTATATTCAGTGCTGGGATGTATTTTGACAATATTAGTTGCTGTATTAGCAATTTCTACACAGATAAAACGTTTATAATCTTCAGCTTTTAAATCCTGCATTTTTCCAGCCCCTTCTGGGCCAGGGTTCCAGACCACTACATTTTTATTGCCAGAGGAAGTTATATTGATCTTGCGTTTTAAAACAGGATCTTTAATTGTTAGATTATTCCCTTCATTAATATAAATGTGATCCATCGCATCATTGACAGTAATTGCCCCAACCTGACAAACTTCTACAAACTGTTCTGCTTTATCTAAATATTCTGATTTTTCAAGTCCCAAAACCTGAGTCTGTCTTGCATCTCCTACATTAAAATAGGTATGTAGCGCTTCAGTAATCGAAAAAGTTTGATCGCCTTTATTTCTGGTGACTAATTTTAGAGTAAGAGAATCACCAATTGTTATTTCTAATGATAGGTTGAATTGAAAAGGCCAGATCTCCCTTGTATTTTCATTATCTGTAAACCTAAGTTTTATTTGTGTATCGCCATTATCCAGTTCATTAACGGCTGATACTTTCCAGTGGTTATTACGTACAAAACCATGAGCGGGAAGCGTAGAGTCCTCAACTGAGTCACCAAACCAAGGCCAACATATTGGAATGCCGCCTCGCATTGCCTTACCTTCAATAAAATAAGCGTTATCACTGAAAAATAAGATATCCTCTGTTTCACCAACGGGTTTAAACGATAATACTTGACCTGCATAGACAGAAATTAAAGCAGATGCTTTTTTATTATTTATAGAAATAAAATGTAACCCCCCTTTTACTTCAATAAATTTAACTTGATTAGGAATACCAAATTCAGCATTTAATTGTTGAATACTAATTTTACTTACCTTCTCTTAAGTCATTCTTCATTATATTGACACTAGGTTTATAAACATCTTTTTTGGCTTCTCTTAATTGATAGATATCATAGATATGATTCATTTCACTAAAGCGCGTATTTAAATCTTTTAGTATTCCTGTTTCCAAAGTGTAAATACAACCATGGACACTCAATTCTTTGTGGTTTCGCCAAGCTCTTTGTACGACAGTGGTATGACAAATATTCTTTACTTGTTCAATAACGTTAAGCTCACATAATCTATCCAAGCGTTCAGTTTTATTTGAGAAGCCTAACAATTCATTTTCATATTTCTGATGTACAGTCTTAATATGACATAACCAATTATCAATTAAGCCATGTTCAATTGATTCCATAGACGCTTTAACACCTCCACAACCATAGTGTCCACAAACAATAATATGTTTTACTTTTAAAACTTCTACAGCAAATTGAATAACCGACAGACAGTTTAAGTCTGTGGGAACAACAACATTTGCTATATTACGATGAACAAATAATTCCCCTGGTTGTAGGCCAACCAATTGTTCTGCAACAACACGACTATCAGAGCATCCTATCCATAAATACTCTGGTGATTGTTGTTTAGATAAATCAGAAAAAAAATTGGGTGTTTGCTGCTTAATTCTTTCTGCCCACTCAATATTGTTATCGTATATTTTTTGTAATTGACTCATTAATCACTCTTACACATAGCATTCATTAAAATTATTTTAACTTAGATAGAACACTTAAAAATTAAAGATACTTTATTACAAAGCAACTCTTTAAAAAAATAGCTTCTAAGCATGGCTATTATACATTGCTTGCAATAGATGAAAAATTTTAAAGGCTGTTGTTAGCTGTGGTTTTAAGTGTTAGTTAGTCAATCATTTTTTAATATTTGACTTATTAAATCGACACAAAATAAATAAAACAAATTAAGATTGTTTTCTGTTATTTTTGGATTTGCCAAACCTAGGCATTGTCTTTTTAAAGTCAACAAACATCCCAAACTTATTTAATTCTCTGTCCTTAGTTTATATCACTCTATTTCATTTGCTTCAAGATAACACCCAGGGTCTTCCGCCCATGGATTACCATATATCTGTTGCGCTCGTACTCTAGTATTTCCATTACATATCTGTTGATAATTGCAACTGCCACACCGACCTTCTAAAGGTCTCGGGCTTTGTTTAAGTCCAGCCATTAATGGGTCACTTGTATCTTGCCATATATCAGCAAAATCTCTCTCCTTTACATTACCCAAATTATGATTCCACCAGAAAGTGTCAGGATGTACATTGCCTAAATTATCAATATTTGCGACATTCACACCCGATGAGTTGCCACCCCATTGCTGTAATTTTTCTTGGATATGTTCTACTCTGTCGGGATAGTTACGTTTAACCCAATGTAAAAAATATACTGCATCTGCATCATTATTGCCCGTGACTATTTCACGCTCTACTCCTTGAATTTCCCAATGAAGGCATTGTTCTAATAACTGATCCATGACCTCTCGAGTCATTTTAAATTCAGCATCGGATTTACGATTTTTGTTGCCTCGCCCTCCATAATTTAAATGTGATAAATAGAATTTATCTATATCTTCATCATCCATTAATTTAAGCATGGCTGGAAAATCAACTACATTATCCTGCGTTAAAGTAAAGCGAACGCCTGCTTTTATTCCGTTATCTCGGCAGAGGCCAATGCCAGCTAAAGACTCTGAAAATGAGCCTTTTTTCTGTCTAAATTTATCATGAGTATCCCCTATTCCATCAAGACTAACTCCAACATACTGATATTTTATTGCAACAATTTGTTGAATATTGTCTTTAGTAATTAATGTACCATTACTGGAAAGTGCTAAATAAAAGCCCATGTCTTTAGCACGATGGGAAATATCAAAAATATCAGGATGTAATAAAGGTTCACCTCCCGACAAAATAAGCACAGGGACTTTAAAAGTTTTTAAGTTGTCCATAACTTTATATATTTCTGGTGTGCTTAATTCACCTGGAAAATCAATATCCGCTGACGTGGTATAACAATGTTTACAGGTTAAATTACAACGGCGAATTAAATTCCAGATAACAACGGGGCCAGAAGGCTTTCTTACAGGCTTTAAAGGTGTTGGATGTAAAACTTCTCGCATATACTGACTTAATCTAAACACCTTTAACTCCTATTCTTAAACCTGTTTTCTTTAAAATTCTGGTGCTATACAAAACATCATTACCTAAATTATATTCACCCAATAAATCAACAATAATTTGTATTTGCTGATTCACGCCTTGTTTAGTTTTACTATGTACCATAGCGAATAAATTGTAATTCCATTCTGGCTCATGCCTGGGACGATGATAACAATGACTGACAAAGTCCAATTCACCCACTTGTTTACCTAAGTTATCTATATATTCATCAGCAATATTCCACACCGTCATTCCATTATATTTATAACCTAAACGGTAATGATTTGGGACTACACCAATACGCCGAATAACTTGTTGCTCCTGCATTAATTTAAGGCGTTGCATCAATAATTCAGCCGTTATGCCTAATTCATTTGCTATTGATTGATAAGGCTGGGGGACTAAAGGTAGCCCGGCTTGAGTTGCTGTAATAATTTGTCGATCTAATTCATCCATGATTATGCCTGTAATTTTAGGCCAACAAAATACTCGTTTATTTTTGGCATGTTATAAACAGATAATTGAGTTTGCTGTTCAATTTCCAGAATAACTTCTGTTAATCTTTCAGGTACATCAGTTGCAATGACAAACCACATATTAAGCTCATGATTACGCGCATAATTATGTGCAACTTCGGGGAAGGAATTGATGGTTTTAGCAATTTTATCAAACTGTTGTTCGGGTGCTTTTACAGCGGCTAAAGTTAATGCGCCGCCCATTTGTTCAGCATGAAATAAAGGGCCAAATCGAGAGAGTAAGCCCGTATCTAACAACGTTTTTATTCTGTTAATTAAATCAGATTCTATTAAACCTAATTGATCTGCAACAACTTGATAAGGTGAATCACAGACAGGAAAACCACCTTGCAGGTGATTAATGATTAGTTTATCTACTTCATCCATTGTTTATCACTTTTTCTTGATTTTCTATGGCTTGATAAAGTGCGCCACGCTGCTTAAAACATTGCTTACTGAACAGTATTTCTCGCTTAAACTGATGTAATCCACATGACTCAGTCAAATGATCTAATTGTTTTAAAACTGTTACCTTATTTTTTCCATGGATCATACAATATAAATTATAAGGCCATTGGCTACCCTGCTTGGGACGCTGATAACACAAGTTAACAAAATTAAATCGGCTTACATGCCCACCGATTTGTGAAATTAAACTATCAGGTACATCAAATACCACCATTGCATTCGCTTTATAACCAAGTCGTCTGTGATTAACCACCACTCCCAATCGTTTAATAATACCTTGCTGTTTTAGATTCCTTACCCGAACTAGCACTTCATCTTCACATAAGCCAAGTTTTTCTCCAATCACAGCATAAGGCCGAGAAACTAGGGGTAACCCTTGCTGTAACAGTTCAATTAATTGGCGGTTTACAACATCAATCATTAAAATCCAACTCAAAACCTAAGTTGATAAAGTAATCGGCTAATAAAGGTAAATACAGCATTTTATAACCCGTTTGTAATTCCATATCAGTCATTACTTCTTGCAGGCTCTCGCTATCTTTAGCAATCAAAACAAACCATAAATTAAAGCGATTATCTCTCTCATAATTATGATTAACTTCGGGGTATTGATTAATAATATCAGCTGTTTTTTGGAGTTTATTCTCAGGGACAGACATAGCAATTAATGAACTTACACCAATCAGGTTAGGTGCAATTACTGATCCGATACGCGCAATAAACTGTTGATCCTGCAATTCTTTAAAGGCAGCTAAAACTTCATTTTCAGTAACACCTAAAGAATTAGCAATATCCAGATATGGGGTGGCTGATAAAGGGAGGTCTTGTTGAAAATCATTAAGTAATTGCTTATGCAAGGAACTTAGCATTATTACAATCCAGTTTTATGCGCACGCGAACTAAAAAATATACCGCTCGGTTTTTCAGCCGCTAAACGTTTTAATTCTAAATAAGTTTCAGTGTCATAAATAATGACTTGATTATCATCACGCACAGAGACCCACACTTGCTCACCACGTGGTGTAAATTCCATATGTAATACAGCTTTTCCTGGTATTAAAGATTTAACGACTTTAAAATCATTAGCATCTATAATTTGTAAATTTTGATTATCAGGAAAGGCAAAGTTCACCCATATTTGTCGCCCATCAGGTCGAGCCATTACAAACACAGGTTGCCCAATAACAGGGATTCGTTTAACTAAAGTCCACTGCCTAGTATCAATCACTAACACTTCATGCTGACCAATGGCAGGTATTAACATAAAGTCACCAGCAACAGCCCAACCTTCTAAATGAGGCATTTTATACACAGGCAATTTTTCATCATCTTTACCATAATCAGACAAGATTCTTTTAACGCCTGCCTCTGGGTTCCATAAATCTAATAAAGCCAAACCTCTTTCACCAAATAAGCCCGCAATATAATACCGACCATCTGGTGTTAATAGAGCATCATAAGGTTGGTTACCAATTTTTTTAAATTTCTGAATAACGGGATTAGTTGGTTCTTTTACATCAACGATCCAAACTTCATTAGCATCAAATAAACTAAAGACAAAACGCTGCCCAGGTGCATCAACTAAACCAACTACTTTAGATAATTGATTATCACCATACTTGGCTGGAATATCAGCTACTAACTCCAAAGTTTCTGTTGAGAATATCTTAATTCCACCTGGTGTGTAATTTGAAACAGCGATTAATTGACCATCCTGTGAAATTGCACCACCAATACTATTCCCTGCCTGAATAATACGCTTAGCCACTTTATCTTGTAATAAATCAATTTTACTTAAACCACCATCACGACCGAACACAAATGCATATCTTTGGTCACGAGAAAACACTACGGAAGCATGAGATAAATCACCTAATGATTCTATTTTGGCTAAAGTCTTTTGTTTGCTGGTGTTGATAATTAAAGCACTACCTTTTGCACGTTCTATGACTACACCTAAATCACCTGTTGCTCGTAATTCAGCATGGGCATTAAGGCAAAACAATAGAGATAAAAAACTAAGTTTGAACATATTAGATATAAATTTAGGAAGGGATAGGGGAAATTTAAATTATCATTTTTAATTTGAATTCTTTGGAAGTGAGGCTAAATCCTCACTTCCAAGTGTTCGAAAATTTTTATTGACTAACTATTTTAGTAATTTTTGAACCATCCAAAAGGCTTCTTTCTTTGTGATAAAAGGTTTCCAAGGTGGCATTGCTGTTCCCTTTCTACCTTCAAGAATGGTATGTACAAGAAATTGATCAGATTTATTAATCAAAGCTTTTGGCAACAATGATGGACCCAAGCCACCTTTAAGAGTTAAGCCATGACAAGAACCACAATCATGCTCAAGCATATTTTGTAACTCTTTTTGTCTGTTTGGACTTGGGAAATCAATTGCTTTATCAGCCATTGCGCTGGTAGAAAAAGCCAGCGCAATGATTAGATACCTCATTTTCCTAGACGACTATAATAATTAGCAATATTATTAATATCCCTATCTGTTAAAGACCCTGCAATATTATTCATAATATCTGAAATACGGGTTTTATCCCTGTATTGCTTAAGTGCCATTTTAAGATATTCTTCATCTCTTCCTGCAAGTGGGGGAAAAGGCGCATCAGAACTGGTTGATCTGACCCCATGACATTGCGAACAAACTGCCGCTGCTTTTGACTTGCCTGCATAAATGCTAGCCGCTTGAGCAGTAGATGCACTCAGTAAAATCATTGAAATAAGTAAAAATCTCATCGTCTTACTCCATTTCATCAGGCGATAAACCACGTGTCATGTATTTAACACGGCCTCTAGAAAAGATACCAGCTGGGCTTTCCATTTGTACTGAAGAGACTTTCTTTAAGCTATGAGAGTCATAAACAACGACTTCATCACCCGCGTAGCCAGCACTTACATATAAGAATTTACCATCAGCACTGTATTCAGGGAAATAAGCGTGTCCACCCACATCTAAGGTTTTAACAACTTTTAAAGTGTTTTTATCAATTAGCTGAATAGTACGTGCTCGTCTATCTTTAGTAATAATATCAACGGCAACATAAGGTGCATTGGCATGGGCTGCTGGAGACTCAGTTCCGCCAGAGACAGGAATCTGTTTAACCACTTCCATTTTGTCTAAATCCCAAACACTAACAACAGTATTGTTATCACAAGTTCCGAAATTAGTCCCAAAACCTAACGTACGACCATTAACTTTTACTGCTGCACCGCCTCCAACATGAGGAACACAACCCGCTTTTAGTTTTTTAATGATTTTACGTGTTTTTAAATCGATGGCAGTAACGATACTATCATCATAAGAGGCAACCATTAATTTTTGGCCTTTATGGGTTAAAAAGGCATCATGTAAATGTCTACCCACATTTTTAATTTTAGTGATAGGAAAGCCATCTTTTAAATCAATCACCCAAACTTGACCAGCATTTTCAAGTGCTATGGCAAAAATATCAGCAAATGGAGTACCAATAATCATACCTGAATCAGAACTCACCATTTTGCCATCAGGATCTACACCTTCAAGTTCCAATAGTTTTAAAGGCTCTAAATCAGAATTTAAAATAACAGCATTATGCGGTACAAAAGAACCAGCCATTAAATATTTTCCATCTCTAGAAACACCTAATGCAGGTCCATTAAAACCAGTTTTAATGCTTCTGACTGCTTTCATAGAAAACAAATCAACTTTAAATATTTCTGCTGTATCTGTTTTTACATAAGCCCAACGTGAATTAGCTGGATCAAAATCAATAATATGGGCTGCTGTACCAGTATCAACTTCACCCACTATTTTATGCGTTTTACTATTGATAAAAATAGCTTTAGATCCATTGCCACGACCATATTTCCCACGTGCAGCAACACCAATCAAATCATCCATACTGTCAATTTGGTAGGTTGGTTTTGATGGTAATGTACTTTCGTCCTTAACATAAATTTTTAAAGATTTTTTCATATCTTTAATCGTCCATGGTGGATTACTTTGTTTAGGGGTGGACTGTAAATGCTTTACCATCTCACGGATATCAGCATCTTTTAAGCGACCATAGAATGGAGGCATTAAAGTCTCAAAACTGCCTGTCATAATCAATGTACGCAATGCAGTCGGGCTGCGACCTTTTAAGGTTTCTGAGTTTAATGCAGGAGCAAGATAACCGCCATGATCAGAACCATGACAACTTGCACAGTTATCCTCATATAACTTATGCATATCAGATTTAGCATGGACACTACCAGCTAACAAAAGCAAGCTAGCAGTACCTGCTAATACCGTTTTATTAAAGTTTATTATTGTTTTTTTCATATACAGTTCCTTTCTCCCCATGAGTGATAATTAAATGATAACCTTTTATGAGATAAAAAACATTATCGATATTTACTTAAAGAGCGACTTTTTTAATTATTAAATGTAGGTTGAATTAGGTTTTTGGGCATAACGAAAAAACGTATTATCCATGTTCAACTGCTTCCCTCTGGATTATTTTCACAAGCTACAAACCTTTTAAAGAAAGGTTCATCGACTATCAACAATGAAGTTATTTTTTTTGAAGCATTAACAGCCTTGCAAAAAACGAATAATTCATACCTGTAAAAATTGCTCAAAAATTTCATCAGAACTCTTTTGTGAGCTAACTCAAGAAAAACTAACTAATCACGAAATTAATTAATCTGCCAAGAATATATAGCCATATATAGTTATAGTTTATATACAAAACTCTATGGATGACGACTATACCTTATCATCTGCAGACGAGATATTTTTTATTATTGGCATCCCCTCTGCGTAATATAATATCTTTAATATTTCTTCCATTCAGACAAAAACCAATCGCTATAATAGCGATTCAATATTATTAAAATGAAATATATCACTATGCCAGTATTTTATCAACAAATATTAAATAGATAATTTCAGTTAAAAATCATATTAATTCGATATTTGTTGGTATAGATCAATATTTATTATAGTTTCAATGTAAGCGCTCAATTCTCCACGTAATTCCCCGCCACCTCAAATAATGCCACACTATTTCCTGCGATTAATAGTAGGAAATTCCAAATGGATTCAATAGAAAACCAACAAGCTAAATCATTTTGGCTTG
>Ga0209707_1000305_pt1 | contig 31307 bp, 34 predicted proteins | sample EN4Hudsemesocosm_FD_184630 | JGI IMG/M metagenome (GOLD analysis project Ga0209707, IMG submission 184630) | Methane-oxidizing microbial communities from mesocosms in the Hudson Canyon - EN4B Hudson Canyon (SPAdes) (version 2) | ecosystem: Environmental > Aquatic > Marine > Cold seeps | place... | reverse complement strand
CAAATCTATTGACAGTAGGGCAGATAAAAGTCCTTTGCAATATCGGCATTTCCATCACCCTTAGAGTCAGGTACTGTCATCCACGCTACATACAAGTATTCTCTGCACATTATGCCTAAATTATAATGCGTAAGTCATACAAGAAATCTAATCTGCCAACCTAAGATGAAATGTTTTACCAATTATATTCATCATTTTTGAGCTATCCCAAACATATGCTCCTCGAATTTTCTCTAGCACACGGCCATGTGCATCAACTAATACTGTGAGCGGAATGGTAGTGGCTCCCAGCATGTACTCCAGAAAAAGCTTACTATCAAGAAAATTATCAAAGGTGACTCCTGAATGCTTAATAAAGCTTGCCGCCGCATGACCATCGTCATCTATCGATATCCCTATCACATTAAACTTACCCTTATACTTCTCCGCAAGCCGTTGCAATGATCCCATCTCAGCTCGACAAGGGCCACACCAACTAGCCCAGATATTAATGATCAATGGCTTTCCCTTATAGTCAGAAAATGTTTTCGAGTCCCCGTTAATACCTTTCATCGTCGCTTCACGCAAGTAACTGCCAATTCTAACCTCACCAGGCGTACCCGCAAATGAAACTGTGGAAGATAGTACTGATATCAGTAAAATCGCAAGAAGAAATACTCTCATATAAATACAACCACTATAATAAATTTAAATATTAACCAAGCAAACTAAAGACATCTGCCATAGCTTACCCAAAACAAGCTGCATTCAGTTTTCATCCAGGCCTTCTATTCAATTTGAATTGACCATTTATTCCATGCGCCTAGCAAAAAAATAACCATAAACCCAAAAACACCTAAAAAGGCACACAGCAGATATAGCCACCCCACAGGCATTATATATAGAAGACTATTCGATGTGGAAAAAGGTGCAAATGGATGAATATCAGAATGCATCATACTATCCAGTAATACATGAGAAAAAGTACCAACAAATGCACCGGATGCAGAGGATAGCCATGAAATCTTTGTTCTCAGTTTAAGCCATACCAAATATTTTGAATCAACAAAATAATTCCAGATTTTTAACAGCCATTCACAAAAGGGTTTGCCTGCTATTAAAGAAAACAAACCAATGATGACTGCACCAAGATAGGTATGAGTATATCCATGTAGAATACTATCGCCTCTTAAAATACGAATTAAAGGTTCAATATCAATAGCAACTTGAGAAAACCCAAAGACCATTAAACTAAAGTACTTTCCTGTAACCGCTTTTATTGCCGCTCCTGGCCCCATATGAAAAGGTGTAAATGGCATAATATTTCTGTTAATTACTTATCATTAAATTAAATTACCTTTTTTATCCATTAATAGCAATTATCAAAAGCTTTACAATTTTTGGAATCGAATTAATTAGAAATAACAACTTCACCGGTATTTGAGTCATAAGTAATTGTCATACTGGTATCTTGCTGATAAGTATATGTACATTTATTACTTCCATTGTATATAGCCTGATATTCTTTTCCTGTATTTCCTGCTATCTCTGGTGCACCCGCAGCTAAAACGGCATTCCATATATCAATACAATCTTGCTGACTATTTAATGTAAGACTAGTTCCCCTTGTGTCCGCAGGCCAGCCCTTACTATTAACGGATAAATCATCACCTGTTACAGAATCATAAGCAGGCATAAAATTGAGTTGAGCACCGGGGCTACCAGCAACAATCCATTTATAATGAACCAGTTTAATGCCATCATTTAAAGCTGCGCCTGTTGCTGATACTACACTACGATGAGCATCAGTAGACAGACTAGCAAACTTGGGTAAAGCCGTTGCAGCCAAAATACCCAGGATGACAATAACCATAATTAATTCTATTAAGGTAAACCCATTATTTTTATTGTTCATATAAACTCTTCAACTACGCCCTAATTTAAATAATTAAGTCTAGTAGAAAAAGTCCTGCCCTACAAAAAGATACTCTTGGCTTGTGTTATCTGTAATGACTCAGGTTTAAACAAATATCACCTTATGACAACTTGTTAAAAAAAGCCAATAAAAACATCCCTGTTTTTTATTCTCCCTGAATGACTCTAATTGCTTATTCGAAGCTTACAGATCCAACGTTAGCTGAGTTGCCTTTGCCTATAGCAATGGCTGCATTGCCTTTGTTTAGTGATTTATTTAAAACAATACTTTTGTTCACTTTTGAATCTCTAATTGATACAGAGCCAACATTTGCTACATTACCTTTACCAATCGCAATAGCGGCATTGCCTTTGTTTAAAGATTTGTTAAGAATAATGCTTTTGTTTATTTTAGAACCTTTAACTGATACAGAACCTACGTTAGCTGCATTTCCTTTTCCAATGGCAATAGCTGCATTGCCTTTATTCAATGATTTATTAAGAATAATACTTTTATTCACTTTAGAATCCGCCATTGCGTTAAATGAAAGAACTGAAGCGATTGCGAAGACTGCGACTGATGTTAAAGTTTTCATGATATTTGACCTTGTTTGTTTAAGATTAATGTTTTTTTAAAACGTAGGTCTATGATACAAACTTGATGAAAACAAAGATGTGAGGTGTTTACTTTGGTTTTGTGACTTATTCACATTGAAAACTACTGCAACACCTCTGTTGCAGTAGTTTTATTGGTCCTCTTTCTACAGCAGCTTAGGTAATAACTGTCGGTTCAGTTCTTCCTGTGCGTTTTTTAACTTCACAAAATTGCTCTGCCAAATCAATTAAAAAAGCCAAAGCGTCTTGAGCATCCTGATCATGCTTATTGGCATCAGCTTCAAATTTTTCCAGATAAATTCTTAAGGTTGCACCAACCGTACCGGTACCTGATAAGCGAAAAATAATACGAGAACCATTTTCAAAACCAATACGGATACCTTGATTATTACTGACACTCCCATCGACAGGGTCTGTATAGCTAAATTCATCTGCATATTTAACTGTATATTCAGCAAAAGACTGGCCTGCCAATGAGGGTAATTGCTCTCGCAAATGCTCAACGATGCCATTGGCAATGTCCATATCAACCGCTTCATAATCATGGCGGCAATAGATATCACGACCATATGTTTGCCAATGATTGATCACTATTTCTTCAACAGACTGACGCTTCCTGGCAATTAAATTCAACCAGAATAATACCGCCCACAAGCCATCTTTTTCTCTGACATGATTTGATCCAGAACCAAAACTTTCTTCACCACATAAGGTAATTTGGCCATCATCTAAAAGGTTACCAAAATATTTCCAGCCAGTTGGCGTTTCAAAACAGGGTAAGCCTAATTTCTCAGCGACTCGATCAACGGCCTGACTGGTTGGCATTGACCTGGCCACACCTGAAATACCAGAAGCATAGGCAGGAATACTGCCTGCATTTGCAGCCATAATCGCTAAACTATCACTTGGGGTAACAAAAACATTTGCACCCATAATCATGTTCCGGTCACCATCACCATCAGATGCCGCGCCAAAAACGGGGGCATTCTCTCCAAACATGGCCAGGGTTAATTCTTTTGCATGTGCCATATTGGGATCAGGATGACCGCCACCAAAGTCTTCTAGTGGAATGCCATTAATCACAGTCCCTTTAGGCGCACCCAAAATATCTTCTAATATTCTGGTTGCATAAGGGCCTGTAATGGCATGCATGGCATCAAAACATAGGCTAATATAATTGGATGAGATACTGCTCTTTAGTAAATCAAAATCAAATATTGTCGCCATTAATTCGGCATAATCGTCAACCGAATCGATGATGGTAATCAGCAGATCATCAATTTGTTGTTGACCAACATGATCTAAATCAACATCAGCAATATCTGCTATTTTATATTCTGTAATGGTCGTAGTATTTTCGTAGAGAGCATCCGTAAACTTTTCTGGCGCAGGGCCGCCATTACTCACATTATATTTAATACCAAAATCTTCATCAGGACCACCTGGATTATGGCTTGCAGAAAGAACTATTCCACCAAAGGCTTTGTTTTTTCTAATAATATGAGATGCTGCAGGAGTTGATAGCAATCCACCCTGGCCAATGATCAGTTCTTTAAAACCATTAGCTGCTGCAATTTTTATAATAATTTGTATGGCTTGGCGGTTAAAATAACGCCCGTCACCACCTAAAACTAATGAGGAACCTTGAAAATCAGTCAACGAGTTAAAAATTGACTGAACAAAATTTTCCAAATAGTTGCTTTGTTGAAAAACAGTGACTTTTTTTCTTAACCCTGAAGTACCAGGTTTTTGATCAGTATAGGGAGAGGTTGAGATACTTTCTATTTGCATTGTTAAACCTTCACGACATTATTAATGTGTATGTAAAATACACCAAAACATTGGTTAATTGTAGATTTTTTATGAGACAAATCCTGCTATTTAGTTTTTTCTATCTGAATTACGTATTTTTATTAGCCCCCGTACAGGCATCTGAAGCTATCTGGATATTAGTTGATACAACTCAACAGAGCCTTGAAGTTAAAAAAGGCAATAAGACATTAGTCGTTATGAAAGATATTTCTATCGGACGTAATGGCGCTGGCTTTAAAAAACATAGAGGGGATGACATTACCCCCTTAGGCACCTACAAAATTGGCTGGGTAAACACCAAAAGCAGCTTTCACAAGTTTTATGGATTTAATTACCCGTCGGCTGAAAATGCCAGCGAGGCTTTATTGAGTGGTCTATTAAGCAAAGAATCTCATACTGCAATTATTAAGGCTCACAATAAAAAACTTGTCCCCCCTCAAAATACTAAAATAGGGGGACAAATCGGCATTCATGGCTTAGGGGAGGCCGATAAAAACATACATGAAATGATGAACTGGACGCATGGCTGTATCGCTTTAACTAATGAACAAGTTGATCAGTTAGGACGATGGATTGTTAAAGGAACCATGGTAAAAATAAAATAAAGCTGGAAACTCATCAAGAAAAGAGGCAGAATTGTACTTATCTGTACCCTGGTAGGTTCTTAAAATAATTTCTTTATAGGAAAATAAAATGACAAATGCACTAAAAATTTCAGCAATTATTCTTACTGCAGGCTTGGCGACTGGTTGTGCTAGCACTTCTGATATTGAAGGTTTACAATCTCAAATTGATACTTTAAACACTCAAATCTCATCTGCAGCAGCTGACTCAGCAGCAGCTAAAGCTTCTGCAGCTGAAGCATCAGCTAAAGCTTCTGCAGCAGCAGCAGCGGCAAACCGTGCAGCTCAATATGCTCAAGATACAAACAGTAAACTTGATCGTATGTTCAAAAAATCAATGATGAAGTAAAACTGTTTTAAGTATAAACCTGAGGGTTTAGCCCTCAGGTTTATATTCTTTATGGTCTTCTGATTCCAGCAAAGACCTCTCGAATATAGCGACCGGAATACCGTTACTTTTCTGCAATGCTTGCTTTAATAAACTTCCGTTTATAACCAGCAGTTGATTGTTGTTTTCTTGCTCAATCAAATCCAGAGCAATATTTAAGCGTTGTTCATAGCTGCTTTCTTTGCCTTCCAACTCTGGATAGACTTCTATATACAACTGATTACCTGACCAGCCTACCTTAATCGCCTGATTAACAATATATACAACCGTCCCGGCTTTTACTTTTGGAAAAAGTTTTTTAATATCTTCAGGGTACATCCGAATACAACCATGACTGACTCGCATACCTACGCCATAAGGCTTGTTTGTACTGTGGATTAAATATCCAGGTACCCCCAATCGTAATGCAAAAAGTCCGAGTGGATTGTCAGGACCAGCAGGAAAAACATTGGGTAATATTTCACCTTGTGCGGCATGTTCTGCCTTAATTGACTTAGGCGGAGTCCAAGTCGGATTTTGCTTTTTGGCAATAATTTTAGTTTTGCCTAAAGGCGTATCCCAATCAATCCGACCAATGCTAATAGGGTGAGTAATAACCATTTTTGACTGGTTTTCACCTTGCTTTGGATAATAATACAAACGATATTCAGGTAAATTAAGAACTACCCCTTCATGTGGCGTATCAGGTAATAAACGGCTATTGGGTATTCTTACTTTAGTGTTTTCACCAGGCATCCATCTATCAACGGTAGGGTTCGCCAGCAATATTTCATTTTGCCCCAGATCAAAGTCTCTGGCAATATCAAGTAAAGTATCTTCATGCTTGGCAAGTGTATAATGAGTTTCCTCAATATCATCTTTAATCAATCTATCCCCCGAATTTACAGGGTATAAAAAGCTATCAGCCAATACACTATTGCTGCTGCATAAAAGTAAAAAAAAGACAGTCTTTTTGATCATTTAAGAATTTGTTTCCATGAAAACATACTATTCAAGAATTAAAAAACGCCTATTTTAATTCAATTTCAACTGCTTCGAACTTATTTCATTGTCATTAAGTTAAGCAATTTAAGCTTAATATTCTTTACTCTTAAGCCCTCTCCTGATGGAGAGGGCTGGGTGAGGAGAAATAAAAACAGACTCTTTTCGCCCTAACTTAATGACATTAGAACTTATTTATACCATCACATTATCAGGCCACAATAAAAGCAGTTAGACTTTATTCTCACCACCAAATATCTCTAATAAACGGGGTAAAAAGTTTGAAAGCTCTAAAGACATAATAGAAAAATCTACGTCAAAGCGGGCAATTTCATCTTCAGCATCCGTATCAGAGACCTGATCCTGAATTAAATCTAAAAACTTAAGCCTTTTTATTGCCAGGTTTTCATCAACAATAAATGATAATCTATCTGTCCAGTTAACGGCCAGTTTGATCACTTGCTTACCAATATCTAAGTGATTGGTTATTTCTGGCAAAGATAAATCATGACGTTTACAACGGATAATACTGCCATCTTCTTCTGGTGAACGTAATTCACATTCATCTTCTACTAATAAGTCTTTCGGTGTAGAGCTGTTATCTACTAACCATTCCGTCATGATAGATACTGGATTATCTACCGTATTAATTGGGACCACAGGTAAAGACCCTAAACATTTACGCAAATGACTGAGCAAGTCCTCTGCTTTTTTGGCAGATGCGGCATCAACCACCATCCAGCCACCTTTAGGGTCAATATAAGCATAGGTCTTTTTTGAAAATGAAAAGGCTCTAGGCAATAATTCGAAAATCAATTCATCTTTTAAAGCTGTGCGTTCTTTTTTACTTAATTTTCTTACTTCCTGCTCTTCTTTTTCAAAAACTTTTTCCTGCAACATCTCATTAATCACAGCAGCAGGAATAACTTTCTCTTCTTTTTTAAGGCAAAGCATCATAAATCCATTGGAAGCATGGATAAGTTGCTCTGTTGCATCACCGACAGGTGAAGTCCAGCCCATACTAAATTCATCCTGACTACCACAGGGGCGAAAACGTTTATCTGCAAGCTTTTCCTCAAGCTCTTCAGTAGCTAAAGAGAAAGGTTCGGTAAAACGGTAAAGGGCAAGATTTTTAAACCACATGGCTGTTCTTCTAATAATAAAAAAGCCGTGCATTATCTCAAATTTGTCGATAATGTAGGATTTTTTTTCAAAAGTATCTAATCAAGTGAATAGTATTACAGGATTTCCACCGATCACTGACAAACATTCAAAAGTATTGATTCTAGGCTCAGTGCCCAGCGAAATGTCTTTGCTAAAACAACAATATTATGGACACCCACGCAATGCTTTTTGGCCAATCATGCTGGCAGTATTAAATATCCCCACGGCTGTTGATAAAATACCTTATAGCCAGCGCCAAAAGTTACTGTTAAAAAATAATATTGCAGTTTGGGATGTATTGCAAAGCTGTCATCGACAAGGCAGTTTAGATACCGCAATTAAAATGGATTCAATAAAAGTGAATGACTTTCTTCACTTCTTTTCTAACCATACAAAAATTGAAACCATTTGTTTTAATGGTGCAAAAGCTGAGACTGTTTATAATAAGCATGTATTACCGCATATAAAAAATGAATTTGGACATTTGCATTATATTAAGCTTCCTTCCACCAGCCCTGCTCATGCAGCAATGACATTACAACAAAAAGCCACTATTTGGTCTAATTGTTTAAAAGGTGTCCATGCAGAGTATAATAAAGCGAATAGAAATAGTTGAGGCAACATAATGGAATTTTCACTTTGGGAAAATATTTTATTGGGTGTAATGGTACTTGGCATCATCTTTTGGATGCGGCCAGGTATTAAGTCATCGATGCAGCTAAGTAGGGATGCAAAGTCTGACTGGATGGGCGTATTAATTCCAGTAGGTTTTGTCGTTATGTTTGTAGTTTTTTTAATAGCAATGGTTTAATAATGAGAGATAATAACGAAGTTGGTTATGGTGGAGATGAGGAACCACAATATGATGAAAATGGCGATTTAATAGCATATTATGCGATACGCCCTAATAAGGAACAGATTAAAAGAGATATTGCAGAAATAGCCACGTTAGCTGAAGAACTCACTCATGTCACTGAAAACCAGCTAACATCAATGAATCTTCCAGACCAAATAGCTTCTGCTATTACAGCTGCAAAAAAAATGCCTTCAACAAAGCAGGCAAGAAAGCGGCAAATGAAGTTTATTACTGCTCACCTGAGAAATATAGAACTAGATACAGTCAATGAAGTCCTTGACCGTATAAAAACTAAAAATGCTCATGGTGTAAGAGAACACCATCAAGCCGAACAATGGCGAGATAAACTTATTGCCTGTGAAGGTAATGATGAACTCACTGCTTTATTAAACGAACAGCCAACGGCAGACAGACAACATCTAAGGCAATTACAGCGTAATGCGCAAAAAGAAGCCAAATTAGAAAAGCCGCCAAAATCGTCCCGTTTGTTATATCAATATTTAAAAGAGTTGATCTCTGAATAGCACCTGACCCACTGAGTATTCATTGGTAAAAATTACTCGGCTGTTTCCAAATAGGGGCGTTTTACTTTCGTCCCGCCCAACCCTCCTCATCAAGGCGAAGCTTAACAAGCAAGTCACAGTCATCCTTTATTGAGCAAGCAATGGCTAAAATAATCAACAACTTTAATCCGGTATCAACTGAGCTGCTTAAGTCCATCAACCTTATTGAGGCCAGTGCGGGTACAGGTAAAACCTATGCTATAGCCATGCTGGTGTTACGCTTTGTGGTAGAGAAAGAACTGGATATCAAACAAATTCTGGTTGTTACTTTTACCAAAGCCGCGACAGAAGAGTTAAAGGACAGAATCAGGCTACGCTTAAATGAAACTCGCTTAACAATAACGGGGGCACAGCAATCAACCGACCCCAGTATTACACAATGGTTAGATTCCTTAAGCATTGAACCCGAGTTAGTTATTCAGCGCCTAAATAGTGCATTACTGGATATTGATCAGGCTGGCATCTTTACCATCCATGGCTTTTGTCAACGAATTTTAGCTGAACATGCTCTAGAAAGTGGTCAGCTATTTGATTCAGAACTAACGGGTGACATCAGCACTATCAAACAAGCCTGTTCTGATGATTTTTGGCGAAAACAAATTTATCAACGTTCGGATTGGGAAGCCTCCTTATTAACATCTCAATATAAAACGCCAGACCAATTACTAGCCAGTATAGATTTTATAGCGCCAGATTTAGTGGTTTATCCTGATCACCAAGACCTGGAACAAAAACTGGCTGAATTGAAAAAATTAATTGAAGCAAATAAACAAACCATTCAATTAACTTTAAGCATTATTGAAGAACAGTTACCAGAAGCTAAATTCAAAAAAACTTTTATCACCGGATTTAAAGAGAATAGTCAAAACTTACTGCAATGGCTTGATGAAAAGAGCACCGTATCACCCGATTTTTCTTTATTGACCGAGCAAGGCTTAATTAATGCTTTGAATGGCGTGAAATTTAAAAAGAGCAAAGCAAAACTACTCCCTAGCGAAGAGCAAAAATCTAACTATATTAATGAATTAAATATCGACACAGCTCTGTTTGAGAAAATAGATCATGCTGTTAATAGTATAAGTCTTATTTTACGTCGTTCATTACTGGAGACATTAAGGGAAGATGTCGATAAAAGACTACAGCAACTGAATGTGCTCTCTTTTGATGATTTAATTAACCGTTTTTCAGCTGCTTTACAACATGAAAAAGGCCAGACATTACGTCAGGAAATTCAGCAACGCTTTCAGGCCGCATTAATCGATGAATTTCAGGACACAGACCAAAAGCAATGGTTTATATTCTCAACTCTGTTTAACTCTGCTGAGCACTATTTATACTTAATTGGTGATCCCAAACAGGCTATATACAAATTTAGAGGGGCAGACATTAACTCTTACTTTGCCGCCCAGAAGCAAGCTCAACATCACTTTACCTTAGGTAGTAACTGGCGCTCACATCCCCAACTCGTTGAAGGTGTAAATACCTTATTCGCCCGAGAGCAGCCTTTTTATGCTAAAAACCCTGAATTTAATAATGTCAATGCGGCACTAACCGCTCTGCACGGCTCGGTATATCTAAATGAATCCACTTTGCCCCCGCTGGTTCTGTGGCAGCTGAATAAAAATGATGATGAATTCTGGACAGCAGGAAAAGCAGCAACTGAAATAAAACTGGCAACAGTTAATGAAATTTTAGCCTTGCTCAGTCCCTCCTACTCCATTAACAAACATGAGCAACAGAGCCCAATACTCCCTAAAGATATTGCTATTTTAGTCAGAAGTAATCCACAAGCAAAAGATTTTCAGCTGGCTTTAAATGAAGCAGGTATTGCCGCGGTTATTAATAGCAAAGAATCCGTATTTGCATCAGCTGAAGCAATAGATCTTTTTACTTTATTGCAAGCCGTTGCTCAACCGACTAATAATCATTTGCTTAAACAAGCCTTAACGCTAAATTGCTTTAACCTTAATGGCCAACAGTTATATCAAATGCTGAATGATGAGTTGATCATGGATGGCTGGTTATCGCGCTTTTTAGATTATCAGCAAAACTGGCATAAAAACGGTTTTATGGTGATGATGCAGCAATTATTAAGCAATGAAAAAATACTGCCACATTTATCAAAACTTGACTATGCGGAAAGGCGAATCACAAATCTTCAACATTGTATTGAGTTAGTTCAACAAGCAGCTATTGATGAGCATCTAGGCATCAATAAAACGCTGGACTGGTTACACAACAATATCACTCAGGCAGCAATAAAACCCTCAGGCTCTGATGAACAGCAACTGAGATTAGAAAGTGATGAAGAAGCAGTCAAAATAATCACCATGCACAGTTCTAAAGGACTGGAGTTTCCTATCGTTTTTTGTCCTTTTTTATGGCAACGAGGCGCACAATTAAATAAAGAACAACATGTCATTAAATGCCATGAAAATAATACAATGATTGCTGATTTAGGCTCAGATTTATTTGAACAGCATAGAGAAATTGCCTTGCAAGAAGAACTGGCAGAAGACCTTAGAGTCTTTTATGTCGCCGTCACCCGGGCAAAATTCAGATGTTATCTGAACTGGGCTGATGTTCGTACAAAAGATAAAGCTAATAACTCGGCAATGGCCTATTTGTTAGACTTTTCTAACGATGATTTCAGCCAGCAACAAGAAAAGCTTAAAAGCTATATTCAACAATCTCCCTCCGCCTTTGAATATCAGTTAATTGAAACTGAACAAGCCATCAGCGGCTATCACCAAGCCCAAATATCTGAAGATTCAGTGTCTGTCAGACAAAGACAACGAGCCCTGTATACTCATTGGCAAATGAGTAGTTATACCGCTTTATCCTCCTTAAGTATTCATGATGCCCCTGAATTACCCGATGATAAAGCTAGAGAAGAAATCATTATTGACTGGTCTGAAGCCAGTTATTCAGAGCTTCCTCGTGGCGCTCATACGGGTAATGTTATTCATGATTTACTAGAAAACATTCCATTTAATATTTTGTCTGAAGATAATGATATCAGTCAGCAACGAGATAAAGCTTGTCAACGTTACGGATTAAAAACCGAGCAACCTGAACAAATTGATTTACTGTTAAAAAATACCGTCAATGCTCAATTAACAAAGGATGATAAGCACTTTTCTTTAAAGAATTTACAGGTAAATCAGTGTTTAAAGGAAATGCCATTTTATCTTTCAATGAAGACCATAGATGTTAGTCAAATTAATCATATTCTGAAAGATGATCCAGGCTATCAGACATTATCTAAAAAAACACTGCGCGGCTATTTAACGGGCTTTATTGATTTAATCTGTGAATACAACGGTCAATATTTTGTAATGGATTACAAATCTAACGCGCTAGAAAACTATAAGCAACAAAATTTAGTCGATGCCATGCGTGAACATAACTACGGACTACAATACTGGATTTATACCGTGGTTCTGCATCAATATCTAAAAAACAGATTGCCTGATTACAGCTATGAAGAACATATTGGGGGGATAAAGTATTTATTTGTAAGAGGCATGGATGAAAGCCAAAGCACTGGTGGCGTTTATGAAATTAAACCTGAATTTAGTAAAGTTGAGCAGCTGGCTAAACTGTTTATAGCTTGACTGCTTAAGTTAGAGCGATTAGTAACAGAGCCCCCCAGCTTAAAAACGTGAACCAGTCTACAGTTCTTCTTTTTGGTAGCACCAAACACTAGTAAGCAAGATCAGGGCATTGTATTATGCAGATCAATTCGTTTTATTTACAGCCCAATATCAACTTATCAAGAATAATTTTCCTGATGAAGAATAGCCAGGCTTAAGAGGAAATAATAATGTATCTGTGGAAAGTTAATTCTTTAGTTGAAGATTTTAAGTCAGGAAATGTATCTCAAAAAGAAGAGTTCAAATATATGCTCTTATATACCATAACTATGGTTTTGGGAACAGATCCTGCTCTGTATATTGGGAGTTCTTACAACTATTACGATACCCTTACCTCTGTCCTTATGCTTGGAATATCAATATTTGGTATTTTTTATTGCTATAAACTTAACTCTAGCGGTGATAACAAAGATTTTATTGTGAGGTTAATGTGCCTTGGTCTTCCCGTTACGATTCGAGTATTAACTCTGATGGTCCCTATATTTATCATTGCTGGGATTTTGGAAGCTGTTGTTCTAAGTCCTGAAACCCTTACTGAAGAAAGCTTTGAAAACACTCCAATCCAAGTGACTATAATTTCGCTATTTACTGCATCCTATTTCTGGTATCTTTCAATAAAAATCAAAGCAGTTTCCTCCCAGAATACTTAACAAGTAAATATGTGAACAGCTTAAAGTACCCTGCGATTCAGAATCAATACTCAATAAAGAATACTAGGGGCAGACAAGAGGCGTGACCATATATGCTCCCTATGTGTTGCATATTTATTTAAGAAGTAATAGTTAAATTTATTGAGGAAAAAAAATGGATGAAGATGTTAATGTTTTTAAATATGCAATGCGATTTAGCATCGCATATTTTTTATTATTACTGTTATTAGCAGTTATTTTAACCCTACTAAATATTGATGGAAACACGGGTGGGTCTATTGGGGCTTTATTGGGTGCCGTTGCAATTGTTGTGCATAAATTTGTTGATGATAACGAGAGAGCTCCAAATAAAACTGAAAAAAGGAAGTTAGTCTGGCTATCTTATTTTTTGTCTTTGCTTGTCTCCGGCCTTCTTTTTTCTCTTGTCATTTTGTTACTCGAAGGTACCTCTGGCTTTGTATTTCTGGCAAGCATTTTTTCACAACTTGGTAGTTTAATAACTATTGGTATTATAATTTTCGTCTCTTTTATTTACTTAATGGCACTTTCATTTGGGTATGGTAGCCTCGCAAAAATTCATATTAAAGCTTTGCAAAAGAAAGGAAGAATCCAATAAAAATAGGGGGAAGGGATGCCATAGACTCTTTGATTTATAAAAATTTGTCTGATTCCGCACGAGTTTCAGCTATTTTATAACATGCATATTAACAATCCACTACTTTTACTCAAGACTGTCGATAATAAGAGTGCTCTCGCCATGTCTTGTGAGGCAGAGTTGAAGCAACCTGTAGTTGGTTCATAACCATGTTAGTTGATGATAGCTAAAATCTCCTTATCACTATGCTATGCTTTTAACTACGAGTTTTGGCCGGTATTATATTTTACAATTTATATTAAAAAATGAAAGATATTGAAAAATTTTTAATTTGGTTTGTACCTTTGTTTTTCCTCGAATATATTTTCCAGGGAACAGCCTCTGTTTTCATTGCAGAAGCTTTTAGTGGCTACTTAAATGATAATACTGACAACTTGTTCTCAGATAGTTTGCTATATTTTTTTATGGCTATAAAACCATTTCTTTCTTTTGCTACTAAATTACTGGTTAGTGTATGGCTTTATCATCAAGCCAAAGCCTACACAATAAAACCTTTTCATTGGGCTTTTTTTGGCGTAGTTAGTGGTGTAGTTGCAATTGCAATTTTTTACTTAGTGAGAATTTATGATTTCAATCAACCTTCACTAAATGAAAAAATACAATCAAAAAATTAACACGTTTTCTGGATGCTATACTTCATCATGGCTATGTACAAACCACAGGTTGCTTCCATTCTGTCTCTCAAAACACGGCGTGAATACACCCGTGTAGCCTTGGCGACAGCATCTGACCGCCAAGGATGGCGGAAATGCAGATATTGCAGGAGCTTTTATCTGCCCTGCTGTCAACAGTCTTGAGAAGCAGAATAAAACCAACTTTAAAAATTTGTACCTGCTGTTTGTTAATCGGCATATACTTTATTTAACCTCGATTCCACACAAGTTCCAACTATTTAACAAAACCACCTACTTTGCTGTTATACGTCATCTCCGCAGGGGTTCACATTTTGCTATCCTACATAATGCCCTTTGGGTAAATTCAAACCTGTTCCAGACAGATTTGTTCCGAGATCCAGAATCCAGGGATGTGCTTCAGTCATTTCACTAGGCTATGCATCGTTAAGTGTTGAAAATGCTCTTAAAAGCCCTCTCCTGCTGGAGAGGGAGGGGTGAGGAGAAAAAAACAAGTCCCTTCTTCTTTAATATTCTCTTATAAATCAAGAGATAAAAAGAAATTTTGAATTACATGCTATTTATTTTCTCCTCTCGGCAATTGCTCCTGCATTGCTCTACCTCTTGCATCCATGCAGTCGACCCAAACCCTCTCCAGCAGGAGAGGGCTTAAGAGCCACAAAACCCACACTTAACGGTGACATAGCCTTTCACCATGATCGTTGTTAATATCATTGTCACTATTATCCAAAATATTAATTGCTATAAAATTTTTTTCCCCTTAGGCATGCTGCTACGCAACTCCATGCAGCCATCACCATCATTCTCTTGAGAAGGTGATTAAAATGTAAAACTTTTGGAACGATTAATATACTCCAAAGGAATTGCCTTCCCTTTAATCATTTTAATTGAATCGAATACAAACCCCGATTCCTCTCTACCATTAACTTCTATTATTAATTTCCAATAATTTCTAGTAAAAACTTAGTCAATGAGAGCTTGAAGTTTATAAATTAAATCTCCCTACCACCACGCCTAATTACACTTTAAAATACACAAAAAGAAATAATCGTGTGATATGCCTTATCTGTATACGGCATATCCCGTACATTTCTTGCTTTAAAAGCTTTTTTTGCTTACTTTTCAACAAAATACCTAAGCCCAAAAGATATACATTGCAAGTAAGGTGCCATTTCAAGCGGCATTTTGTCACGCGTCAATATGCCACATTTTCAACAAGCCCCCTGCTGATTAAACTGTGTGCAACTCTTGTATGCAATCTCTTCTTTTAGAGAATTTAGAGTTTATCAAATCCTTCCTCTCATGCGGCCTCTGGTCGCATTTTTTTCTGGAAACTGTCATGCAACGAAATTATCAATTAGATTATTCATTTTTTCAAAATACTCAAGAACTAACACATCAAACGGCTTTCCATGAAGCAGGGCATGCCGCCAGTATTTATTTAGGAAACAAAGAAAAGAACCTGCCTCCCGTTTTTTTTCAAATTCAAATCCAAAAAGCGGGTGATTCAGATACTTTAAGTTCAGCCAAAGTCGTAGACGGGCGCTTAATTCAAAACTTACCCATTGCTGGACTTGATAATATTCAATCACTATCAAAACAAGATCAAATAGCTTATCAATTGGCTTATGAAGCAGATATTATTAACTTCTTGGTAGGGCCTTTAGCTGAAGCAAAGTATGTCTCAATTAGAGATGACGAAGCCTTTAACTTTAACCTGATAAACACACAGGCTTTAAATTACTATGGCGGGGCTTCGGATGTTAAAAAGGCTTACGCTTATTTAGAATATTTTATAGACTCAGAAACTGAGCGTGAAGAAAAAATGATTGAGCTATTCTCAGAGGCTTATCAATTTATTGAAAGCAATAAGAACTGGAAATATATTTTAAATTTAGCGCATTATATTTTAAACAGTGAAAAAGATATTATTTCATGTGAGGAGGCGGTAGAGGTATTTGAACAGTGCTTTTCCTAACAAACCATTAACTTTTTAAAAGCAAGTCCTCCGAATTGACCGAATGTGCTGACAACAGCAAGCGCATCAATCATCAACAGATGTGCTTCGTTCCTCTGCTTATCTTACGTAGCCTTCTATTAATAGAGAAACAGAGATTAAGCCCCTACCCAAGCGACTTCAAGTCACTTACTTAAAAAATTTCGTGGCTTTATCCCTATCAAGAGTAGAGATAAAGCATAAACACCAGCACCTAAAACAACCCACAACGCAAGATTAAGACTCCTATCTAAAGCTCCCCAGCCAGACCATTGCGAAGTATCAACACAAATATATAAAAATAACGCCATCATTTCATTTGCAAAAATAATTTTAACCAGTAAATTAGACCAATCTCTACCGGGTTTATATATTTTATCTTTGAGTAATTTTGTGAGTAAAAGCGTGGCGTTAAAGAAGGCCCCTAAAGAGGTTGCCAATGCCAATCCAGCATGAGCCAAAGGGAAAACCAAAGCAATATTCATCCCCATATTTGCAATCATCGCGTAAATACCAAAGCGCACAGGGGTTTTCATATCTTTACGCGAGGAATAGCCTGGAACTAAAACTTTAACCAAAATAAACCCAAGCAAACCTATAGAATAGGCCATTAAGCTTTGTCCAGCTAATTGCACATCATTAGCCGTAAACTCTTCATATTGAAACAAGGTAGATAGCATGGGTTCGGCAAGCATTAACAAACCGACGGATGAAGGAATACCAATCAATAAAACCAGACGCAAAGCCCAGTCTAGTGATTTGGAAAATTCTGCCTGATTCTCCGCTGCATGACTTTTTGATAGACTCGGCAAAATCACCGTCGCTAAAGCAATACCAAAAAGGCCTAAAGGAAACTCAACCAATCGATCTGAATAGTACAACCAGGAAACACTGCCTGCTGCAAGAAAAGAAGCAATTAAAGTATCCAGCAATAGATTGATTTGAGTAATTGATACGCCAAAAATCGCAGGTAACATTAATTTTAAAATTCGCTTTACGCCAGCATCTTTAAAGCCCAATGTAAGTTTTGGCAACAAGCCTAATTTATATAGCGCAGGAAACTGAAATAACAATTGCACAATACCTGCAGCAAAGACACCCCAGGCAAGCGCAACAATGGGGTCATCCATAAGAGGGGATAGCCATATTGCTGCAGCAATCATACAAATATTTAAAAATACAGGCGTGAAGGCAGGAATTGCAAATTTACCATGAGAATTTAAAATTCCACCAGCAAATGCCACTGAAGATATAAAAAACAAATATGGAAAAGTGATACGCAACATATGCACAGCCAACTCATGCTGCTTTCCCTCATCACTAAATCCTGGTGCAAACAATGTAATAAGTATCGGAGCAGCTATAACGCCAACAATTGTTACCAGCAATAAAATTAATGCCAGCGTTCCCGCTGTTCTATCAATAAACAATTTTAAAGCCTGCTGACTTCCTTGCTCTTTATAATCTGACAGGACAGGTACAAAAGCCTGAGAGAACGCTCCTTCTGCAAATAATCGCCGTAAGAAGTTAGGAATCTTAAAAGCAACAAAAAAAGCATCGGTTCCCGAGTCAATTCCAAAAATACGGGCAAACATCATATCCCTTATAAACCCTAGAATACGTGATATCATTGTCATGCTACTGACGATGGCTGTCGATTTAAAAAGTTGTCTGCTCAAGGTCTTTGCTTAGTCAATCGTTAAATAGGGTTGACAATCATATCATTTACCAACATAATACGCGGTTCTTATTTAACACAGAATGATTTTGTACTATGGCTAACACAGCACAAGCTAAAAAAAGAGCGCGTCAGGCAGAAAAAAGCCGTATTCGCAACGCAGGACAACGTAGCAACTTACGTACTTTTGTCAAAAAAGTATTGGCTGCAGTTGAATCTGGAAATAAAGAACAAGCACAAACAGCATTTCAAACAGTTGTACCTGTTTTTGACTCTGCTGTTACCAAAGGCCTTATTCATAAAAATAAAGCCTCTCGCAGTAAAAGCCGCTTGAACTCAAGAGTTCGCGCAATGGCTTAAGTGCACCAAATTTATAAAAAAGGCCGGTACATTTTAAATGTATCGGCCTTTTTTATGCGAGAAAGAAAATACTTTTTAATCTATATGGCTATCAACAAACAGCAGCCTAAAAAATCATCAAATTGCTTCCATTGTTCTTTTCAAGACAGCTGACTGCTAGGATGCCGCCGCCAAGGTTACATACGCCGCATCAGATAAAAACAACCTTATAGCCATGTTAATCTAAATAACGACCAGATTATCCCTATGAATCAATTCATCAGCATCAGCATACCCCAACAAGGCCTGAAACTCTGAACTCGCTTTACCTAAAATTTTGCATCCATCCTCTGACCCATAATTAACCAGGCCTCGCGCCACCTCTTCACCATTCTCTGCGACACACGAGACCAAGTCTCCTCGCTGAAACTCCCCAACAATTGATGTCACACCAACAGAAAGCAAGCTTTTACCTGCATTTCTTAATATATTGACAGCCCCATCATCAAGAACCAGGCACCCTTTAATTTGCAACTGACCTACCAGCCACTGCTTTCTAGCCGCTAACGGAGCAATATCAGGAACTAAATACGTCCCAATTTCCTCACCAGCCACAACTCGAGTAATAACATTATCCTCAGCCCCTGAAACTATAACGGTGGCAGCACCTGATCGAGCTGCAAGCCGAGCCGCCCGAACTTTAGTAAACATTCCACCTCGCCCCAGACCACCATGACTTTCACCAGCCACCTCATCCAGCAAGGAATCCTTCACACCCGCCGTTAAAATCAACTTGGCATTTGGATTAACACCAGGGTCAGAATCAAGAAGTCCCGCCTGATCAGTTAAAATAATCAACAGATCAGCTTCAACCAGGTTTGCAACTAGCGCAGCTAAAGTATCATTATCCCCAAAACGAATCTCCTCTGTAGCCACAGCATCATTTTCATTAATAACGGGGACAACACCAAAACCCAGCAAAGTTAACAAGGTACTTCTGGCATTTAAATAACGTTGACGATCAGAAAGGTCATCATGAGTTAAAAGCACTTGAGCCGAATGCAATTGATGCCTTTGGAAATTATCCTCAAAGGTTCCGACCAATCCCATTTGACCGACAGATGCCGCCGCCTGCAACTCATGCAAGACCGCAGGACGTCGCTTTAAACCCAACCGCGTGATACCCTCTGCAACAGAACCAGACGAAACAAGCAAAATATCTTTACCCTGAAGGTTAATTCCTGCCATTTGGTCAACCCACTTAGCAATAGCAGGTTTATTTAATCCCAGACCACCATTAGTTAAAAGCGAGCTACCTATCTTTACAACAACTCGCTTAGCTTTGGAAAAATCACTCCTGCTCACTAGCCTTTTCCTGTCGCTGTTGATCCAAAAAATCCATAATGGCATACATTAAAGCTTGCGTACCTTGTTTTTTGAGCGCAGAAATCTTAAACACCGGACCAGTCCATTCCAGCTCTTCAACAATTGCATTGCAGTGCGCTTCGCTTTCTTCATCCATCAAGCGATCTATCTTATTCAGTACCAGCCAACGAGGCTTGCTCGCCAACTCATCACTCCATTTCTTAATTTCATTAATGATTTTTTTAGCCGCTTCAACTGGCGTATCATCCGACTCATAGGGCTGCACATCAACAATATGTAATAAAAGACCCGTCCGAGAAAGATGTCTTAAAAACTGCAAACCTAAACCCGCACCTTCTGCAGCGCCCTCAATAACACCAGGAATGTCTGCGATAACAAAACTACGCAAATCATCGACTCTCACAACACCTAAATTAGGATGCAATGTGGTAAAAGGGTAATCCGCTACCTTAGGCCTAGCCGATGAAACCGAGCGAATCAAACTGGATTTCCCCGCATTAGGTAAACCCAGCAAGCCAACATCAGCAATCACCATGAGCTCAAGCGTTAAAGTTCTAGCCTCACCAGGATGCCCCTTTGAAAATTGTTGAGGAGTTCTATTTATACTACTTTTGAATCGAGTATTTCCCAAGCCATGAAACCCACCTTTAGCAACCAGCAGAGTATCACCCGTATTTATTAGATCGCCAATCTTTTCATCTGTACTCTTTTCATGGACTATCGTGCCAGGCGGAACCGAGATATAAAGATCCTCTCCCTTTCTTCCTGTACAGCCGCGCCCCATGCCATTTTGGCCTCTCTGAGCCTTATGCAGTGAGTGGTAGCGAAAATCCGCCAAGGTATTTACATTTTCAGTAGCAACGAAATAGACACTTCCACCATCACCACCATCACCACCATCAGGACCACCCATAGGAATGTACTTTTCTCTACGAAAAGTTGCAACACCACTACCTCCGGCACCGGCTTCCACTCGAATTTCAGCTTCGTCTACAAATCTCATTTTTTTTCTTGGGTATTTTGATTAGTCAGTCTTAGAGTTATATTTATCTTGCTATAAAACAATAATAAACCCTTATGCTCATCAAAAATAGAGCAACAAAAACCACCAGCCTTATATTATTTATGTCCACAAACAAAAAAGCCCCGTCAAAGACGAGGCTTTTTGTTCAATATGTTTAGCGCCTTAGCTTTATGCAGCTACAATGCTAATATATTTACGATTTTTAGGGCCTTTCTCTTGAAAAAGAACCTTTCCATCAGCTACCGCAAATAAAGTATGATCTTTTCCGATACCAACATTTTCACCGGCATGGAACTTAGTTCCTCGCTGACGAACTAAAATGCTTCCAGCCGAAACGTCCTGCCCACCATAACGCTTAACACCTAAGCGCTTGGCATTAGAATCACGACCGTTCCTAGTACTACCACCAGCTTTCTTATGAGCCATTGTTTACTCCTGATATTATGCAGAAATTCCAGTAATCTGGATTTCTGTGAAGTATTGACGATGCCCCATTTGTTTCATGTGGTGCTTACGTCTTTTAAATTTAATGATTTTTACTTTCTTGTGTCTACCTTGAGACACAACTTCTGCAGTAACCTTTCCTGACTCAACATAAGGTTGGCCAATTTTAGTTTCGCTGTCAGACTGAACCATTAATACTTTATCAAACTCCACGCTGTCGCCGGCACCAAGTTCAAGTTTCTCTATTTTTAGTGTAGTACCTTCTTCTACTCGGTACTGTTTACCACCTGTTTGAATTACCGCGTACATCTGCGTAAGCTCCAAGCATTTAATCTGTTAAAAGTGAACAGAAAATTATATGTGTAAAATTAAGGCACGTCAACTATTAATTAACTCACCCGATTAAGTTGTGCATAAAATAACACAACAAAGCAGTTGACACCACCCCATATTATTCAATAGCATGGTCGGTTGATTATCTAAAGTTATGAAACTAATTAAGAATGACAACACAAGGCGCGCAAAATGATTCGGACTCTATTGATTTCGACGTCATAAAAAATCTAACATCAGAAGAAGCTAAGGCTGTTGATCAGCTAATTGTTAATGAATTAAGTTCAGATGTTATTCTTATAAACCAAATGAGCCATTACATTATTGGTAGTGGAGGCAAAAGACTTAGGCCGATGCTATTGCTTTTAGCAGCAAAAGCATTAGGAAAAGTAAGCGATAACCACCTGGTTTTAGCTGCTGTTATTGAGTTTATCCATACAGCCACGTTATTACATGATGATGTTGTTGACGAATCAGACCTTAGACGAGGCAAAGATAGTGCTAATGCCGTTTGGGGCAATGCAGCAAGTGTTCTTGTCGGTGATTACCTTTATTCCAGCGCGTTTGAAATGATGGTTCGCACCAATAACATGCGCGTTATGGAAATCCTTTCTACCACCACCACCGCTATTGCTGAAGGCGAGGTATTACAATTATTAAATTGTAATAACCCTGACACGACTGAAGAAAAATACCTTGAAGTCATTGCCAGAAAAACTGCCATTTTATTTAGCGCCGCAACTCGCCTGTCTGCCGTTATTGCAGATGCAGATGAAAAAACTGAAGAAGCACTTGCTCTTTATGGTCAGCAACTTGGGGTTGCTTTTCAATTAATCGATGATGCACTTGATTACAAATCAACCACTGAAGATTTAGGCAAAAATTTAGGGGATGATTTAGCAGAAGGCAAACCGACTTTACCTCTAATCTATGCAATTTCTCATGGCACGGAAAGTCAGGCAGAAGTTGTTATCAATGCAATTAAACAGGGCTCAAGAGACGCTTTTAGTGAAGTTTATGACATTGTTATTGCCACCAATGCAATTGAATACACAGAAAAATGTGCTGATGATGCAGCGCAGAAAGCAATTTTGGCTTTAGATTGCTTGCCAGAATCTGAGTCTAAAGATGCTCTAATTACTTTAGCTAAATTTTCGGTACAACGAGATCATTAAGGAACCGCTGATCAAGTCCAATTATTTTTAGCTAGCTAAAACGGCCGATATTTTCCACGAAGATCGGCGCAATAGAATGACTATTACTTCTCACTTCGTGAAAAATAGCGACAGTTTTTTCGGCGCTAAATTCTAATCAACTTAATCAGAGGCTCCTTAAGCTTTAAAAACTTCGTAGAGGCGCTGCATGCCTCGCCTCTACCTATTATCCATCAGCAATTTTTCATGTAAGCCGCCTGTACGCACTACACGCCGCTGTATTGCCTGGCTAAAAACAGCATAACTACCTGATATCTTCAATTTGTTTTTAGCCCGGGTAATAGCTGTATAAATTAATTCTTTAGTTAACACAGGGTTAATTGTGTCAGGCAACACACACAAACATTCCTCGAACTCCGAGCCTTGGCTTTTATGTATGGTCATAGCAAACACGGTTTCATGCTCAGGCACTCGACTCGGCAATACTTTTTTTACACTGCCATCAGAACATAAAAAATAAACGGCTAATTTTTCTGCCTCTTTATCATACAAACAAAGACCTATATCGCCATTGTATAACTGCATACTGGCATTATTTTGCGTCACCATAACAGGGCGGCCTACATACCATTGCCCTGCAATATGAATTTTATTTTGTTGCTGCAGCTTTTCTTCTACTTTTTGGTTAATATCTATAACGCCATGCCCACCGTGCCTATTTGAACACAGCACTTGAAACCGACCAAATTCCGCAAAAACCTCAACAAATTCTGCACCAAGGTTAATTTTTTCCAGGTAAGACGCATAACTCATCGCAATATAGCCTATCAATTCATCACTTAGTAACGCGACTTGTTCAGACGGTTTATTCAATATATCCCATGCTTCCTCAAACAACTGGGAATTGACCGCAATTGCAAGATCCTTAATTTCTCCTTGAAAACGATGAGATTTTTTCAATTCAACCGTGTTCATGGGTAATGCAGCCGTTAAATCAGCCAATACCGCCCCCGACTCAACAGATGCCAATTGATCTTTATCTCCCAACAAAATTAGCCTTGAACCAGGTTTTAATGCATCAACCAGCTTACTCATCAATGCCAAATCTACCATGGAAGCCTCATCCACCACCACCAGATCATAAACAAGCGGCTGGGTAGAGTTATGTTTAAAATAAGGAGACGGAGGCCTTGCCCCTAATAAGCGATGCAAAGTGGTGACTGTTTCTGGTATTCGTTGCTTTATATGCTCAGAGCAAGGTAAGGCATTTTTACTGAATCCAATAGATTCCTGCAATCGCATGGCCGCCTTACCTGTTGGTGCTGCCAAAGCAATATGCAAACTGTGCTGCTCTATAGCTGCCAACTCCTGCAATAAGGCTAGGATTTTAACCACTGTTGTGGTTTTTCCTGTTCCAGGCCCACCTGTAATAATGCTAAATGACTGGGACATTACTTTTTTTGCAGCCTCCCTCTGCCAGTCTGTCTCATCAATCAATTCAATAAAATACCGATCAAGCAACAGCGCATTTTCAGGCCCAGACTCTGGGGAGGAATATAACAAAAAGACTTTAATTTGCTCAGCCAGCCGGTTTTCGTAAAACCAATATCGATGCAAATACAATCGATTATGTTCAAGCTTTAAAGGCGCTATTTGCTCTGTTGATATAAGTCCTGAATCTAAAATTAATTGCTCTTCAGCTTCATCAAGCATAATACAGCTATGGCCTTGGGACTGCTGATAAGACAAATTTGCCAGTAACAACTCAACCGCTACTTTTTGTTTAGTGCCAAGCGAAGTTCTTTGCGCCAAAAAATGTGAAAAAGCCAAATCTAATCGACTAAACGGCTGCTCTTTATTTGCTGTATTCAGTAACATTACTTTCTATTTTTTTTCTTAGAAACACTCATATCCAGGCTTATATCTTTAGCTGTCTTCGCCAAAAACAAACTTAACAATTCATTAGCCGAATTCCCTTTACCCGCAGCTGATCCAGCCATTTGAATCTCAGGCACCCATTTTTGCTTGCCTATTGCCTCAGCATATCGCTGATTAACCTTTACCCAGGCTTCAAGTTTTTGTGCCAAGGCGCCATCTGCATTCATAACCAATCGTTTATATCCGGCATCACCTTCGCCTCGAAGCACTTGCTCTTTCTTATATTCATATGCAGCTAACTTTTTCTGCTCCGCCTCTAACTTTGCCTGCATCGCAACTTCCACTTTTTGTGAGGCAGAAATAACGGCAACCTCTTTTTTCTTTTCTGCATCTGTTACTGCCCGCTGTTTTTCTACTTCTTTTTCAAACTTTGCTTTTATAACGGCCGCCTTACCTTTTTCTTCTGCAGTAATTGCCTCCTGCTTAGCCTGCTCAGCTTGAGCTTTTGCCGTAATGATAGCCATTGTTGCTTCACGCTTGGCTGAAATTTGATTTAATGTTTTCGCCTCAAAATTCCAATCAGTAATTTGGTATCCCGACACACTAACGCCGTATGTTTTTAAATCACTATCCAGGTGAATGGCAAAACCCTGCTCGCTAAAAGCAATAACAGGAATATTACGAACAATTTTTTTACCTGTTGCTTCTTCAGAAAGTACCATCTGCTTTAACTCTGTTTTATATTTGCCATTTTGCAATTGATCTCTGGACCACTCAGTAAATGTGCCTCTTTTTTCTGTATAGGCCTCTTCAGAAGTCATCAAGCCAGCCGTTAAATTCATACTTTCTTCAGTCACCGTTTTGATTAGCTTATGTGCAATTCCCTGGTTACTACGAAATGCTTTATGCGCTGTAACCATAGTGACTTCATCATTCGGCAAATTTAAACGCGCCTTTCCATAGATTGTGCCTGTACCACCATCCTGATAACGGACAGGAATCCCTTTCTGATCTATACCGGCATCAAGTATAGATTTTGACTTATCAAAATCAAAAGTAATAACATCATTATAAACAGTTGTTTTACCAAATAATTTTAAATATATGCCTGGATCAAATTGCACAACCAAGGTCCCAGTTGGGTATTGAACCAAGGTTCTTTGCCCAGCATTATTTATTCCAAACAAAGAAGGAATCAAAATAAACACCGCAATAACAATGAGAATTTGTTTAAAATACTGCTTTAAAAATGACATATTGATTTTCCTTACGGCCTCACGAATTGTTTAAGTTTAGCCGACAATTGGACTTTCGTAACCACTCAAAGTATATTTATTGAATAGTTTAATATTAAGGCCCTAGAACTCAATAATGTACGCATTTTTAAAATTATTTTTTGGTATTTGTCTGTTAAAAAAAGGCCCTCAAGATATCCCCGCTTCATCCGGCTTATTATTTTTGCTAATCCCTATCTATGCAATCATTAGCTTTTTAATTCTAGCCCTAAGTACCGATACATTTAATGCCCTCGTACAAATCTTCGTTGAAATTTTATTAGTCTTAGGTTTTAGCAAGGTTATTTTATATTTTGCTAGAAAACCGGAACGTTATCTGCAAACCACTTGTGCATTAATGGCTACTGATACACTCATCAGTTTGTTTGCCTTCCCGGCAATGGTCAGCCTCGTTGGGCAAAATTCTGCACTCGCCTTTTTTTCAATTATGTTACTCATGTTTTGGCATTGGATTGTTTCTGGGCATATCTTTAGTCATGCAGTAGAACAACCCCTTACTTTTGGGTTGGGTGTCGCTTTTTTGTATATACTGGTTTCTTATCAGGTGATGGGCTTTCTATTTCCTGAATTAATTATCGCAGAAGGAGGTAACACATGAGTCAATATAAGCACATTTTGTTAGCAGCAGATTTCTCCGAACTGGGTACTGAAATTGCTGATAAAGCAAAAGAATTAGCAACAGCAAACCAGGCACAACTCAGCATTGTGCATGTCGTTGACAACCTTCCTATTACCGATGCGACTTATGGCCCAATCATCCCATTTGATGGCGATTTAACAGAACAATTAATGGCTGCAGCAAAAAAACGCCTGGCGAAAATAGCTAATGAACTTGGTATTGCTGAAAACAATCAATGGATGGAAATAGGTAGCCCTAAACTTGAAATAGTCCGTATTGCAGAAGAAAATGATGTTGACCTTATTGTCGTTGGCTCGCATGGACGACATGGTTTTGCATTATTGCTTGGCTCCACTGCAAATGGTGTACTACATCATGCGCGTTGTGATGTACTGGCTGTTCGCATAAAAAATGATTGAGCTGGTTTTAGGCGGCGCCCGCTCAGGCAAAAGCCGCTATGCAGAACAACAAGCCATTGAATCAGGCAAACAGGTTATCTATATCGCTACTGCTGAAGCCGGTGATGCGGAAATGCAAATGCGAATTAAACATCATCGGCAAGACAGACCTCAACATTGGAAAACGGTTGAGGAACCCCTACAGCTAGCGAAAATCATAAAAAAATACGATCAACAAAACAACTATTTGCTAGTTGACTGTCTGACCCTATGGTTGAGCAATATCTTGTTTGATAAAAAAGGCGATTTACAACAAGACATTTTTGAAAAACAAACGGCTGAACTATTTGATGCACTGTCAGTTTTTTCAGGCCAGATTATTTTAGTCACAAACGAAGTAGGCTTAGGCATTATCGCAATGGATAAAATGACTCGCCGCTTTGTTGACGAAGCAGGCCGCTTGCATCAAAAAATAGCCGCTTTAAGCACTAAAGTTGTGTTTATTACAGCTGGACTGCCACAGGTCTTAAAGTAAAGCATGGACTGGATAAACAATAAAATTAAAGCGCCAGACGATTTTTATTTAAAAAAAGCTTTAAATAAACAGGCTCAACTCACAAAACCCCTTGGTTCCTTAGGCTTAATGGAAGATTTAGCTGTTCGTTTAGCCGCTATACAAAAAACAGAACACCCCGCCATTGAGAAAGTTTGGGTCTCTATTTTTGCTGCTGACCATGGCATTGCTGAAGAATCAGTTTCTGCTTTTCCTCAGATAGTCACTACAGAAATGGTAAAAAACTTCGCCAATTCAGGTGCCGCTGTTAATGTATTATCTCGATTCGTAAAAGCAAAATTTGAAGTGATTGATGTTGGCCTGATTAAACCTGTCGACTCTTCAGGTATTATTGTTGAACGAGCTGGTAATGGCACAGCAAATTTTTCCAAACAAGCAGCAATGACTGAAGCACAAATGCATGCCGCCTTATCTACAGGAAAATCTGCCGTAAAAAGAGCCCTAAACCAAAACACGCAATTATTTATTGGTGGCGAAATGGGTATTGCCAATACCAGCAGTGCAAGCGCTATAGCCATTGCATTAACAGGGCTATCTGTGGAGCAGTTAACTGGAGCTGGGACAGGCCTTGATACAAAGGCAATCTCACATAAATCTCAAGTTATCCAAAATGCGCTCTCATTACATAAACAATGCTTAGATTCTCCCTTAAAGGCGTTACAATACCTAGGTGGTTTTGAAATTGCAGCCTTAGTTGGTGCTTATGTTTTTGCTGCTCAAAATGATTTAGCTATTTTAATTGATGGTTTTATTAGCAGTGTTGCGGCATTATTAGCGGTTAAGATTAACCCTGAAATTAAGCCCTGGCTTTTTTATGCACATCAATCACAAGAAAAAGGTCATCGCCTTGTACTGGAACAATTACAGGCAAAGCCGCTTTTGAATTTAAATATGCGCTTAGGCGAAGGTAGTGGAGCTGTTACAGCGGTACCGCTATTGCAAATGGCATGCAAGCTACATAATGAAATGGCGACATTTGAACAAGCAGAAATCACAACCCACTAAAATAATTATAAAGGTAAGAAAGTAATGATTGGTCATATTGAAAGTTATGATAAAGAACTCCAGACAGGTGCAATTAAATGTGAAGATAAATTTTATGAATTTCACCTTGATGACTGGGACACTGAATCTGAACCTAAAATAGGGGATGATGTTGACTTTATGCCCGAAGATGATGGAAGTGCTACAAGTGTTGGCCTTGTCGGCGCATATTTGCAAGATATACGAGCAGTAAAAAACCATTATATTGCTGGCGTTTTAGGGCTTTTACTTGGTGCTATCGGGCTTCACAGAATATATTTAGGCTACTATGGTTTAGCTATATTACAAATAGCAATCACTTATTTCACTGGCGGCTACGGCGTCGTTTGGGGATTTGTTGAGGGAATTTTATTATTGGGCGGATATATAAGGAAAGATGCAAAAGGGCGCCCATTAAAATAAATTCATTGTTACTGTTCTGTCATTCGATAATATAGGATTGCCCCATATCCACCCTATTCAAGAAAATTTTCTAGGATAGGGTTCCCCCCAAAGGATCCTCTTTCTTTGCATTATTTACATCCTCATTCCTCAATAGAAAATCGATTTAAAGCCAATGAATTCATTTCTTATCGCCTTCCAGCTGTTAACAATAATTCCCATAACACACTCTTTTACGGCCAATAACAAACAACTTGGTTACTCCAGCCTTTATTACCCTGTTATCGGCTTGTTTATAGGTGGCATTCTATTTATCTCAGCTTCTTTACTAGGCAATATTTCCATCCAAATTCAATCCGTACTGATATTGATGCTATGGGTATTATTAACGGGAGGATTACATCTTGATGGATTAGCCGATTGCGCAGATGCCTGGGTAGGAGGACTAAGTAATAAACAACGCAGTTTAGAAATCATGAAAGACCCTGCATCTGGCCCCATTGCAGTTGTTATTTTAGGCTTGCTATTATTATTAAAATGGTCAATTATCAACACTATACTGCAGCAACAAGTGCTCTTTATATTGTTCTTAGCACCCATGCTTGGAAGGCTTGCTATCTTATTACTGATGCAATCAACCCCTTATATTCGCTCAGGAGGAATGGCAGAAATATTAGTTGCAAACCTTCCCAAGTCAGCAGCCAATATATTATCTATAATTAGTCTACTGGTCGGTGTTTATTATTTAGGCTTGCTAGCCATTAGTTTTATGCTTGTGATGTTATTTATCATACGACATCAGGCAATAAAACGTTTAGGAGGCGTCACTGGAGATGTATACGGTGCAGCAGTTGAACTGGTTGAGGCCAGCGTTTTATTAGGCGCAATAATATGAGCAAACATCGATTTAATGATGCAGAACGTGCAGGGGTATACAAAGCCATTGCAGAGCGACGGGATATGCGGCATTTTTTACCTGACCCCGTTGACCCCAACGTATTACAAAACTTATTACAAGCCGCAAACCAGGCCGGTAGCGTAGGATTAATGCAACCCTGGCATTTTATACGTATTACCCAGACCCAACTTAGAGAGCAAATTTATCAGATTGTCGAGCAGGAAAGAAAAAAAACTGCCGTAGCTCTGGCTGAGCGAGAAGATGAATTTATGAAACTTAAAGTTGAAGGCATCAAGGAATGTGCCGAGCTCATTGTGGTGGCCTTACCTGATAAACGTGAACAACATATCTTTGGACGAAGAACATTACCCGAAATGGACTTGGCATCCACAGCCTGCGCCATACAAAACATGTGGCTTGCCGCCAGAGCAGAAGGCCTTGGAATGGGCTGGGTCTCATTATTTGAGCCTGAAGCATTAGCCAAACTATTAAAAATGCCAGCTGGCAGCAAACCCATCGCTATTTTATGTTTAGGTCATGTTACAGAGTTTTATCCTCAACCCATGCTGGAAATAGAGAACTGGACCAAAGCCAAGCCCGTAGAAAACTTTATATCAGAGAATGAGTGGTAGAATTTTTTTTAAATTCCTAAATCAAGGGGTCAGCCAGCTTGATCTTTATAAGCCTCACTTTTTCTATCGCCTCCATGAGCAGCCAACTTAGTTGACCGTGAAATCAACTGGCTGATCTTTTGATGGAATCCATTAGTGCCATAAACCTCACCACGCAAGGTTGCTTCTGTTATTAAGCTTTCTTCCTTAGCAATATCAAGCTTATCAAATATCTTTTGATGTTCTTATAACGCCGCTGTACATCATCTCCCAAAGCCTTATACAACTGATGCTCGCTAATCAATCTATCGGCTTTCCCTAAAGCATTATGAGCATAGCTTGACCATTTATAATCAGCAAGCTCCATAACCATACCTGCTCTGACTGGATTCATTTCAATATACTTATACAAAGCAAATAAATAATGTTCACTATCAACCAAACACGACTTAAAGCGCCCCTCCCATATAGTGCCAGTTCGTTTATTTTTCGCATTAAAATAACGAACATATCTGCTCGCCATTGACTGCATAAACACCGTCAGCTGTTCCTTGTCTTTTGGCGTAACAAGCAAATGTAAATGATTTGTCATAATCACATAAGCATGCAAAGAACACCCCGACTTTAACAAAGAATGCTCAATATCTTCTTTAATTCGAGTTAGGTCATCCTCAGATTCAAATATATCCTGCCGATTATTACCTCGATGCATAATATGTAGAGGTTGGTTTGGAACTACTATTCTTGGTAATCTAGCCATAACTCAT
>Ga0209707_1000304_pt1 | contig 31389 bp, 32 predicted proteins | sample EN4Hudsemesocosm_FD_184630 | JGI IMG/M metagenome (GOLD analysis project Ga0209707, IMG submission 184630) | Methane-oxidizing microbial communities from mesocosms in the Hudson Canyon - EN4B Hudson Canyon (SPAdes) (version 2) | ecosystem: Environmental > Aquatic > Marine > Cold seeps | place... | reverse complement strand
TAACTGTTTCAACAATACTTTAATCGCAGGATCAACTTTACTTTTAGAGACCATAATATCTGATTCTTCTGCGGTTCGTAAGCAATCTATAATTTGCTTTACTCTTATCTCAGAGCTGTCTGTTGCAGGCACGTAACGCGGCTCATCACCTGCTAATTCAACTAATAACGCGCCTTGTTCAAGCGTTACTAATAGCTCTTGTAATATATCTGCGGTCAAGGCTGTTTCTTGCTCTAAATCTTGAAAACTATATGCCGATTTTTGCTGATAAAACTGTCTGGCAATAATCACCATCAGCCACAGACCTTCTTTTTCTCGGAGACGAGGGCTCAAAACATAAGAACGCCCCCCTAAACTGACTAAATTAGGATGCTGTAAATAAAAGGCAACTTGAGATCCCGTCAATAAGATCAGCCAGCCTAAATACAGCCATATCATAAAAAAGAATAATATCGCGAAGCTCGAATAGATCGCAGTGTAGTTTGAAGATGACGCTACAAAAGAGGCAAAAACCTTACCTACAGACACCCAGAGAATACCCGCCACAATGGCACCGATTAATGCCGACTTAAGTTCAACACGTGTATTTGGTATGAACATATATAAGAATGTGAAAGCAAGGATAATCATGAAATAAGGCACTAACTTTGTCACGAAGAGCAATACAGTCCCAAAAGGCTCTATTGCTTGCATGCTTTGCACAATATCATTATTCATAACGGTAGCTGCAATCCCCATTGCTGTTACCACTAAAACGGGGCCAATCATGACCACACTTAAATAATCAGTGAACCGTCGTGCCAAACTCCGTGCACGCTTAACGCGCCACACAAAATTAAACGCATTTTCAATTTTCTGAATCAAAGCAATTATCGTATAAAACAACATGGCAACACCAAGAGAACCTAACACCCCCACTTTGACATTCTGAACAAAGCCAATAATATTCGCTGTTATTTCAGGACCTTGTGGCCCGAGAGGCTCCAAAACACCAAGAAGAAAAGGTTCGATCTGATTGTGAACGCCAAATGCTTTCAACACTGAGAAAGCAACAGCAATCAAAGGTACAAGCGATAACAGCGTTGTAAAAACGAGGCTCATCGCTCGTAAGTTCAACTCTCCCGTTGCAAGTTCTCGAACTACAATAAAGCTAACCTGCAGGCTATCTACTAGCCAGCGTAGAAGAAAATTCGATTTCTCAGGCAAGTCTTGCCAAAGCGTAAATCGAAAGAAATTTTTCACCATGATCATTAAGTCAGTCATTACGATCCTATTCCACAGGAAGGAGTATCCCTTTAAACGGGGTTATCAATATCAATAAATTGATGTTGTATATCAAATTGTTCTGCCAAGTGTTCACCCAAAGCCTTCACCCCATATCGCTCAGTGGCGTGATGACCCGCGGCAAAATAGTTAATCCCTAATTCACGAGCAAGATGAACAGTTTGCTCTGATATCTCACCACTCATAAAGGCATCTAGACCCAATTCAGCGGCTTGTTCGATATAGCCTTGTGCAGCGCCACTACACCAACCAATGGTTGTCATCGGTCGATCATGGGCTTGAATTACTAGCGGTTCTCGCCCTAATATTTGTCGAATATTATCTGCAAACTCAGGCACCGTTTTCTCTGCAGAAAAACAGCCGCATACACCAATGGCAGGTTCGCCCGTTCCAGAAATTCGTCCATCTACTTCCAAATCAAACAAGCGGGCTAATTGTGCATTATTTCCTAAAGAAGGATGGGCATCTAAAGGTAGATGATACGCAATTAAGTTCACATCATTTAGTAATAATTGCTTAAGTCTTCGTTGTTTTATGCCAATTATACGTGGATCTTCACCACGCCAAAAATAACCATGGTGAACGAGGATTGTATCTGCTCTAAGATCTAATGCAGCATCAAGCAGTTCCTGACTTGCCGTGACCCCTGATACCAGATTATGAATCTCATTTTGCCCTGCAACTTGCAACCCATTAGGGCAATAATCTTGGAACCTATTAGGCTCAAGCAAAGTCTCAAGGTAAGATAGACATTCAGTTCGGGTTATCATTACAATATTTCCGACGGCTTATAAAACTGTCACTATAACAAAACTGATGCGCTCGACTAGATTAATCGTAGTGGATTTGGAGAATAACAATGGAAGCAGTCAGCATTATCGCTCTGAGTATGGGCGCTGCATGGGCGAGTGGCATTAACCTTTATGCAACCTTATTTATGCTCGGTTATATGGGCATGTCAGGCAATATGACGCTTCCTACCGAATTAGAAGTATTAACCGATCCTATGGTGATGACTGCAGCCGGCTTTATGTATTGTGTCGAATTCTTTGCAGACAAAATTCCAGGTGTTGATTCTGGCTGGGACACACTTCATACCTTTATTCGCATCCCCGCAGGCGCAATGCTGGCATCCAGTGCAATTGGCGATGTAACACCCGCGTTGGAACTAACAACTGCATTATTGGGAGGGACTCTAGCCGCAGGTACACATGCCACTAAAGCGGGGAGTCGATTATTAATAAACACATCACCTGAACCTGTTACTAATTGGACCGCTTCTATTAGCGAAGATCTCTTAGTTATTGGTGGCTTATGGGTAGCATTAAATCACCCTGTATTATTTGTTATTGCTCTAATTATCTTCATTTTAATCATGATTTGGCTATTGCCACGATTATGGCGATTGATTAAACATATCTTCCGAAAAGTAGGAGGCTGGCTAGGGCTTTGTGAGCCTCCTCAGCCCATTAATGAACAGCTTGGACAAGCAACGTTGAATGAAGAAGCAACAAAGACTTAATCTTTAAGACGGTAATAAACACCTTGTGGGCTACGTACCATTTCAAAAGCATCGCTATAGCCCATAATCGTTTCTGAGGCGCCTAAGAATAAGTAGCCTTTAGGATTTAAGGATAATGCCATTCTATTTAGAATGTCTGATTTACGCTCTTGAGAAAAATAGATCAAAACATTTCGACAGAAGATAATGTCAAACTTACCCAAAGCACTATAACTTGATAGTAAGTTTTGCTCTCTAAAGCTCACGCGACGCTTAATGTCATCTGCCACTTGCCAGCGCTCTCCAACAGATTTAAAGAACTGCTGCTTTCTTTCAGCTGACAAACCTCGACCTAAAATAGATTCATCATATTCAGCACGTTTTGCCTCAGCTAACATGCTTGCAGAGATATCAGTCGCCACAATTTGAGTATTATTTAAACTACTCGCTGCTACTGACTTTACATACTCACTTGCAGTAATACTGATCGTATAAGGCTCTTGCCCTGATGAGCATGCTGATGACCAAACTCGGCACTGTCGTTTACCTTCACTTTCCATTTCAGGAAATACCGTTTTCTCTAAACATTCGAAAGGATTTCGATCGCGAAACCATGATGTTTCATTTGTTGTCATTGCATCAATAACAGAATCACGTAAATGACGTGGCATATTGCGTTGTATTGCCGTCAATAATTCAGCAATCGAACCCATTTCCTCATCACGTAACAACCGTGTAAGGCGACTTGTAATCAGATACTCCTTTCCTTCGCCCAAAACGATACCGCATGCTTGCTCAAGGAACTGCTTAAACTGATCGTATTCTCTGGCTGTAATACTGCTACTCATATCAAAAGTATTTTACCGACCACCCTCGTCAGTCCTGTTCCTTAAATTTAATTTATGGCCATAGTGTGCCACTAATCTAAAAAATGTGTGAATTATGTTCGAAGTGACATTGAAGACATACTGCCCAAGAACTTATTATTTATACTAGACCTCTAACTTACTCTATTCTCTAAATTCAGAAAGAATCTAGTTCAGTAGTATAAGGACGAAGAGTTTTAGCGCTAAATACGGCAAAATAGGTACATGGTTAGAGCTTACAAGGCTCGGTAAAAACAACGTAAAACGTATAACCTTATCGTGGCGCAGTCAACTCAGCGGACGATGCATTTTTGTAGGTCAAGGTTGAATGCAAGCCTCCTCTCCCACCCTAGAAGAATTAACAAATTGGTTTCAACAAGAACATATCCTCATTGTAAAATAAACGTTATAGTTTTGAAAATAATTAAGGGTTCTTCTTGCCCTTAGCCATAAAACAATTCTAGAATCTGATAATGACAAAACAAAACATTCTAATCACTGGCTGCTCTAGTGGCATTGGACTCTGTGCAGCAACAGTTCTTCATAACCGAGGCTATAATGTTGTTGCAACGGTGAGGAAAACACAAGATGCCATTCCATTACAACAGTTAGGGATTACGACAACAGAGCTCGATCTAACTGACAGTACATCAATACGACACGCTATTGATTTCACCTTGGCGCACTTCAATGGACAAGTAGATGCTTTATTCAATAATGCTGCATATGGTCAACCTGGTGCTGTAGAAGATCTAAGCCGCGATGTCTTACGTGAACAATTTGAAACCAATGTATTTGGTACTCAAGAACTCACAAACCTTGTCATTTCTCAGATGAGAAAACAAGGGCATGGCAGAATTATTTACAATAGCTCTGTTCTTGGCATTATCTCAATGGCATATCGCGGTGCATATAATGCCAGTAAATATGCCATTGAAGGTCTTGCTGACACGCTACGACAAGAATTACAAGGTTCAAATATTTATATCAGCCTTATTGAACCAGGGCCAATTATTAGCCAATTTAGAGCCAATGCTTTTGCTAAATACCAACAACATATAGATAAAAATATAAGTCATCATCAAGACGTTTATCTTGCAATGGAGCGTCGATTAACTAAACAAGGTGCGGCAGTGCCTTTTACATTACCTCCTGAAGCAGTTGTAAAGAAGCTTATTCATGCAGTTGAAAGTTCTCGCCCTAAGATTCGCTATTATGTAACTTTTCCAACCTATCTTTTTGCTACACTAAAACGAATATTGCCTCACCGTCTCTTGGATTGGATTTTAATTCAAGTATCCCGAGATGAGCACTCAACACCAGATCACAAATAGACCACAATTTATGCCATAATCAACCTAGATTAAATTTTAGGTAGTAAATTATGACCCGAATTTCTCGCGATAGCCTCCAGTGGCAATCTGCAATAAACACCTTTACAAGTATTATAATTTCTGGTTTTGTTGCTATCGCTGTTTCAGTTAGTCTGATTTTTTACCAATCAAATACACCTGTAGAACTGTCTTCAAATTTCATCCTGTTTCATGCTGCAGCTCTCTTCGTTCTTATTATTCTCGCAGCTATTTTTGCTGGTCGTACTTATATTATTTTATCTCGGCCAATGGATAATTTAGAACAAATAACCCATGCATTACCACTGCTATCATCAAAAAAATATGCTGATGCTGAACACATATTTCAATTAGTCGAAACACTTTCTAAACATCATGAAATAAACCAATTACAGTATGCATCTTTGCAATTATCAAGTGTATTGCAGAAGCTAGATGGTAATGTCCGCCAACGGTCAGAAATGATTCATGCTAAAAATAGTGAATTACAACATGAGCGAGATTTTATAAAAAATCTTGTTAATACTGCTCAGCTTATTATTATCACAATAGATAAAAACTTTGACATCACCTTATTCAATGAATATGCCGAAAAGATTACAGGGATAACAGAATCGGACATGCTCTATACAGGTGTGGGAAGGTTATTTCCAGCAGGTCACTGGACAGAAGCTACGGATCTATTTCATGAGCTATTGAATGGTGACCTTCATATTGCACAGCAAGACTCTGAGTTAATTGACTGGGACGGTAAAATAAAAGAAATTTCATGGTTACACTCCCGTATTGAGGGAGATACCAATGATGCCGTTATACTTTCTGTCGGTCTTGATATGACTGAAAAGAAAGCAGCAGAAAAACGTATTGTTTGGCTTGCTGAACATGATCCTTTAACCGATTTATGTAATCGTAGGAAATTTACCCAAGAATTTGAAAAATCCCTACAGTCTGCGATCCGGTATCAACATCACAATACGCTTTTATTTCTGGATCTAGATGAGTTTAAAGACATTAATGATACTAGTGGCCATCGTGCAGGAGATGAACTGCTAAAGTTAGTTGCAAAGACACTGAGTAAAGCGACTCGTTTTACCGATCTCGTTGCTCGTTTAGGAGGGGATGAGTTTGCAATTCTAATGCCCGAAAGCGATCCTGAAGGGGCTAATATTTTATCGAAAAAAATCATTCATGAACTATCATTAATAGATTTAAGCTACGGCAACGTCAAACACAAGGTTTCGACAAGTATTGGGATTGTTCATTTTCCTTTATCTGATGCCAATATTCATGAATTGCTCGGCTTTGCAGATCTTGCCATGTATAAGGCAAAATCTGCTGGTAAGGGAACATTCCATACCTTCTCTGCTGATGATAAAACAAAAGATGAATTAGAAACGCGGGTATTCTGGAAACATCAAATCGAAACGGCTTTATCAGATAATAATTTTATACTGAACTACCAACCTATATTAGATATTGAGACCAATATCATTACCCATTATGAAGTACTGATCCGGATGCGTGATAGTAATACTGGCGAAATTCGTATGCCAGGTAAGTTTATTGAAATTGCTGAACAAGTGGGGCTTATCCACGAAATTGACCACTACGTTCTGCAACGTGGCATGATGAAATTGGCGATGCTGCAAAAACAAGGTATTCACACTAAATTTGCTATCAACTTATCGGGCTCTGTCGTCGATGATCCACTTCTACTTCCAATGCTCAAAAGGTTGATTAAAAAATATGAAATCATACCTGAAAATCTAATCTTTGAAATCACAGAAACAGCGGCAGTATCTAATTTACAGCAAGCAAAAGCAATGATGATTGCTATTCGTAAATTAGGGTGTAGGTTTGCATTAGATGATTTTGGTGTAGGCTTTGCCTCATTCAATTATATGCGAGAACTACCTCTCGATATTATTAAAATTGATGGTATTTTTATCAAAGATCTAGACAAAAATGCTGATGACCAATTATTTGTCAAAGCCTTAGTCGATGTTGCTAAAGGCTTAGGACGAAAAACTATTGCTGAGTTTGTAGAAAACCGTGAAATTCTAGAGATTCTTAGAGGCTATGGCGTCGACTATGCTCAAGGATATTATATCGGTCGTCCCGATGATAGTATTCGTGATACTGCAGAATGGCAGCCTGACGAAGTCTAGTTCAGCTTACTTAGTCACGTCCATATAAATAGACCATATACAGAGACATCCCAACCATAATTGAGCCACCAAAAATATTACCCAATGTAACGGGAATAAGGTTTGAGACAAACCCTGATATTGTTAGGTTCTGTAATGCATCAGGTCCCAGCCCACTCACTGCAATAATTTCAGGATCAAGTGAAGCAACAAAGGCTAAGGGAATCATGAACATATTAGCGATACAATGTTCAAAACCCATTGCAACAAAAGCAGAAATAGGGAAAATAACCGCAAAAACTTTGTCCATTACAGTTCGAGATGCATAGACCATCCAACTCGCTAAACACACCAATGAGTTACAAAAGATACCGCGAACAAATGCTTCTGACGTCGATAAATCAACTTTTCCTAAGCCTATTTTCAGTGCCGTTGCACCGACCTCATGGTGTGCGCCATCAAGGTAACCTGAAACATAGACCAAATAGACGGTAATAAAAGCCCCTATTCCATTACCGATATAGACTAAGCTCCAATTTTTCAGTACACATAAGACTGTGATTTGACGCTTTGCCAAGGCCATAACGATCAAGTTATTACCCGTAAATAGTTCACCACCAGCAATCACCACAAGAATGAAACCTAGAGAGAAAGCAAGGCCTCCCAATAACTTAGCTGCGCCATAAGCTTCGGCAGGATGCGTCATTGCAACGGTGTAATACATAGCACCAAAAGAAATAAATGCACCCGCCATCATTGATAAAACAAGCAAGGGCAAGAAAGGCATGTTTGCTTTACTTACACCTAAGGTTTTAACCTTATCTGCAACTTCTGCAGGGGTAAAAGCATCAACATATTTGGCAAAATCAGACATTACTATTCACTGTGAAACGATATTAAGGGTAAGAAGTGTAACAAATTGATGCCACAAAATGCTGCGCTCAATAAAAAAGCCCTTCTGTTTCCAGAAGAGCTTCTCAAATTATTTAGCATTTATTGCTTAGACGGTAAAGCTTAAAGAATCTCCTTCAACATCAACGTTAATGGTATCTCCACCTTTAAAGTTACCTGACAATAGTTCATGTGCCAGTGGATTCTCCAACTGCTGTTGAATCACTCGTTTCAATGGTCTAGCACCATAAACCGGATCAAACCCTGCCTCGGCAATCAAATCTAGCGCAGCATCACTTACTTCTATACCAATATCTCGTTCTGTTAAGCGAGCACGTAATTGTGATAATTGAATGTCAGCAATGGCATGAATTTGCTTGCGTAATAATGGGTGAAAAACCACCACGTCATCAATACGATTAATAAACTCAGGTCTAAAATGTTGACCAACCACTTCCATCACAGCCGCTTTCATTTCATCATATTGATCTTCCCCAGATAACTCTTGAATCAGGTTTGAACCAAGATTAGAGGTCATCACAATAACGGTATTACGGAAATCAACAGTACGACCTTGACCGTCCGTCAAACGTCCATCATCCAGTACTTGTAACAAAATATTAAATACATCAGGATGTGCTTTTTCAACTTCATCCAACAAGATCACCGAATAGGGTTTTCGGCGAACAGCCTCAGTTAAATAGCCCCCTTCTTCATACCCCACATAACCTGGAGGCGCCCCCACTAAACGAGCAACTGAATGTTTTTCCATAAACTCAGACATATCAATCCGAACCATGGCATCTTCAGTGTCAAATAAGAAGGTAGCAAGTGATTTACATAACTCTGTTTTACCAACGCCTGTTGGCCCCAAAAACAAGAATGAACCATTGGGACGATTAGGATCAGATAAGCCCGCACGTGAACGTCGAATAGCATTAGCAACAGAGGTTACTGCCTCATCTTGACCAATAACGCGTTCATGTAATGCCTCATCCATTTTTAATAATTTGTCACGCTCGCCTTCCAGCATTTTAGAGACTGGAATACCTGTCCATTTAGACACAACTTCAGCGATTTCCTCTTCTCCAACTTTGTTTCGAAGTAAACTAAAGTCCTGCATTTCCGCCTGTGTTGCCATATCTAACTGCTTTTCTAGCTCAGGGATTTTGCCATATTGAAGTTCAGACATTTTTGCCAAATCTGAATTTCTATTTGCAAACTCTAAGGCCATTCTGGCTTTTTCTAGATTTTCCTTAATGTGTTGACTACCATGCAAAGCTGCTTTTTCTGACTTCCACACTTCTTCTAAATCTGTATATTCACGTGCCAGTTTTTTCATCTCAGTTTCGAGTGTTTCTAGCCGTTTTTTTGATGCATCATCAGATTCTTTTTTAAGAGCAACTCGCTCAATTTTTAATTGAATTAAACGACGTTCCATTCGATCTAAAGATTCAGGTTTAGAATCAATTTCCATCCGAATTCGACTTCCCGCCTCATCAATTAAGTCAATCGCTTTATCGGGCAGCTTACGATCAGTAATATAGCGATGTGACAAGGTTGCAGCAGCAACAATGGCGGGGTCAGTAATATCAACACCATGATGTACCTCATAGCGCTCACTTAAACCACGTAAAATCGCAATCGTATCCTCAACGGTAGGTTCACCTACTTGTATTTTCTGAAAACGACGTTCTAAGGCGGCATCTTTTTCGACATATTGACGGTATTCATCAAGTGTTGTCGCCCCAATACAATGTAGCTCTCCCCTTGCTAAGGCAGGTTTAAGCATATTACCTGCATCCATAGCACCTTCTGCTTTCCCTGCGCCTACCATGGTATGAATTTCATCAATAAATAAGATGATCTGACCTTCTTGTTTAGACAAGTCTTTTAATACCGCTTTAAGGCGCTCTTCAAACTCTCCTCGAAATTTAGCACCCGCAATTAATGCGCCCATATCCAATGATAATAAACGTTTATTTTTCATGCCTTCTGGCACTTCACCATTAATGATTCGTTGCGCTAGTCCTTCAGCAATCGCCGTTTTACCTACGCCTGGTTCACCAATTAATACGGGATTATTTTTTGTACGACGCTGTAATACTTGAATGGTTCGACGAATCTCATCATCACGTCCAATAACAGGATCTAACTTGCCCTTTTCAGCTTGCTCTGTCAGATCAATGGTATATTTTTCTAAAGCCTGACGTTGTTCTTCGGCATTCTGATCGGTCACTTTCTCGCCTCCACGTATTTTCTCAATTGTTGCTTCCAATACAGATTGTCTACCGCCTTGAGCACGTAACAAATCACCTGCTTGCTGTTTATCTTCAATAACAGCCAATACAAATAATTCACTAGAAACATATTGATCTTGACGCTTTTGAGATAATTTATCTGTTTGGTTTAAGAGGCGGTTTAAATCATTTGAAACATGAATATCACCCGAGCCACCTTCCACGAGAGAAAGCCGATTTAACTGTTCTTGCAATGCTGCCTGATAGGCTATTACATTCACATCACTTTGTGCGAGCAATGGCTTAACCGTACCTGACTGCTGTTCTATTAAAGCCAACATTAAATGTGCAGGCTCAATAAATTGGTGGTCTTTTCCCACAGCCATGCTTTGAGCAGCACCTAATGCTTCTTGAAATTTACTGGTTAATTTATCGATTTGCATAAGCGTCTATCCTCATCATTTATTCTTTCATTATTAAGCAGATGGGGAGGCTGAGAGGACAAATCAAGCCCCTAAAATTATAAAGGGATGATTTAACAGGAAATTGTACGTTGAATTCAACCAGGTCAAAGCTGAAATGAAAGTACTTGCGGACAAGCGTAATGCATATTTAAAACAAGAAGTCGCCAAAGCAGGCGGTAAAAAAGATTCCTTTGATGCCAAGATATTTGGTTCCATTCACGCTCAAGCTTCAGCAAAAATCTTAGAATAAACAGTCCTTTTCTCAGAACAGGCTTTCTTTATTTTTCTATCGCCTTCCTAATTCTTTCAAGTGTTTCTTTTGTTTCATCTTTATCACTAATAAAAGATTCCGCCATGCCGAACTTAATATGACTTGGAATAAAAGCCGCTAATACTTCTTTACCTTCTCCGCCAACACCATCAATTCGTACAGGATAAATAGGCGTTTGAGTCCAAGTAGATAGTCTTACAGCACCGCCTTTCAACTTTCTTGATGGATCGGTATCTAAATGAATCTTGCCATGAGGAAAAATAGCTAATACTTCACCCGCTTCAAGTGCCCGTAGCGCTTGTCTCAATGCCAACTCAGGTTTTCCACTACGATCAACAGGTATACAACCTGACGCTTTAAACAACCAATGTAATATCGGCCGTTCATATTGCTCTCGTGCAATTAAGAATCGTAACGGTCTGTGACAAGCCGCTATCAATATAAAAGGATCAAGCCCTGAAACATGATTCGATACCACGATGGCAGCACCTTGCTCAGGTAAAGGGATTTTTGTGTCTGGCAGGCGATGTAGATATTTACATAATAGGCGACCAAAACCATCTATCCAGTTGATGGCACGTCCTCCCCAATCAACCTCAGAGGCTTGATTCCCTAGAACGATAAGCCCATAACAAAGTAGGAGAAGAATAACGGCTATTAGCCATGCCATTCATTATTCCTCAAAATCACTAGGATCGCCTAAGCCAACACGCATTACTTCAGGTATATCATCAATAAACTCAATCACGGTTGTAGGCTCAGCCTGACCAAAACCACCGTCAATAACCAAGTCCACCTGCTTCTTTAAACGATCGACAATATCCTCAGGATCCGTCATCGGATATTCTTCATCTGGCATTATTAACGTTGAACTCATTAGCGGTTCATTGAGTTCTTCTAATAAGGCTAATGCAATTAAATTATCAGGAATACGTAAACCAATTGTTTTACGTTTGGCATGCTGTAAGCGTCGAGGTACTTCTTTTGTTGCTGGCAGTACAAAGGTATAAGCGCCTGGTGTATGTGATTTTATTGCTCGATAAACACTATTATTCACCTTAGCATATGTCGACAACTCTGAAAGATCACGACACACTAAAGTGAAGTTATGATCATCATCTAAGTCACGAATACGACGAATTCTATCCATCGCATTTTTATCACCTATATGACAACCAAGCGCATAACCTGAGTCAGTGGGATATGCGACTAAGCCACCTTTACGGATAATGTCACACGCTTGTGCGATTAAACGTTTTTGAGGATTTTCAGGGTGGATATGGAAAAACTGGCTCATTCGAGGACCTTAGTAATAAATTCAGAAACCTGAGGGATATGAAGACTTAAATCATATATCAGCATAATAATAAACGAGTACGATAATACCTTACCTATCATGCGTAACCAAAATGGAAGCGGCTTTTTAACTTTTCCTTGTGGCGAGCTTAGAGTTGCAGCTTGCCAAGTTATGCCTAAAGCATCAATCATTTCCTGCCTAATTTCATTCGCATAACGTTGCCCTTCAAGACTATCTCCAACCTCCATATTCTGTCCATCTGCTGTGATTAATTTAAGGCAATACCATGCTCGTGTTGCTTTGATTGCATAAATTAACAGCCACAATCCGATAAAAGGAAAATTGAGAAAAAACACGATTTCCAACGTTCTGTTGACTCATCATGTTGCTGAAGTCCTTTTATTTCTATCTTTTACGTTAGTTCCAGCTTAATTTTCTGACAGAGCGATATCAGTAGTTCAGCCTCATCGCTACTTAACCCTGTTGCACATAATGCTTTTCTTGCAACGTCATCAACGTCATCAGCTAAGGATTGACCGAGTGGCGTTAGCGCAATACATTTCTGACGTTCATCCCCAGCTTCAAATTCTCGCGTTATATATCCCAAGATTTCTAAGCGCTTTAACAATGGCGTCATTGTAGGTTTCTTCAAGCCAACCGCTTCCGCTAACTCTGTCACAGAGACTCTATCTTTCTGCAATAACGCCATCATCACAACAAACTGAGGATAGGTTAACTTCAATGGCTCTAATAGTGATCGATAGGCGTGCGTTATAACATTTGAAGTCGAGTATAGCGTGTAGCAAACTTGTTCTTGGAGTATTGGCCCCATTTTCGAAAGCTCTCTTTTAAATATCTTATTGACAAAGTATACAGAATACCCAACAATTAGCTAACGAACAATTCGCTTACTAATGAAATGTTCCCATAAATTATTAATAGAAAGGATTTAACCATGACAAAATTATTATCCATGCTTGTGCTTATGACATCTCTTACATTCTCTGGTTTTGCAATGGCTGATGAGCACGCTAAGAAAAAATCAGCTGATTACATGCCAAGCCTTATTACTGCTACACCACTTGAAGGTCGCCAACTTGCAATTACAATTGTGAGAAAAACAGTAGGCACAATCCAACGTGATGGAAAAGTTAAACATGCTGTAAGAGATGTCTATGAAAAAGATCCAATGATGCTAATGCGAGCTGTTGAGTTGGTTAATCAAGAATTCGCAATTATTGCTATTGCTAACAATTACTGGCGCTAAATAATTGTAGTTTCGTCAAGGAAGACGATGGATGGGGGTGGACTAGGAATGGTCTGCCCTTTTTTATGTCTAAAACACAGTCCAAATAGGCGTGCACGATTCTGGCAATGGCGCTAGATGACCTAGTTCAACCCACGTATTATCAGGTGTATGAAAATCTGATCCGACAGAAGCCAACAAATCAAACTGCTGCGTTAGTTTTGCTAAAACTTTAACCTCTTCTGGGTGTTGTCTGCCTGAAACCACCTCAAAGCCCACACCACCTGCATCTTTAAAGTCAGTAATCAAACGTCTGCGTTTTGTTGCGGTCATTTTGTAGCGTGCAGGGTGAGCGATTACTGCTTGGCCACCCGCTTCAGTTATCCAAGTCACGGCATCACTCAAACTTGCCCACTCGCCAGTGACATAACCTGGTTTATTTCTAACCATATAGCGTTTAAATACATCACTAATGTCTTTGGCATGACCCTGTTCAACTAAAAATTTGGCAAAGTGAAGTCGCCCTAACATGACTTCAGATGCATACTCTTTTGCGCCCTCAAGCGCTCCTGATATACCCACCTTTTCTAAGCGAGAAGCGATTTCTTGCGCGCGGCCAACACGAAAGTCACGCATAGCACTTAGGCCTTGTTGCAAAACAATATTCTCAGGATCAATATTTAAACCTACGATATGAACCGTACCTTTTGCCCATGTAACTGAAATTTCCACACCGGCTATCAACGTGAGGTCTGTTCCGTGTGCTGCCTGCTGTGCTGCCAAAATGCCTTCTGTGCCATCATGATCGGTGAGCGCTAAAACATCAACACCCTTGTCTATTGCTCGAGCAATAAGTACATGGGGATCGAGTGAGCCATCAGAGGCTGTGGAGTGAGAATGGAGATCGTAACAAGTCATAACGAGTCATAATAACCAAACTACGTTAAAATGCCTCCACTTATTTTTTAATTCTCATTTGAAACTATGAAACTATTTTTTGATTTTCTCCCTATCGCCTTATTCTTTATTGCTTATAAATTTGGTGGTGGCATCTATCATTGGGATGGGCAAGAGTACGATATTAAAGGTATTTATGTCGCCACGGCCGTCATGATCGTAGCATCAATTTTACAAGTTACCATTACCTGGCTAATGACACGAAAACTAGAAAAATCGCATCTGATAACATTAGTATTAGTTCTTGTTCTTGGTGGTGCAACACTGTGGTTACAAAATCCTAACTTCATTAAATGGAAACCAACAGCTGTTAATTGGCTGTTCGCTCTAGCCTTTATTGTCGCTCAAGTATTTAGCAATAAATCATTACTTGAACGCATGATGGGGGAACATATTCACTTACCTGATGCAATTTGGTTCAAACTTAATATCGCATGGGTTTTATTCTTTATTGGCTCAGGCTTTGCGAACCTTTATGTTGCCTTTAACTTCGATGAAGCAACATGGGTTAACTTCAAATTATTCGGCTTATTAGGACTAACTATTGTCTTTATTATTGGCCAATCTATTTATCTAGCCAAACATGCTAAAGAAATACCCCAACTTAACGAGGATAGTGAATAATGCTTTATGCCATCATTAGTGAAGATGTCAATGATAGTCTAAGTCGTCGTTTAGCAGCTCGTCCTGCTCATTTAGAACGTTTAACAGAGCTTCAGCAACAAGGTCGCTTAATCTTGGCTGGACCTCACCCCGCTATTGATAGTAATGATCCTGGTGACTCAGGTTTTACAGGCAGTCTTGTTGTTGCAGAGTTTACTGATTTGCAACAAGCTCAAACATGGGCGGATGCCGATCCTTATATTGCAGCAGGTGTTTATGCCAAGGTAATCGTTAAGCCATTCAAGAAAGTGCTGCCATGACCGATACCGTTACTAAGTTAACAAACAGTCTTGCGGAGTTAAAACCCAACTATCTAGATATTCAAGATGATAGTGCTTTGCATGCTGGCCACGCTGGTAATACGGGTGGAGGTCATTACACCATTACAATTGTCAGTGATGCCTTTGATAGCTTGCCACTAATAAAACGGCACCGATTAGTCTATGACACTATCGGTATTTTAATGAAAACGGACATTCATGCTTTAAGTATTCATGCCAAAACACCGGCTGAATTTAACGGTTAATACTCTGTTAATATGGCTGCAAACAGCACATCTAAAAATCAACAATTTTTACAACAGTTTGAGCGTCAACGTCTCAATAAGCCGTGTAATCGAATCATCGATCTTCGCGGAAAAGTGGCGGGTGAATGTCAAGCCTATACCTTCGGCGGTAAAACACACTATTTAGATGACCGAGCTTACTTGCTCGCCAAGCAACTTCTCGATCGTTTTAATGGCCGCTATACCTTAGGTGTTTATGAGTCGGTACTTAAAGCATTAAAATCACTTGCGAATCAAACAAAAAAAACTGAATCCCCAAGTAATTTATCTGCATCAAATCAAGCGTCATCAACAGTGGCGTTACTTCCATTTGATCGACAGTTACAGCGTAAAGAACCTAGAATAACCTATGCTTCTCCAGTTGAGATACGTATTGCAGACGTGCTTTATCATGGCTCTACAATGGATATTACAAGTAGTGCTATTGGTGTTTCACTTAAGCGTACTTTTACGCTGAATAAAAATGATGAAGTATCGGTTTCCTTCACAGAGCTAAGCACTGAAGAGTCTTTGCCTTTATTATCTAAAGTCCCGTACAAAATATTAAAAATCGATCATGATGAATTAAGAACACAGCTTATTCTAGCTCGCAATCGTCACGATAATGATCTGCTGACACAGTGGTTAGACAAATGGAGTCAGCACTATAGTTCAAGCGACAATCTTGATCTTGATAATGAAATATTGAATCTCACAACTCACTATTACCTACGTCTATATTGTCGCACGTTAAATAGCCTCATTTTTTGGTTAAATCCTCATGAAAAGGTAAAACCAATACAAGCCTTTCAAATGAGTGAAATGGCAGGGGATGCACTTCAGGTGTTACGCCAACACCATGGTGACTTCGACTTTTCATTATTACCCTTTGATCAATTAATCACTGAGCAAGGGGATTATTTACTGTTAATCTCTGCTCAAAGTGAGTCCTCTCTACCTTACCTTGTTCATCGAAACAATCCTAAAGACGTAGCCAACTTGCTCTATTTGCACAACCAACAAACGAATAGCCAAGTATTATTATTGCAAACGTATGACTCATCAGTAGAACTCGATAATTTTGAAGATGAAATAAGCTATATAGCAAAGATTGATTCTGACTACGCCTCTAATTTACAGCAACGGTTAACTGATATATCGCTTGTAGCAACAGTAAGTAATATTAGCCATAGTTGCCAGAACCTAAATCCGATATCATCTAAAAATGATATAAAACAAATTGATCAACTATGGGATGGCTCACTCCCCTTACCTACTGTATTTAGACACCATATTCAGCGAGATACCCAGCGATTTTTAATTCGTACCAGTATTCACCTACATATTCCTAATGAAAATAAAATATACAAGGTGACTACAACAGATGTCTCAGAGGGTGGTTTATCACTTAGCTTGCCAGAACAGATTAATTTAAAAGTAGGCACACACGTTAAGATCGATTTTATCCGCTGGCAGAGCCAAACGAAAAAAATAAAATTAGCTAAGCTGCCTTATATTGTCAAAAACAACCAGTTCCATTCGGGTGCTTCACATCTTGGATTAGAACGTGAAGTTTATGGCTGCGATCCTAGTGTAAATAAGTTTTTTACAACAACTATTGAACGTAACAAAGAAGAGTTAGTTGAAAATAATACTGATGTTTTTCTTAGTAAAGAAACACAAATATTTTCTTCACTTTTGGTTCAAGACCTCTCTGCAATTCCTTTTTACTTGGCAATGGATAAATCTAAGCGGCGACAGCTACAAGCTGTAGCAACAAGTGCTGATAATCATGCCAATACGCCCGCTTTATGGCTTGCAATGCAGGAGAAAGTCCTTGCCATGTCTCAGTTATTAAATGAATCCAGTGATAAATCTATATGTTTTGGTCTCTATTGTTATCAAGAGAAATCAGGTGAGTGGAAAATTCAAACTGATATGAGCCTAAGTACTACAACTCAAAAGTCTCTTTTTATCAATAAAGCAATGCGCTATGAAGACTATCATTTCTATAACTGTGTATTAACACCCATTAAGTCATCTTTAATTGAACAAGAAGATGATCTTAATCAAGCGTTATTAGAATTTAGATCTCACAGCCCGCATAAAGTAAAACAAGTTCGAGAAACGCTGCATAGCTTATACGCCGTAGGTGAACTTATTGATATTACTGATATTATAGAAGCTGGCTATTAATAACTAGCCTTCTTCTTAGCCAGCAATTTTCATCTGGTCAATCCAAACAGAGCCTGTTCGTGTATTGCCGCGCTGTTCAATATCATTACCCACCGCTTGAATGCCCATAAACATATCTTTCAAATTACTGGCAATCGTGAACTCATCAATAGGATATTGAATTTCTCCATTTTCAACCCAAAAACCCGCTGCACCCTGAGAATAATCTCCCGTCACAATGTTCACCCCCATTCCCATTGTTTCAGTCACGACAATGCCTGTTCCCATTTGTTTTAACATAGTGCTAAAGTCTAGGTCGCCACTATCAATGGTGAGGTTACGAACACCACCAGAGTTAGCCGTCGTAGTCATATTGAGTTTACGTGCAGAATAACTATCTAAAACATAGCCTTGTAACACTCCTTCTTGCACAATATCTCGTGCCTGAGTCGTTATGCCTTCGCCATCAAATGCAGCACTTCCTAAGCCTTTTAATAAATATGGTTGCTCATGAATATGAATAAACTCTGGGAAGATCTGTTTTCCCAAGTGGTCCAGCAGAAAGCTTGATTTTCGGTATAAAGCCCCACCACGAATTGCAGAAATTAACTGACCAAATAATGATGGTGCAACTTCTGCAGCAAAGATAACAGGATATGTTCCTGTTGAAATAGTTCGTGCGTTAAGTCGACGTAAGGTATTACGAGCCGCTCGCTCGCCAATTGATGATGCTGATTCTAAATCAGCCGCATCCCTTGCAATCCCATACCAATAATCACGCTGCATGCCACGTTCATCATCAGCAATCAAGGTACATGACAAACTATGTCGCGTACTAATAGAGCTGCCTACAAAGCCATGACTATTTGCATACACACGCCCACCTTGATGACTTGATACCGTGGCACCTTCAGAGTTATTAATTGTAGTGTCTAGATCAAAACCTGCCTGCTCACATTCCATCGCCATTTCAATAGCGCGCTCTGCTGATACATCCCAGGGGTGATATAAAGAAAGATCAGGAAATTCTGTTGCCATTAAATCAGAATCAGCCAGACCTGCATACTCATCTTCCTGTGTATGTTGGGCTATGCCGCATGCTGCTTTTACTGCATCTGCTATCGCATCAGGACGCAAGTCTGATGTGCTTGCAGATGCTTTTGTTTGACCCATATAGACTGTTACAGCCAAACCTTTATCATTATTATGCTCTAAGGTTTCGACATCGCCTTGTCTCACTGTTACTGACAAACCTGTACTATGACTAACGCCAACTTCAGCTGCCGTAGCACCTTGCAATGTAGCGTGTTGTAGTGCGATTTCAGCGGCTTGCTCAAGTTCTGTATTATTCATATATTCCTATGACCTATTTAACTATTAATTATCACAAACAGGACAACTAGGATCTTGTCGTAACTTCATTTCTTGCCATGACATAGATAAGGCATCAAAGATCATTAACCTTCCTGCCAACGTTTCACCTATGCCTGTTATTAACTTGATTGTTTCAACAGCTTGCATACTTCCAATGATGCCTAGTAATGGTGATAACACACCACTTTCTGAACACGTTTGTTGTAACTCACCTTCATCTTGATAAACGCATCGATAACAAGCACTTCCACTTTGGCGAGAATCGTAGACCGTCACCTGTCCTTCCATTCGAATAGCAGCACCTGACACTAAAGGTGTTTTGGAAGCCTGAGTAACCTCATTTAATAAAAAACGCGTTGCAAAATTATCACTACAGTCAACGACTACATCAGCTTGTTCAACAGCAACAATCAGTGCTTGCTTGTCTAATCTTGTCGTGATTGTTTCCACCTGACAATCACTATTAATGGCTTTTACGCTAGCAGCAGCTGATTCCACTTTATGACGATCAATATCGCTTTCTGTATGAATAATCTGGCGTTGTAGGTTTGAAATTTCAACGCGGTCATCATCCACCAGCACTAAATACCCGACACCTGCAGCTGCTAAATACATGGTAACAGGAGACCCCAAACCGCCAAGACCGATAATTAACACATGACTATCTAATATTTTTTGCTGACCAATAATATCGATCTGAGGCAATAATATCTGGCGACTGTAACGTAATAATTGATCGTCATTCATAATAATTTAGATTTAACATCCATTGTAGTATTGACGACTATTATAACGGCTGTTGACCCATCACTACGCGATCATTATCACCATAATCTTTCTGAGATGAGACCTGTACAAATCCTGCAGCCGAAAACAATGCCATCACCTGTTGTGTTTGGTGGTAGCCATGCTCAATAAATAACCAAGAAGCGGGCTTTAAACAACGTTTAGCCTGCACAATAATTTCACGAATATCATCAAGACCATCCAGCCCAGAAGCCAAAGCTGTCATGGGTTCAAAACGCACATCACCTTGAGATAAGTGTTCATCCTCCGCTTCAATATAGGGCGGATTACTCACCACCATATCTAAACTCTCATCTCTAACAGCATCAAGCCATGAACCTTGCCAAAGGTGGACATTATTTAATTGATTACTAAGCGCATTATAGTGTGCGACTTCTAAAGCGCGCCAAGATGCATCAGTGGCAAATACAGTAATACTCGAATCTTCATGCGCTAATGACAATCCTATCGCCCCAGTACCGGTACCTAAATCAGCTATTCTCATATTGGGTTTTAGCTTTTCCAAAGCAAGTGACACTAGACACTCGGTATCAGGCCGAGGAATTAAAGTGTCCGCAGTTACTTTTAGGTCTAAAGACCAAAAACCCCGTTGGCCTGTTAAATGAGCAACAGGTTTGCCTTGCTTTCTCTGTGCGATTAGATTTTCAAACTGCTGCCGCTGCTGTTGATTTAACTCTTTATCAGGCCAAGTATGAAGGTAACTGCTTGCACATTCCAACACATGACACAGCAATACTTGGCTATCGACCTCGGGGCTGTCAGAATTTATTAGATCGACATTGCTCTGTGTAAGTGCTTGTTCAATATTCATTTACAAAATAACAGCAATAAACAGCCCGACGACAGCCACTCCTAAGCCAAAACAAATATCTTTTAATCGTCCAACTTGCTCCGTTAATACATCAAGCGCTTCTTCATCTTGTTCTAACAATGCTTGTGCAGCAAGTTGTTTATTGACCATATTGCTAACGATTGGGCTAACAACAGTATTAGAATGCTGATGTAGAGTCAGGTTTATTAATTCTTCAACTTCCTTATGTGTTAAACCATTATCACGTTCGGTGTCAGTTGAACTTAACATATTACTGGCAATAATTGGGATCACAAGCGCCTCAAGCTTAGCCTCTAAATGTTCCGTAACAATTGATGGAATCAGCTGATCTATCTGTGCTGTTAACTGTGTTCCTAAATCTTCTTCTTGGTCGGCAAGCCACTCTTCACCTTTGTCTGCCAAGAACTGTGAAACCTGAGTTGTAATATCTGCATCATCAACCACTATTTGCACAGCCTTTGATGCCGCTTCAATGGCACTTTCCTGCACAATAACTGTACTTGTCTGGTGAGCAACTTTTTCAGCAATGCGTTCAGTTTGTGATGTTAATTGCTGATTTAATCCTGCCAAGGCAGTATCCATATGCACCTTAATCGTTTCTTCAACTACCTTTTCAGTTGTATCACCCGCTACCTGACGACTAATATCTTCAGCTGTTTCACGCACTTCTTGCTGAACTTTTGGCAATATACTTTGTTCTACTTTTGCCAGTATTGTATGAACTAATGCTGCTTGGTTAATTTCAACGGTTGGAGCGTGATCCACTGGCGCTTCAATAGCAGTAGGAACTGAACGTTCCACTTCGGCAATAATACTTGCCAATACTTCGGCAACAGGCGGTTTGCTTAAAGCTGTTACAGCACCCACTTCAAGCGCCTTGTTTCTATCCTCTTCAGAATCATTTCCTGTACAAATAATCACAGGAATATCACGCAAGGCAGGGCTGTCTTTAATTTGTTTTGTCGCCGTTAGGCCATCCATTCCCCCCATCATGACATCCATAAATATAATATCGGGGGTTTTATTTTCAGCCAGCAAATACTCAAGGGCATCTTCCCCACTGCTTAACTCAACCACTTCAAATTGATAAGCACTCAGTAATTTTTTTAATGTCATGCGTGCAACACGAGAATCATCCACTACTAACGCTGTTTTTTGCATACTGTTTACCTTAAAAATATTTGCCCGACGATTTTACCATACGCGGTAAGCGTCTAGATTTACCTTAGTTACATATTTCCCTAACATTATTACTTCGCCTTGATATCGCTGTTGCATATCACTTGCAAACTCAAAAAAGTAGGTACGTTGAAATTGTACTCGTCCCCGACTATTTCGCTTTAATCTTAACTTCTTCCAGCCAACTGTATCATTCAAAAATGAAACACCAGCTCGATTACAGCTATTTTTTGCTGCTTGAATCGCCGCTTCAGCAGCACCACGACTATCCCACCAAAACCATGCTAAACCCCACAACAACAAAATGGTTAACCCATTATCAATCACCCTAAATCCCCCCACATTGTTTGTACAACAGCTAGTGCAGCTGCCGTTGCTGTTTCCGTTCTTAAAATTCGAGGTCCAAATCTAACAGCTTGAAAATTAGCTTGCTTTGCTTGCTGTATTTCTTGATCACTTAAACCACCTTCGGGACCAATTAATAATGCAATATCATCGTGCTTATCTATTGTTGTAAATCCTTGCTCGGCAAGAGGATCTAATACTAATTGGCATAGTACCTTATTCTCGTTAAGCGCATCATCCAAAGACATAATATTTGTTAATTTAGGTACGATGCTTCGACCACTTTGCTCACATGCACTCACTATGACGCCTTGCCAGTGCGCTAATCGCTTATCTGATCGCCCTCCAGAAAGCTGAACATTACACCGTTCTGTGATTACTGGAATAATACGATTCACGCCTAATTCAACCGCTTTTTGCAAAGCATAATCCATTCGCTCACCACGTGATATGCCTTGTAATAAGGTAATATTTAAGGGTGATTCATTATTGATATCAAGTTGTTTTCCTAATCGAACAGAAGATTCACGCTTAGTGACTAATTCTAACTCGGCATCAACTTCCAGACCTAAGCCATTAAAAAGTCGTAATGAATCCCCCTGTTTCAATCGCAACACTTGTACAGCATGGCGATGAGCCGCTTCAGGCAATGAAAACAATTCATCTTCTGTTGTTAGTTCAGGACAATAAAATCTAGTAATTCGCATTAATCGGTATCAACATTTAACAAAAACTGGCTTATTAGTTTACAGGGTGTAGAGTTCCGTTGAAATACGTGAATAACTTACTCAATTACTACTTTAGGACAAGATTGCTATACTCGCACAATGAATATTGATTTAAACCTCATAAAAGACATTGTCATTTCTGCCAGCAAAGCAGAACTTCTACCACGATTTAATACTGTTGAACGTGCCTATAAACCTGATGGTAGCGTTGTCACAGAAGCAGATCTGGTGATGCAAGAGCAGTTAATTTCTCGTTTAAAAGAAGCCTACCCCGAGATTGAGTTGTTGGGCGAAGAAATGACCACCGAGAAACAACAATCATTATTAGACTCAGGAAAAGCGTTATGGTGTCTTGACCCAGTAGATGGTACGAGTAATTTTGCGGCAGGGCTACCTTATTTCTCCGTGTCATTAGCCTTAATTGAAAATGGTATTGCTACCCTAGGGATTGTTTATGACCCGATCCGAGATGAATGTTTTTCAGCTCAACTTGGCCAAGGTGCACATTTAAATGATCACGCTTTATCAACAAAAGAAACAGGCTTGTCATTACAGCGGGCAATTGCACTAATCGACTTCAAACGCCTAAGCCCTGAGCTAGCAACTCAGCTAGTGACAGAGCTTCCTTATGGTTCTCAACGTAGCTTAGGTTCTATTGCCTTAGAATTATGCTGGCTTGCTGCTGGACGAAGTCATATCTACCTGCATGCCAAGCAACATTTATGGGATTACGCTGCCGCATTATTAATCTTAACTGAAGCGGGTGGCCATGCGTGTACACTTGAAGGACAGTTACTATCGAGCAATCAGCTGACACCTAATTCAACCATCGCCGCCCTTGATAAGTCACTTTTTGCATCATGGTGTCACTATCTAAATGTGGTTCAAGTATCTTAACAACGATTTATCCCGACTGGCCGGCACCAGACAATATCAAAGCTATTAGTACCTCTCGCCAAGGTGGTTTTAGCTTGCCGCCTTATGATGCGCTTAACCTAAGCGAGCATGTCGGCGATGATATTAATACCGTCAATAAAAACCGCGAGTTACTACTAATACAAGCAGAGCTACCTGAACCACCCCGCTGGTTAAAACAGGTACATGGTACAACAGTGTCATTGGCATCAAACTGGCAACAAGACGATGAAGCAGATGCGATAATAACTGACCATATAAATCAAGTTTGCCCTATTATGACCGCTGACTGTTTACCCTTATTATTGTGTAATCAACAAGGTGATATGGTTGCCGCAATTCATGCTGGCTGGCGAGGTTTAGCGGCAGGCATTATCGAAAAAACACTCACGCAGTTTAACTGTCCTAGCCAACAAATAATGGCATGGTTAGGTCCCGCAATTGGACCGACAAAATTTGAAGTAGGCACTGATGTTTTTGCTGAATTCACAGCTCAATCAAGACATGCTCATCTCGCATTCCAACAAACAGATTCAAACCATTACCTTGCTGATATTTATCTGCTGGCAAAGCAACGATTAAAGGCATCAGGTGTCTCTGATATTTATGGCGGAGAGCACTGCACCGTTTCTGATTCAACACGCTTTTTTTCTTATCGACGTGATGGCATCACTGGCAGAATGGCTTCAATGATCTGGATCGCGCCTAAATAAGGTATGATCACCCAATTAACAACACCATAGCTGGAATAAGATGGAATTATTACTTTGGATTATTGGCTTTAGCCTGATTGGTGGCTTATTGAGTGTCGTCTTTGCTTCGTCTTTTCTATTGTTATCTGAAAATTCCCGCAACACAGCAGTCCCACACCTTGTCAGCTTCGCTATTGGCGCACTGCTTGGTGCTTCATTATTAGGGTTGATTCCACATGCTCTCTCCCCCGAATTTGGTGTTGACCCCCATAATATTGGTTTAACCTTATTACTCGGTTTACTCAGCTTTTTTATTCTTGAGAAACTCGTACTTTGGCGCCATTGTCACCATGACCATTGTGATGCGCATGATCCAGAATCAGTGGGCCACAATAATGATAATAAAGCCAAAGCTGCAGGCACCTTAATTCTTGTTGGCGATGCGATACATAACTTTGTTGATGGTATTTTAATTGCCGCTGCATTTTTAACTGATACCCATTTAGGTATAGTCACCGCACTTGCTATCGCAGCACATGAAATCCCTCAAGAACTAGGTGACTTCGTTATCTTATTACACAGTGGTTATAGTCGTAAAAAGGCACTGTTCTTTAATATTCTTTCAAGCCTTGGTACCGTTGTAGGTGCCGTTATTGCCTACTTCTTATTGGCAGATATGCAACATCTATTACCTTATATTCTTGTTGTTGCCGCTTCTAGCTTTATCTATATTGCTGTAGCAGATCTGATCCCCGGCTTGCACCACAAAGTTAAACCTTCTGAAACACTGCAGCAGGTTTCATTAATCGCAGCTGGTACCATCTTTATTTATATTACTCATAGCACTTTGCACTAAAAAATGACTCGAAAGATCAATAAAATATTAATTATCGGCCCGTCATGGATTGGTGACATGGTGATGGCACAGTCACTATTTAAGGCGCTTAAAGCGGATAACCCTAATGTATTAATTGATGTTTTAGCATTGGAATGGACTAAACCTTTACTTGACCGTATGCCCGAAGTAAACGAAGCGATTACAATGCCTATTACCCATGGTGTTTTTGCCTGGAATATGCGAAAAAAATTAGGCCATAAATTACGTCAAGAACACTATAATCAATCCATTGTTCTGCCAAACTCATGGAAATCAGCCCTTATTCCTTGGTTTGCCAATATTCCCGTTAGAACGGGATGGCGCGGTGAAATGCGTTATGGCCTGCTCAATGACATTCGTACTCTTGATAAAGAAGCATTACCTTTAATGGTCCAGCGTTATGTATCTTTAGCTTACCCCGCATCTCAGTCACACCTAGCACCAAGTCACCCGACGCCATTAATGATTGCTGAAATGCCTACACCTGAGTACCAAATACCATTAGCACCACAACAAAAACGATTAATATTCTGTCCTGGTGCAGAGTTTGGTTCTGCCAAACAATGGCCCGCAACACACTATGCTGAACTGGCCACAACACTGCTTCAACAAGGTTGGCAGTTACTGATTTTAGGCTCAGAAGCCGACAAGGCGATTGCAAATGAAATCACAAAAAATATTGATTCAGATTCTACGTCCACCATATTCAATCTATGTGGAAAAACAAAACTCAGCGATGCTATTGATTTACTAAATACAGCAGATTTTGTTATTTCAAATGACTCGGGCTTAATGCATATCACCGCCGCATTACAAAAGCCACTCGTTGCACTCTATGGCCCAACATCACCGAGCTTTACTCCACCTCTTTCTCGTAATGCTCATATCATGCAGATTGATGTCGATTGCGGTCCATGTTTTCAACGGACATGTCCAGAGGGGCATCATCGCTGCATGAAAGGCATGTATAGCCATCAAGTAATTGAATATATTAATCAGGTTAAATAATGAAAGTAACCGACTTAACAGCCAACTTAATTAATATAAGAATAGTCACTGCTATTTTTAGCTTATTACTCTCACTCTTTGCCTTTTATACGGATGACATCATTAATCGTGATGGTGTAATGTATATGGACATGGCTGAAGCGTTCCTTAGTGGCGGCCTAGAGGCAACGGCTAAAATATATAATTGGCCATTTTTCTCTGTTCTTGTAGCGTTCACTCATCAAATAACAGGGTTCACCTTAGAATACAGTGCTTGTATTCTAAATAGCTTATTGTTTGTGCTACTCACCGATATTTTAATCTTGTTAAGCAACAAGCTGCTTCCCAACACTCGTCAACTCTCTATCGCGGCGATTCTAATTCTTTGCTTCCCCGCGATCAATGAATATCGTGACTTTATCATTAGAGATATTGGATATTGGACTTTCTGCAGTTTAGCGCTGTATCGCTTCATCTTATATATCGATACCCCCACTATAAAAAATGCCACATTCTGGCAAATAACGGCTGTAATCGCTATATTATTTAGGATTGAAGGGGCTATTATTTTACTTGCTCTGCCATTATTTATCTTAATGACTCGTCAGCCGGTTACCCAACGACTACTTCAGCTTGTGCAACTCAATTATTTATTGATTAGCGGGCTAGTTATCGCTTCTACCCTTGCCATCGGTCAAATCGGTTTTACTCAAGCATTTGGTAAGCTGGCGACGGTCACGGCCTATGCCAATACAGATGCTTTAATCGCGACATTTAACAAAAAAACCGTCATTCTAGAAACACGGATTCTCAACCGGTTTTCAGCCGACTACAGTAGCCTGATTCTAATCTCTGGTTTTCTCGTTATGCTGTTTTACAAACTCACCAAAGCATTATCGCTCGGCTATATTGCCCTCTACATTGCAAGCTGGTGGAAAAAACAACTTCCTAATAACCATCCTTACTTTGGCTTACTACTCTATTTCTCAGTTATCAATTTAGTCATTCTGGTCACCTTTATCGCTAAACAATACTTCATTGTTGATCGATACACTGTGATGATGCTGATTAGCCTGCTACTTTTGATGCTACCAAGGTTGTGCCAAATAATCGAATCAATATGGTTATCTCAAAACAAAAAATTAAAGTATTTTGTTTGTCTGGTCTTACTGCTTACACTTGTCGACAGTGTCACTCACTCTAACTCCAAGTCTTACATCAAAGATACGGCCATTTGGGCGAGCCAAAATCTGCCTATTGAAAGTACAGTGCTAACAAACGATGAATTTATACGGTATTACTTTCACTCACACCAAGGTAAATCGACACTAATCGAAGGTAATATTAACCATTATAAAAAGTATGATTACTTGATCGTTGTTGAAAAACGTCGCAACCTAAAACTGAAAGATCAGCTAAAAACTTTAACTATTGAATCAATTTTTTCAATTGAAGGAAAGCGAGAAAATCAAGCCAGTATATACAAAGTCATTTATTAACTATTAAGTCTTCGCTATAAACTGCTATTAGCATAAATAAACTTTAATCCTAGTAGTCAGGCACAATCATTCCAGCCGGAAAAATTGAAAACAAGCGTTCGAAACGAAAATATCCAAACTGATTTATAGTTCCTGCTAAAATCATCGAATATGAATTTAAAATGAGCAAGTTTTTCGGTTGATGCAAGCTTAGACTTTATTCCATTATTTTCTATATCGCGTACTTATATCTTAAAAAATTTAGAGTTTATTAATAAATGACTGAACATTTTGGCAATGGCTGGCAACAAATTTTGGCAAATAATAATTTGGCAAATTTCGACGCATTATGGACATTAAAATCAGACTGGTTTGAAGAACCCAATATCCGACGTGGCGGATGGAGTGGCGTGATTAAATATCCCTTAGCTACACCTAATAGCATCATCGATGTATTCATCAAACGTCAAGAAAATCATATTACTAAAACACTGCTTCATCCGGTAAATGGTATAGCAACTTTTCAAAAAGAATTCCGTAATATCCAACTACTGACAAATAAAAACATCCCTACACTAGAGCTCGTCTACTTTGGTCTACGCGATAAACAAGCAATATTGATAAGCAAGTCATTAGAAGGTTATAACTCTTTAGATTCAGATATATTTCAAAATATAGCCTACCAACAAAAACGAGCCTTACTCTCTAAAGTAGCAATTACAACGGCAAACATGCACCATTGGCATTTTCAACACAACGGTTTCTATCCCAAACATATTTTTGTTAAACCATCTGGCAATGAATGGGATGTTAGGTTTATAGACTTAGAGCAGCTAAAACGTACTCCTCTACGCAAACAGGCCGTTATAAGAGATCTATATACCTTATGTCGTCATGCTCAAGATCATTGGAGCACAAAAGATCGACTGTATTTTTTTAAGATCTATGTGAACGAAACAAAACTATCAGATAAATCGAAAATTCTTTGGAAGCTCGTAGAAAAAAAAGTGTTATCAAAACTCAAATAGTCTCAATAGCCTTCCTATTGGTATACTCTGTCTAAATTATAACGTAAAGAATTTTCAATATGATTGTATTAGGTATGTCTGACGCAGTAAATTACGACGCATCTACCGTATTGTATATTAATGAAAAACTCGTATACCAAAGGTTGTGTATGAAGATAGCACTGCTAGAGCACAGATAATGACTAAAGATACGAACGCTCGCTCAACATGCGAGGAAAACCCATGGTGTGCAACCCTGAAATGCACTAAATATTTTTATGGTTCTGACCTGGAATATTTAGTGATGAAAGATATTTTTCTCACAAAGAAAGTAGGCGAATGATTACACTCAACAAATCAGACATGATTGGAAAAGGATGGCATAGAGAATGTTTTATTCATCCTGAAAATGACACGCTTTGTATCAAAGTCGTTGTAAGTGGTAATAATAAAGAAACTGAGCGTGAACAATCATACTACCAGCTGTTACAAAAAAGAGAGGTTACTTGGGATAGGCTACCCAAGTTTCATGGTAATACTGAAACAAGCCTCGGCTCTGGTGCTATTTTTGACTTAATTAGAGATGAAAATGGTGATGTTGCAAAAACAGTGGAATATTACTTAAACGATGAAACGTTAATGCAAGACATGCATCAACATATCCACACCGCCCTCGTCGATTTGAAGAGCTACCTTATCAATCAAAATATTATTACAATGTCAATAAAGCCTAAAAACCTACTTTATCAAAAGCGGTCAGGACTTCAAGGACGTATTTATATTGTAGATAATATTGGTAACTCGGACTTATTTCCTATCAGTAGCTATAGCCGTTATTTTGGTCAAAAAAAATTAAACAGAAAATGGGCTAAATTCAAAAAGTCATTGATGAATGATTATCAAAAAAACCCAATCGTAATTGATATAGCTCAAACTATCTAAATTTCAATGAAAAAACCTTTAGCCCTTTACTGGTCCAGCTCTAAACCAAACTTTGGTGATGCGCTGTCGCCCCTCATTTGTGAAGCCGTATCGGCAAGAAAGATCCAATATGCCAAGCCCTCACATTGTGATCTGATCGCCATCGGCAGCCTCATGCAACGTGTGAAAGAAGGATTCTTCAAAAAAAGAATACATGTTTGGGGCACTGGATTTATTGAAGAAACAACACCTTACACATCAAAACATATATATCATGCCGTTCGTGGCGAGCTAAGTAAAAAAACAATTACTAATCACCAAGTAACAGCATTAGGTGATCCAGGACTACTTGCACACTTGCTACTCAAACCCAATCAACTACGTAAGAAAAAATATAAAATTGGTTTTGTTGAACATTACAAAGATAAGAATAACGCCATTGTTTCTCAAATAGTTGATAAACACGCTGATATAACAAGAGTCGATATCTATTTACCACCGCTTATTTTTCTTGAACGCATTGCTGAGTGTGAAATAATTTTTTCTTCGGCTATGCATGGTCTTATTGCGGCCGACTCTCTCGAAATTCCGAATGCTAGGATGAGCCTATCAGATCGTTTAAGAGGAGGAGATTTCAAATTCCAAGATTATTACAGTATCTTTAATATAAATGCTCAATCAACAGTTATAGATATCAACAGCATCCAATATACTGCTGATTCTGTTGCCACAAACTATCATCGCGCTAACCTTGATAATATTAAAAGCGCGCTTTATGCCTCATTTCCCAATGACATCTAGATCAGTTTAAGAGCTCTTCAAAGACCTTCCTCACAGCTAGCCTTTTCCAATTTCGCATAAACCGTTTTTTATCTTTTTTTGCAGCTTTTAACAACTTCATAGAATTATGATGTTCGCGCATCGCATCAAGATCAATCAATGAAATAAGACCTTCTTGATCCAGTAATAAATTGCTTGCCTTTAAATCGCCATGGCTAATTTGATAGTTTTGCAACAAAGTAAATATTGTGTTCAATTGCTCTAACTCATACTCCGTAGGTTCTCGTCGCTCATACACGTATTGCAACTCTTGACCTTTAGTATATTCACAAACAAGATAAGCTCGCATCCGAAAATATCCAAAACGATTTTCAATAAAACCTAATGTTTTGGGCGTGGCTACTCCCATTAATTCCAGGAGATTTCCATTACGCCATGAAATAGCTGCTCGGCTGGGACGATAGCAGCGTTTTAACCAGTGCCAAAAACTCTTTATATTGTATCTCTTTATAACAAGTTGCTTACCTGCATAAGTGACCTTAACAACTGTTGCTGAATTACCATCTTTA
>Ga0209707_1000299_pt1 | contig 31593 bp, 31 predicted proteins | sample EN4Hudsemesocosm_FD_184630 | JGI IMG/M metagenome (GOLD analysis project Ga0209707, IMG submission 184630) | Methane-oxidizing microbial communities from mesocosms in the Hudson Canyon - EN4B Hudson Canyon (SPAdes) (version 2) | ecosystem: Environmental > Aquatic > Marine > Cold seeps | place... | reverse complement strand
TCCGAACTCAGAAGTGAAATGTGTTAGCGCCGATGGTAGTGTGGGAGTTCCCATGTGAGAGTAGGACATTGCTAAACTTCTCTTTAGAAAAGCCCGATGCTTATGTGTCGGGCTTTTTGCTTTGCGCAATAAAATTATGTAGCCTAGCGCCCTTATTCCAAACTTCTAAGTTACAAGTGTTAGCGTTGGAGGAAGATAGGGTGTGGGAGTTTTCTTCTATTTATGAGAGTTCCTATATAAGTATAAATATTGTTGCTGTAATAATATTTTACTAGTATATTAATTCCAGAATTTAGAAATTAATATACAGAATAACAACGGAGAATATTGATGATTGTATTAAATACCCTCCGGGTAAGAATCGTTTAACAATAAATTTTAGTAGTAATTTTCTAAAGTAATCGATTTTAATACCCGGTCTAATTTTTAGTTACCGGGGCTACAAAAATAAGCCCTGAAATTTAAACTTATTACGCTATTTCAACTATTGAGATACGCGGGGCTAATCATGTCATTATTATCTTTACCACAAATGGGCTTTAATGCCTTTTTTCAACAACAACTTTCACTTGAACAGTTTGAATCATATACCTTAGCTCGTATAATCGGCCAACACCGTACGCATATAGAGCTAATGACTGAACAATCAACATGCCTTAAAATTCCTGTAACCTCATTGATGGTAAATCTTACAGTCGGAGACTGGATTTTAATTAATCAGCAGGAAATATTTGAACAAAAGCTTGATCGTCAATCTTTATTTACCCGTAAATCTGCAGGCTCAAAGGTTGATTTACAACTTATAGCAGCAAATATTAATACGGTATTTATAGTTTGCTCTCTTGATCAAAATTTTAATTTAAACCGTATCGAACGTTACTTAGCTTTAGCTTATGAAGCCGATGTTGAACCTGTTGTAGTGTTAACTAAAGCAGATTGTTGTGATGAGGTTGATGAGTTACGCAGGCAAGTTCAGTCATTAGATCCAGTACTGATGATTGAAGCTGTAAATGCATTAGATGCCATAAGTATTGAGCCATTAAAATCGTGGTGTAGTACAGGGAAAACTGTTGCTTTTATTGGTTCTAGTGGGGTAGGGAAATCGACCTTAATTAATACCTTGTTAGATGAAGATTCGCAATTAACAGGCGCTTCTCGAGAAGATGATAGTCGAGGTCGTCATACCACAACATCAAGGTCGCTTCACTTAATGCCTTCCGGAGGCTTATTACTTGATACCCCAGGCATGAGGGAGTTACAACTTGTTGATTGTGAGCAGGGCATTATTAGTACCTTTTCAGAAATTGCTACATTAGCAAGTCAATGTCGGTTCGGTAATTGCCAGCATCATAGCGAGCCGGGATGTGCGGTTATAGAAGCAATAGCACAAGGTAATTTAGAGCATCGAAGGTTAGAAAACTACGGTAAATTATTAAAAGAACAAGCTAGAAATAGTGAATCGTTAGCACAAAAGCGAAGTAAGGATAAAAACTTAGGGCGTTTTTACAAATCAGTGATCAAGGATAGTAAACAAAGAAAAAACCAATAGGTTAAAAAGTTCAAAGAGCGACAGTTGCTTAACTGTCGCTACATACTTATTAAAGTGGATACCACTTCCTACCTTCTTTTAAAATAAACCAAGGTTTAGAGTACCAATAGTAACGACCAGGTTTACTAATACTTGGTGCAGTACAGTTACACCTTACTCTACCCGTCGGTAGGTTTGCACTAAATTTAATAGTGAAACTGTTATCTTCTTGCCAGTTGATTTCTTGACGTCCAAGCCCTGAAACATAACAGTTAAGTTGCGATTTGTTGAAGTCGTCTACAGCTACATTAAAGGTGATTGATGCGATGGTATTTTGCTCAAAAATTGTATCAGCATTGTTACCATTTAAATGGATATCTAAGGGTAAAGAATTGAGCTTATCCCTAAGGCCTGAAATTTTATCGTATGGTTGAGAAGCAGGGAATCTCGGTACTATTGATAAATCTGTTGACAAGCCTACCGCGCCAGATTGCTGAGTAAAGGCAACAAAATTATTATCATTAATCCATTTTTGATCTGAAGGAGTATATTCACCGTAAGGGTAAGCAAAAAAACGCCAACTTTGCCCTGTCTCTTCTTCTATAATTCTTTCAGAGTCTAATAGTAATTGACTGTATTGATTCAGCCATTGTTCTTTTGTTAAGCCTTCGGGTTTTCTTGCCATCGAGTCATGTTTAAAACCGTGATTGGCTATAATAACGCCTTCATCAGCTAGTGCTTTTAGTTGAGGCCATGAAAGATAGCTTTGAGCTCCCAAGTTGATGGTGTTAGGATTCACAAAAATAGTATAAGGGTAATTAAACTTATCAAGTATAGGTTTAGCGTTTATCATATTATCTTGATAGGCGTCATCAAAGGTAATTGCAACCGTTTTATCTTTTAATGGTTTTTGTTCTTTTACCGAATTTATAAGCTCAGATAAAGGCACAACGGTAAAATTATTATCTTTTAAATATTGTAAATGTACTTCGAATTGAGCAGGTGAAATGCTGGTACTTTTAGGAGTTGTTTCACTGACGTGATGATATTGTAAAATTACAGCAGCTAAACTATTGATGCTGAAGCAACATAGTAGTATCGCTAAGACTATTTTTTTCATGATAACAAACTCCAAAATTCAACTGACTCAAGTATATTTTATTATTCAAAGTTTAACTAATTAATAGGAAAATTTATTGTTTAACATCAAGAATTCAGTGCAACATAAAAGTTTAATTATGCTTGCCTTGCCGATGATTTTTTCAAATATTACTGTGCCATTATTGGGGCTTGTCGATACAGCAGTGATTGGGCATTTAGATCATGCATATTATTTAGGTGGTGCGACTGTAGGTGCGATGATAATAACGTTTATCACCTGGATCTGTGGATTTTTACGAATGTCTACTACTGGACTGTCTGCACAGGCCTATGGTGCGAATAATTCAAAGCTTGGTATTGTTATATTATTAAGAGGTATTTTAGTTGCGACATTAGTAGGCACAAGTCTAATACTTTTTCAGGTGTTTTATTTAAACGGGGCATTGTTTCTTGCAGGTGGCTCTGACCAAGTACAATTTTATGCTAGGCAATACAGTGATATCCGTATTTGGGGTTTACCGGCGGCTCTGTCCAATTTAGTGATTCTAGGCTGGTTATTAGGGAATCATCAAGCAAAGTCCGTGATGTGGATATTGATTTTTACTAACCTTATTAATCTTGGTTTAGATTTACTCTTTGTGATAAGTCTAGATTGGCAAGTAGAGGGTATAGCTATTGCGACACTTATTGCTGAGTATTCTGGGCTGATTCTTGGTTTGTTGGTTGTTTATGTTAAATTTAAATCCCCCTTAAAACGAGCTATTTATGATTACAAAGCTTTGTTGGTAGCGGTGCTCCATAAGAATGAATTACTGGCCTATTTTAAGTTAAATCGCGATATATTAATTCGTACACTGTGTATCGAATTATGTTTTGTTTTCATCACGTTTCAAGGAGCTAGAATAGGAGATAATGCAGTAGCGGCTAATGCGATATTGCTAAACTTTATTTTACTGATCTCTTTTGGTTTAGATGGTGTTGCCAATGCTGCTGAAGTTTTGGTAGGTAAGGCCAAAGGGGCAAAAGATTACTTATCGCTACATACAATTGTCAATATATCACTCTTTTGGACAGGGGCATTCGCTCTGTGTTACTCATTCATATTTATTTTTGCTGGTGATATTTTTGTTACGTGGATAACTGATATTGATGAAGTGATCACTTTTACAGAGCAATATATGTTTTGGATTATACTACTGCCACTAATAGGTTGTTGGTGTTACTTATATGATGGAATTTATATCGGATTGATGCAGGCTAGGGCGATGCGAAATAGTATGATTGTTGCAACGTTTGGCTGCTTCTTTCCGGTGTGGTTTGTATTACAGGGCTATGGTAATCATGCCTTATGGGCCGCTCTGTCGATATTTTTATTAGCTCGAGGGCTTACACTAGCTTGGCATTATAAATATAGAGTTAAAGTTAACTTTGATTAGTGATTCATTTTTTTCGATATAAAAGCCACAACAGTAGTACGTTATTTATAAGAATCGTGATTATGGTAAGTAATCGGTGATGAATAAATTGATCGGGATGAAATATCATCGCTAAGGTAACGATTAATACTGTACTTGCAAATAGAGTAATAAGGGTGCGCCAAATATAGCCCCAAGCAGTAAAGGTTACAGTGTAGCCATTTTTCTCAATGATTATTCCCTTAGTTAAAAACTGCAACTCAAGAATAAAAAAACCAAGTAGTAAACTGGTAGCGGCATATTCGTATACTTCGTTGAATAACTGAGCAACGACAATGACTAATGATAGAATTAACCATGAGCTAAATACAGCCTTACTTTGAGACGTTGTCATTAAAATTTTATATTCTTATTTGTTTTATGTTTTGAAAGGATATTCATCCAGCGGTTAGCAAAAATGCCTACATAACCCCAAGCGGCAATTAAGCAAGAAAGAACGAGTAATATGATGCCCAGAACTTGCCAAAGGTGATGATAGAAGTAGCCTAAGCCGATACAGGTTAAGCTTAAAACAAAAAGACCAAGGCCACGAAGAAAAATGGTTAAACTTCTTTGTGGATCTTGGCCTAATTTTTCAAGCAAGTTTGTCATGGTTAATTTGAACTGAAGTTTTTAGTAATATGAATGCTCGCCGCGTTCATGCTCAGTCATATCTTTAACACCTATAATTTCGCCAGCCATAATCTCTAGTAATTGTTTTTCAATGCCATCTTTAACTGTCACGTCAATTTGGCTACAGCCATTACAACCACCACCAAATTGTAAAACAGCATAACCGTCGTCAGTAATTTCCATCAAAGTACACTCGCCACCATGGCCAGCTAATTGAGGATTAACTTCGGCCTGTAGAAAGTAACTTACCCGTTCAAATAATGGCGCATCATCTGCCACTTTTCTTAATTTAGCGTTGGGGGCTTTTAATGTTAACTGTGAGCCCATCTGATCGGTAGTAAAATCGATTTCGGCTTCTTCTAAAAAAAGTTTACTTGGGCCATCAACTAATGCAGAAAATCCATTAAACTGTAATACAACGTCGTCAGGCTCTACTGCATCAGCTGGACAATAAGATACACCACATTCAGCACTGGCCGTTCCAGGGTTTACAACAAAAACACGAATGTTTGTCCCTTCGGCTTGTTGTTCTAATAATTTTTTAAAATGCGCTTGGGCGGTTTCTGAAATATTGATCATGTTAATTTCTCTTGCTCGATACGGGTAAACTGATTTAGTGATATACCTGACTAAATTACTCAAGTATGTTTATTTTACTCTTCAATTAAACTTATCGCTAGTACCTCTTGCTTTTTTTTCTTGGGTTAATTGTATAAAAAAGGGGAGTTTGAGGCCTTAACTATTATTTTGCACTGTTTCTTGGTGCTTTTTGACTGGTTATATTACAATAAGCGTCATTTTTGTGCTGAGGGATTGTAGATGGTTTTACAACGTTTAATTGTTTTAGTGATATTGCTAATCTTCTCGTTAAGTTATGCATCAAATCTTTATGCGACTAGCATTGTAGATTACCTTCCCAAAGAGCAAAACTATCAACAAAGTCTACCAACTCCTGACTCTGTATTGGGTTTTGGCATAGGTGAACGGCATGTTAGACATCACCAATTAATTTCCTACTTTGAACAATTAACCAGCAGTTCAGAACGAATAAAGATGACTGAAATTGGGCAAACCTCGCAGCTAAGAAAACAGTTCCTGGTGACAATTTCATCACCAGAAAATTTAAATAACCTTGATGCTCTATTAGCTAAACGCAACTTTTCTTCCAAACAAGCAGATGATGATGACAAAAGTGATAGTCCTCTAATTATTTGGCTGGGTTATAGCGTTCATGGCGACGAAGCCAGCGGAGCTAATGCCGCAATGCTTGTTGCTTATCATTATGCCGCTAGCCAGTCAGCGAAAATGACTAGTTTGTTAGAAAATACCATTATTGTTCTAGAGCCAAGTGTCAATCCTGATGGATTAGATCGCTTTGTTAACTGGGTAAGTACTTTTAGCAACGACGCCACTAATGATGATCCAAATGATATTGAACACCACCAAGGCTGGCCAACAGGCCGAACCAACCATTATTGGTTTGATTTAAACCGTGATTGGTTGTTGCTTACGCAGCAAGAAAGTCAAAATAGAATAAAGTTTTACCACCAATACCAACCAAACGTTGTTGGTGACTTTCATGAAATGTCTCGTAATGGGAGTTATTTTTTTCAACCAGGCGTACCTAGCAGAACTCACCCATTAACGCCTAAAGGCAATGGCGATCTGACACGCCTACTTGCCCGTTACCATGCTAAATCTTTAGATAAAGAACAACGACTTTATTACAGTGAAGAAGTCTTTGACGATTTTTATTATGGTAAAGGGTCAACCTATCCAGATATTAACGGCAGTGTCGGAATTTTGTTTGAACAGGCAAGTAGCAATGGAATGCAACAACAAAGCATCAATGGCTTGATTACCTTTGAATTCGGTATAAAAAACCATGTATTAACATCACTTTCGACCGTAGAAGGCGCATGGGAAAATAAACAACAGCTTATCAATTACCGTCAAAAATTCTATCGAGAAGCAACAAAGCTGGCTAGTAAAGAAAACTATAATGGCTACCTTATTCATGCAGATAATGATCAATACCGATTAAATAGTTTTTTAAATACCTTAAAACAACATCAAATTAGTGTTTACCCGTTAACAAGTGATTTTCGTCATGAGGGTAAATTGTATACCAAAGAACAAAGTTACTATGTTCCTCTTGAACAGCCACAATATCGAGTGGTTCAAGCGCTGTTTAATCAACAAACCAGTTTTAATGATAATACTTTTTATGATGTTTCTGGTTGGACCTTACCATTGGCAATGAATATCGAATTTCATAAAGTAGAGCGAACTTGGGGGTTGAAATTAGCCGATAAAACTTGGAAAAAGCCACAACCTGCTACTATTTTGCTTGATGAAAATGCTTATGCGTATGTTTTTGAGTGGCATCACTCACTCGCCCCACAATTACTTAACCGTTTATTAAACTCAAACATCAAAGCCAAAGTTGCAACAAAGAGCTTTGTCACTAATGTTCAAGGAATCGATCGAACATTTAAAGCGGGAAGTATACTATTGGCTGCTGGCTGGCAGAATGTTAATAATTGGCGATCGTTATTATCTCAAGCGAGCAGTGATAGCAATATAGACATTTTTAGTTTATCCACTGGACTTACACCACAAGGAATTGATTTAGGTAGCAGTTCTTTTTCATCTATCGCTCCAGTTAAAGCTTTATTAATAGGTGGAAAAAACATTTCAGAAAATGAGGCTGGGGAAGTTCGTTATTACCTTAATGAAACGTTAAATATTCCATTATCAGTTGTTGAACAGCGCCGAGTAGAGAATCTCGACTTGTCTACTTACAGCCATATTATATTAGTTGATGGAAACTATCATAATTTCTCTAAAAGAGTCGTACTAAAATTAAGTCGCTGGATTAAAAGTGGCGGAGTTGTATTTGCTCAAAAAAGAGCAGCTAAGTGGCTAGCAGATAATGAAATGTTATCAGTCAGTTTTGTTAGTAATAACCAAATAAACCAGTTATTTTCAGTAGATGGTTTGAAATATAAAGATAAAGAAAGTTTAGCTGCCCGTAAGCGTATTGCCGGTGCTATTTTTAACACAACTTTAGATAAAAGCCACCCTCTCGCTTATGGTTTTAAAAATAATAATTTGCCAATATTCAGAAATAGTACCTTAATTATGAAACGCCAAAATCAGCCTTTTACCAGTGTGGCAAATTATACCAACACACCACTAATAAGTGGCTTTGCGGATAAAAACTTAGTGAATGTTATTGCACATAACCCAGCTGTAATTGCTCATAGCCTGGGTAAAGGTAGGGTTATTGCCAGTAGCGATAATCTCACCTTTCGTGGTTACTGGTTAGGCAGTGCCAAGTTACTTGCAAATAGTTTGTATTTTTCTAAAGCATTTAATACGCCGATAAAAGAGTAGAGTCCACTTACAAAGGTGCTTGCTAGGTTTGATTATGTTTACTTTAACAGGGTAATGATAAACACAAAGCTAAAACCGTTACCTTTTTAACACCTGCCAACTTTAAGCAACGGCTAATTTCACTTGCAGTTGCGCCTGTTGTTACTACATCGTCAATTAAGATAACGTGTTCCGGAGTATGCTTTTTTGACGATAGGTTAACATCAAAAAGCCCACGCAAATTTTTTCTTCTTAACTTCCCTGATTGGCCAACTTGGCTTTTTGATGCTTTTCTACGTGTTAACATTTTCTCATCGTATGGAATGTTAATATGTTGAGCTACTACCTTCGCCAATAGGTGAGCTTGATTAAATCCTCTTTGTTGCCATTTAGTAATATGAATGGGTACCGCAATGATAAGATTAGCTTTATTGCTTTTATTCTTTGAGATGGTTTGTTGATACTGCTTTGATAGTAATAAAGCCATTAATTGAGCTATTTCAAATCGCCCATGATATTTCAGCTGGCTTAACCAATCAGAAAAAGGTGTGGTGTAGGGGGATAAGCAAATTAAATGGTCAAATTTAATTTTTGGCAATATTTTATTAACTGCGGGCCAGTTTAATAAATCGCCATTAATAATGCCAACATCAAATAGCGGTAAGTCATCAACACAAGATTGGCAAAGCAGTAAATAATCACTACATGGTTCACCACATAAATCACAACTACTCAACTTCAGTAAAAGCTGATGATAATACTTGGTTATGCCTTTAACAAAATGAGAATAATTACTGGCATGTAATTCCATTTACCGCTCCATTTTTGTAAACTATCCTCACTTTTTAGTGAGAAGATTTATATCTATTTAAGCATGGCAGAAACTTTACAAATTACGAGCCAAGGACAAGGGATTCCTTTGGTATTAATTCATGGTTGGGGATTAAATTCAGGTGTTTGGCAACCTTTAGCTAAAAAATTAGCGACTTTTTTCAAAGTTATTACGGTAGATTTACCCGGTTATGGCTTAAATATCGATAATAATATCGAAGATTATTCATTAACAAACATTAGTAACAAGATTGTTGAAGCGGTTAACGAGCCTGCTGTATATCTAGGGTGGTCTTTAGGGGGCTTAGTGGCAACCGATATTGCCAAACGATATCAACATGATGCACTTGCGTTAATTACAGTAGCAAGCTCACCATGTTTTGTTGAGCAACTGTCAGTTACAGAGCAAACAACTTGGTGTGGTATCAAACCGCCTCTTCTTAATGCATTTCATCATCAGCTAGCTAAAGATACCAAAAAAACCATTGATGGTTTTTTAAAAATACAGGCGATGGGTAGTCCACATATTCGACAAAATTTAAAAGAAATCAACACGTTGATATTTCAGTATGAAATGCCAACAAGGCAAACATTAGATGACTCATTAGCTTTATTGGAAGAAGTTGATCTGCGAGAAGGATTGTCGTCGTTAACCTTACCTTTTTTACGCTTGTACGGGCGTTTAGACTCTTTGATACCAAAAACAGTGGCAACTTTTGTTGATGATTTAGCGCCAAATAGTGAGAGTTATATGTTTCCTCATGCGTCCCATGCCCCGTTTATCTCTCATCCCAATGATTTTTTTGAAGTTTTAAATACATGGATGATGAATAATGTAAAGCCCTTGTAAGATAGGGATAACGAGACTTACAAGAAAATCAGCACTTTACTTTTTGTCATTTTTGGTTAATAATTAAGCAGCAAGCGTTATGTTAAATCGAGAATTCTGAGGAGGGTAAGATGGAAGTACAATCTGCATTTAATGCCGGACTTGAAGGTTTTCAAAAAGCGACAGAAAAGGCAAATGAAGCAGCTGAAAATATTGCTGTTCAAACTTCTGTAAGCTCGAATGATTATAAAGTTAATCAAGAAGACAGCGTGTTAAGTTCCGATAATAATCAGCAAAAAACTAATTTACCTGATATTAATCAATCAATTGTTGATCTAAAAGTAGCTGAATTTCAAGCTAAAGCCTCTGCAACTGTAATAAGTACTGCTGACGAAAATCTTGGTACTTTACTCGATGTAAGAGTGTAATTTATTTATGAACATTTCACCGCAGCTGCCAAGCCTACCCCTGACTACAGTAGTTAACCCACCTACTGAAACTCTGCGTCGTGAAAATAATCAACGAGAAGTTATTGTTAAACCTGAAGCTGCTGCACAATCAGCCGCTGAGAAAGGTGTTGCTTCTGATAAAGAGCGAGCAAAAACACCAGCACAAAATAATGAACAAGTAGATTTTGCCAATATAAGAAAGCGGGCAGAACAAGAAAATAGCACCATTAGTGAAAACAATAGGGAAGGCGACAATCCTGAGTCAAAAGAGCAACAACAACAATCTGGTTCTGAAAAAAGTGCTGCTGAATTGTTTGCAGAAGAAAAAATTATCAATGAATTACAGCAAAGAGATTTAGAGGTACGTTCTCATGAACGTGCCCATGCAGCTGTTGGTGGAGCAGCTACTGGCGCTCCGTCATTTTCATTTGAAACTGGCCCAGACGGCAAAAAATATGCTTCAAGTGGTGAGGTTGCTGTCGATTTGTCTCAAGTTAAAGGTAATCCGCGAGCTACCATAGCTAAAATGCAAAAGGTTCACGCTGCAGCACTTGCTCCGGCTAACCCATCAATTCAAGATACTCGTGTGGCTGCTTCCGCAGCTAGAATTATCGCTCAGGCGCAATCTGAATTGCTAACAACAGACTTTGAAGATATACAGAAAGCACCCCCATCGGTAAGAAATATCAAACCTAATGATGTTTTTGCACAAGAGGATGGTCAAAAAAGTAATCATGAAAGTAGCGAATTTGATACTTTAATTAATCAAACACTCAATGCTCAAGAGGCGGTATCACCAACGCGAACTCAAGATGTGAGTGAACGAGCTACTCGTATTGAAAATTTTTATTATAATATTAATCAAGCTTATGAAAAGCCGCCGACTCATCAATTTGAATTAACCGCTTAGTTTGTAAAGTCAGACTGTGTGAAATGTATAAATAAAAACGCCTGCTTATGCAGGCGTTTTTGCATTTTCTTAGCGGTATTTATGTTATTAAATACCGTAATTTTCGCGGTATTTTCTAATACTTAATAAACTGTCATTCAACTCTGGTTGCTCTGCTACTTTTTCTTCTAAGTAAGTAATTACATCACCTAGGGTTACTATAGAAATAACCTCTGTACCAAAGTCACGTTCAACTTCTTGAATAGCTGATAATTCACCTTGGCCCTTTTCTTGGCGATCAAGGGCAATTAATACCCCTGATAATTGTGCACCGTGGTTTTGAATGATTTCCATCGACTCGCGAATGGCAGTACCTGCGGTGATAACATCATCAACCAGCATAACTCTACCTTTAAGATTCGAACCAACTAAACTACCGCCTTCACCATGCTTTTTAGCTTCTTTACGATTAAAACAATATGGCATATCGATATTATGATGATCATAAAGCGCCACAGAGGTAGTTGTAGCAATAGGAATGCCTTTATAAGCAGGACCAAATAATAAATCGAATTCAATAGATGATTCAGTTAAAGCTGAAGCATAAAAACGACCTAGTTTTGCTAAATCACCACCGGTATTAAATAAACCAGCGTTAAAAAAGTAAGGGCTTGTACGTCCTGATTTTAATGTAAACTCACCAAAACGTAACACCTGTTTTGATAAAGCAAATTCAATAAAATCGCGTTGATAATCTTTCATATATTTCTCATTGCTAAATTGTAACTTGGCTTAAATTAGTCTAGTTTAATGCTGCTTTTTGGGCATCAAATAACTCATTGATACCGTTTTTAGCAAGTACTAACATTTCTTGCATCTCATCAAAACTAAAAGGTGCCTCTTCAGCTGTGCCCTGTACTTCAATAAGTTTACCCGTATCTGTCATCACTACATTCATATCGGTGTCTGCGGCTGAATCTTCTGGGTAATCAAGATCGGCAACGGCTTCACCTTTATAAATACCAACAGATACAGCGGCAATCATGTGCTTTAAAGGGTTTGTTTTAATGATCTCTTTAGCGCGCATATAATTTAAAGCGTCAACCAATGCTACACAAGCTCCAGTGATAGACGCAGTACGCGTACCACCGTCGGCTTGAATTACATCACAATCAACACTTATAGTATTTTCGCCAAGGGCTTTTAAATCCACCGCAGCACGTAAAGCACGAGCAATTAACCGAGATATTTCTAAAGTACGACCACTTTGTTTCCCAGAAGCTGCTTCACGGCGCATGCGGGTATGAGTAGAACGAGGTAACATGCCGTACTCAGCAGTCACCCAACCTTTACCTTGGCCTTTAAGGAAACGAGGTACACCTACTTCAACGGTTGCAGTACAAATTACTTTAGTATCACCAAATTCAATTAATACTGAACCTTCAGCGTGAGTTGTAAATTGACGAGTAATAGTTACTGGGCGAATTTGCCCCAATGTTCTGCCGCTTGGACGCATAAGTTGTTCCCTAAAAATATTTAATTGCGCGCATTATATACGCAAACTTATCGGGGTTCATCTTTCATTGAGCAAATTTAATATTTTATTACTAGAGTTTTTGAAATATAGTTAATTAACCTCAGGTCTTGTAAAGCAGGGCATGTTGAAGATAATAGTTGAGAACAAATGAAAATAATATTTACCGTATTTTTTATCCTTACGAGTCACTTAATCAGTGTGCCTTCTTTTGCTGAGCATAAAATAGAATTACCTGAATACAGCCAAATATATTCAGAGCAAAGAGACCCTTTTAAGGATGCAGTGGCGGCAATAAAGCTAGCCCAAAAAACTAATCGTAATGTACTCATTGAAATTGGCGGTACTTGGTGTACTTGGTGCCATAAAATGGATGTTTTTTTAGAGAAAAATCCTGACGTATATCACCAGCTTCACAGTAAGTTTGTATTATTAAAAGTCAGTGTTAGTGATGCGAATGAAAACGAAGATTTTATGAAGTCACTACCACCAGTACTCGGTTATCCTCATATGTATGTATCAACCTCGGCGGGAAAAATGATTTTATCTAAAGACACCGCAGAACTTCTTGAAAATGGTCAGTATTCAACTCAACGGTGGCTTACTTTTATTAAAGATTGGCAAGCAAATAGCCAAGCACCAGTAACTAACGTAAGTAACGGCTAAGGATAAATTTTGAAATTTATTAGCTCTTTTTTTGATAAAAACTATCAAACGCCTTCATGGTTTACAGATAAATTAAAGAATAAAAAACTTAGCCGACGTCATATGATGAAAGGAACCCTTAAATCTGCCGGTGGTGCGGCTGTTGTTGCAGCATTACCTACTAGTGCATGGTCGGCTGAATTGCTAAGTTTGTCTGACAAACTATCATCTGATCCATGGTTAACACTCGATTCAGTATTAAATCATTTATTACCTTCATCAAAATCAGGGCCTGGTTCTAAAGAAATTCAAGCAACAACTTATCTCTTTAATGTAGTGCATTTACAGCCCACCGAACAAGATGAAATTGAGTTTATCTATAAAGGTGTTGGTTGGTTAAATGGCTATAGTAAAAGTCAATTAAATAAGGATTTTGTTGAATTAACAACTCAAGAGAAAGAAATATTACTCCGTGGTATTAGCCAATCGCGAGCAGGAGAAAACTGGCTAAATACTCTGCTAGGTTATATTTTAGAAGCAACATTAACACCACCTATTTATGGAGGCAATCCAAATCAAATAGGTTGGCAATGGCTTGAGCATCAAGGTGGCTTTCCATTGCCAAATGAGGGAACCCGTTTTTATGAAGTGCCTAATCAGCAAAGTATGGTTGTAGCTAACACTGCAAAAGTTTCTGAACACAAACCAGTAAATAGCATCGAGGTTGTCAATTTTATCGATAATCGTCAGTTACTTGTAGGTAAAGGGAAAAAAGCATGAGTTATGATATTTGCATCGTTGGCAGTGGCGCCGGCGCATCTCCTGTTGCTTATAGCTTATCGAAAGCAGGTGCAAAAGTTTTAGTGCTAGAAAAAGGCCCTTGGTTAACAGAGAAAGAATTTTATAAAGATGAGTTAGCCATTAGCTTACGTAATGTTTATAACCCTAAATTAGAAGATGAACAGCACGTAATTGAAGAACAATATCAAGATGATAACGGTGATAGTTATTGGCAAGGCGAAGCAACTAGTGAATCAGGTTGGAGTTTTTGGAACGGTACGGTTGTTGGTGGCTCGTCTAACTTTATGAGTGGTTATTTTCATCGTTTAAAACCAATCGATTTTCGATTAAAGTCAGAATTTGGCGCAATAGAAGGTGCTAATGTTGAAGATTGGCCTATTAGTTATCAAGACTTAGAACCCTATTATGCTCAAGTAGAGCGTGATGTTGGCGTATCAGGTAAAACGGTTGAACATCCAAACCAAGAGCCTCGTTCAACACCCTTTGTTTATCCGCCATTAGCAGAACATGCGGTTTCAAGCTGGATTGATAAAGCGGCAAAACTTATTGGCTATCATTCAGTTCCAGTACCTCGAGCGGTGTTATCGCAACCAGCAATGGGCAGAAAAAGTTGTGAATACTCGGGGTATTGCAGCAGTTATGGTTGTTCATCAGGAGCAAAAGGCAGTGGGCGAGCGGCGTTATTAAACCATGCCGTAGCTGGTGGGAACTGCACCATAAAAGCTAAATCAAAAGTATATAAAATTGCTACCGACAGCAAAGGTCAAATATCGGGAATTTTGTACTACGACAGTCGCGGCCGTAAACACACGGCTAAAGCTAAAATATATGTCGTGGCTTGCCAGGCAATAGAAACCTCTCGTTTGCTGCTGGCTTCTAAAGGCGAAAAATTTCCTAATGGCTTGGCAAACAATAATGGTCAAGTAGGTAAAAATTTAGTATTTAGTGCTGGAGGTACTGGTAGTGGTGATTTTAATTATAACGATTTATCTGAGCAACAAGTAAATGAGCTCAAACAAGTAGGTCCTTTTATTAATCGTTCTCTGCAAGATTGGTATCAAATTAATGACAAAAAATTTGATGGTGCAAATAATAAAGGCATCGCCAAGGGCGGCACTATTGATTTCTTATTTCACCAAAATCCAGTCGCTCGTGCTGGCGGTAGTCAGTGGGGGCTAGATGAAAATGAAAATGATCAATTGGTATGGGGCGAACAATTAAAGAAAAATCTCAAACAAGAATTTACTACCTATAAAACGCTGCGGTTCGAAGTGTTTAATGACTGGCTGCCAAATGATAACTGCTTTGTAAGCTTAGATGATGATGTTACCGATAAATGGGGCGACGCAGTTGCTAAGGTGCGTATTGGTTATCATGATCACGACTTAAAAGTAGGTGAATATCTTTCGACAAAAGCAGAGAAGTTACTAACAGCAATGGGCGCTACCAATGTTTCATCGTCGGTCAGTGGCTATCCACCATCAAACCTAATGGCTGGCGGTTGTCGTTTTGGTGATGATCCAAAAACATCGGTACTGAATAAGTATTGCCAAGCACATGAAGTTGATAACCTTTTTGTTACCGATGGTTCATTCATGCCAACAGGCGGTAGTGTGCCTTACACATTTACGATTTATGCCAATGCCTTTCGTGTCGCAGATCATATCAAACAACGATTACAGTTAAGCTAAAACTGGATACCTTGTCTGTGCTAGGGCATAATCAGCTAAATTTAGATTGCCAGTAAACTCTATTGCTGGCACTTAGCTGGAAAAAAGTAATGACAAAAAATATGATCCACAGTATGACAGCTTTTTCTCGTGTCGAAGTTAAAGGTGACTGGGGTAACGCAGTTTGGGAAATACGCAGCGTAAACCAACGATTTTTAGAAACTTACTTTCGTCTACCTGAGCAATTTAGAGGTGTTGAGCCTGTTTTACGTGAACGTTTTCGTAAACAACTTAATCGTGGCAAAGTAGAATGTAACCTACGCTTTAACGCCAACCCAAGTGCCAAAAGTAAAATAACCCTCAATAGTGAACTAGCCAAAGAACTAGTAAACCACGCCAATACAATTAGCGAATTAGCTGATAACAGCAGTTTTAACCCAGTAGAAATTATGCGTTGGCCGGGTGTGATGGAAGCTGAAGAAGCTGATATGGATACTATTCAAACTGAGATATTAGCGGGTTTTGATCAAGCGCTTAAAGACTTTATCGAAGCAAGAATTAGCGAAGGTGAAAACTTAAAAGCATTAATTGAACAGCGCTTAGACGGTATAGTGGCTGAATCTGAAAAAGTTACCGCTCATATGCCTGAAGTCATCGCATGGCAACGCAAACGAATTACCGACAAATTTACCGATGCCAGTATTGAGCTAGACTCAGCAAGAGTAGAGCAAGAGTTGGTGCTACTTGCACAAAAAATGGATGTAGAAGAAGAGTTAGACCGTCTTTTCAGTCATGTTAAAGAAACCAGGAATATTCTAAAAAAAGGTGGCGCACAAGGCCGTCGTTTAGACTTTATGATGCAAGAATTTAATCGTGAAGCGAATACATTAGGCTCGAAATCAATCAATGCTGATATTACTGCGAGTGCCGTTGAGCTTAAAGTGCTTATTGAGCAGATGCGTGAGCAGATTGCGAATATAGAATAAAAACTAAGTAAATTTTGTTTGTTAAAAGTCATAATCAGGTTATGGCTTTTTTTATGGGGAATTGAAAATATTGTCATAGTAAAAATACATATTGCTTGATATAACATCCCGAGAGTTATTTATGAGGACGTTTTGAAAATGATCATACTATCTATAGAGCAATGCCGCGTTATTGGCGTAATACTAGAAAAAGAAACGACAACACCAGAGCAATACCCACTCTCTCTAAATGGTATTACCATCGGCTGTAACCAAAAAAGCAACCGTGAACCAGTAACGTCATTCTCTGAAACTAACGTACAAAATATCATTGATGAATTGGTCGAAATGAACCTATTAATGGTAGATCACAAAGCTTCCGCCCGAGTAAATAAATACTTTCATCGCTTTTATAATACCGAATTTGGTAATTTGAAGTTCACACCGCAGCAAAGAGCTATTGTATGTGTATTGTTTCTAAGAGGCCCGCAAACACCTGGTGAATTAAGAACTCGTACAAATCGCTTAGCTGACTTTGGTGATGTTGGAGAAGTTGAAACTACTTTGAATCAAATGAAAGATTTAAATGGTCAAGTATTGGTTAAAAAGCTAGCACGAGAACCTGGTAAGCGTGAGTCTCGCTATGTTCATTTATTTTCTGGTAACGTTGAAGCGAGCTTAGCTGAATCTAGCAACACTAAAGTTGATGAGACACCCTCTGAAAAGAGCGAACAGTTAGTTAATCGAGTCACGGAATTAGAAAGGCAAGTTAACGTATTGACAGAGCAAGTAGCCTGTTTAACTGAGCTGATTGAAAGTAATTGATTGAATGCAATAGTAAATCCAGAGTCAATTAGTTGAATTCGAAGAGTATAAATAATTATAATATAGGAGCAACAATAGATGCTTTCAAAGTTCACCATATCAAATGGTTTGATGTGGTTTTTTACATTCATAGCATTAGTATCATTTGAAAGCTTTGCTCATGGTGTCGATGAAACAACGCGAACTTTTCTACTGAACAACAGTGGCGTACAGATCATACCGTTTATGTATATTGGCGCAAAACATATGGTGACGGGGTACGATCATTTGTTATTTTTAGTCGGTGTTTTATTCTTTTTGCATCGAAGCAAGGATGTGTTGCTTTACGTCAGTATGTTTACCTTAGGTCATAGCTTAACGTTAATGACAGGTGTGCTTGCTAATATTCAAGTTGATGCCTACTTGATTGATGCCATTATCGGTTTGTCAGTGGTATATAAAGGCTTTGATAACCTTGGCGGATTTAAATATTACTTAGGGCAGCAGCCTAATCCTAAAACGGCGGTATTAATTTTTGGCTTATTTCATGGTTTTGGCCTGGCAACAAAAATACAAGAGTTTCAACTGCCTGGTGAAGGATTGGCGGCAAACTTAATTGCTTTTAATATTGGTGTAGAGCTAGGGCAATTTTTAGCATTAATGTTTATTTTACTTATCATCAATGTTTGGCGACGATATCCGTCATTTAATCAATTTGCTGCTACGACTAACACTGCATTAATGAGTGCAGGTTTTATGTTAATAGGTATGCAATTAACCGGCTATGTCATTAATTAACTAGTTAACTGTATAGCTAGTTGTTTCAATTTTATTTAAGAAAGAGAAAAGAGTTATGGAACAAAATTTACCAAGTCGCTCGTTAATCAAAGCGACAATTATTTCAGTGGTTATTGCTATTATTGCGTTGGTGTTATTTATTTTACCTGCTGAGTACAATATTGATCCAACAGGTGTTGGTAAAAAATTAGGGCTAACAGTATTTAATAAGCAAGCAGTAATAGTACAAACTCAAAACCTAGAAACAGGCAGTTCAAAAACTATGGAAGATTCGGTAGTGATTTCTGTGCCTGCTCGTCGTGGTATTGAATATAAGCTGGCGATGAGACAGTATCAAAAAGTGAGCTATGAATGGAATACCAATGATGGACAACTTTATGTTGATCTGCACGGAGAGCCTAAAGGAGATACCACGGGTTATTTTGAGTCTTATACCATAGCGACAGTTGATAAAATGAAAGGCAGTTTCACCGCACCGTTTGAAGGCTCACATGGTTGGTATTGGAAAAATAAAACAAATAAAGATATTAAAATTCAATTAACTTTTAGTGGGCAATATTCAATTGAAGGTATTAAATAACTCTATTTGTTGATGATGATGATTGTTTACTGATGTTTATCATTTTTTGTGATCTTTATCTATTTCAATATTCTGACAAATATTGGTAAACTCATCACATTAGCGTTAAATATAATAATAACAAAGGCTTTAATAGCTATATGAGTCAACGCACTTTTCCCATTTATAAAACAGGTTGGTTTTATTTACTGCTATTGCTGTGGGGCGTTGCTTATTGGTCTTTAATGGAAGGAGCTTTTAATCGCTTTAACCAATTTAATCTCTATGCACTTTTTCAAAGTAGTGACTTGCAATCACCGGAACAACCGGTATTAAGATTACAATCTTCATTAGGTGAGGGTGACTTTTCACAAGTTGAAAAATTATTACTTCGCTACCCCAAAACCAACGTTTTATTTGTTGAGGAGCCCTCTATTGGCTTTTCTAATCGACTTCAGCTGCTGTTACGCAAGCACCCACGAGCATCTCAAGTTATTATTGCCTGCTCAGATAAAGCGACCAAACTTACTTTAAAGAGTAAATCAACGTCAATATTTAACCCTGTTATTGCTTGGTTTCGTGAGCTATCCGTTCGTGATGTTAAACAACCAGGTCATAGCAATGTTGTTTATTCTCCTTTTATTCAAAGTAAGCGTGATCAGGTGCCGTTGTTTTTCCAATCTGATAATGAGACTTATCTAACTGTGATGGGCGAGGTAATTCGGCAAGTTGAAAATGATCAATCATTACAGCTTATCGAAGGCTGGCAACTTGAGTTATCGAATAAAAACAATAGTTGGCCTTTAGGTTTCAATGGAGAGGTGTCAACTGCATCAGATATTCCACCTTCTTTTGAGCTTACAAAGGTAAATCACGGCATTGCAAAAGCGGCTAAATTATTTATATTTGATACTGATAATAGTTTTTATGGCGATCAAATTAGTCGAGTGGCTGTTGGCTTACTCAATAAAAATTATTTATATCAAAGTATTCCTCTAAAGTTTATCCAATACGTATTATTAATTGCTGGTTTATACCTTTTGTGGTTCATCCGTGAAAGTGTCATGAAAACTCAGTTGAAAATTCTAACGGCTTATGTGGTATTAATCTTCATATTGCAATATTTTCTTGCCACTGAAAATTTGTGGTTAGAAATAGTCCCGAGCATTTTAGTTTTATACTTTTCTTGGGGAATTTCATTAGCCTTTCAACACGAAAATCAAATATTCATTGGTTATAACCAGCGTTATAATCACTTACTCGCTAATAGTTTAAGTAACTTTGATAAAAAAAATGGCATTACTCAACTACAAAAGCTTTTAACTCAAACACAGCCTGATAAATATTTAGTTGATAAAGTTTTTAAGTTAGCGCTTGAGCGAGAAAAAAATGATGATGTTGAATCGGCTAAAAAACTGTATTTATGGATTGATAGCAGTGGTATTGAGCATCATGGCAATAAACAAAAAATGATTGCTTATCGACAACATTCAAATAACCCAGCAATTAACCGATTAAAGGCAACGAAACACTCATTAACAGCTAAATTAACCACCAGTAAAGAAGTTGCACCCAAAAGAGCTGAAGCTCAAAAAGAGGAATCAGCCAATGCAAAGTCTGTTCATTATCAATCACCAGTCACTAGTGCTAAGCCTCAATTGATCCCCAAGCCTGTTGTTAGCGTTAAGCCTAAACCGGCAGAAGTTTCTGTAGAAGAAAGTATTGACGAACTTGAGCAAACGTTAATAATAACACCAGGGCAAAAACCGCCAAACCTTGCGGCAACAGGCTCATTTAAAATTGAGCAGTTTGGGCGGTATCAAGTCGAGGGCATACTAGGGAAAGGTGCAATGGGTATAGTTTATCAAGGCGCTGATCCTAAAATGAATCGTCACGTTGCCATTAAAACATTGCAGTTAAGTGAAGGGGCGGAAGATCATGAAGTTGATGAAGCTAAAGAGCGATTTTTCAGAGAGGCAGAAACAGCAGGTAACTTAAGCCATGCTAACATTGTTACCATTTATGATGTTGGGGAGGAAGGCCCGCTTGGCTATATCGCCATGGATTTGTTAACCGGTGCACCGCTGTCACATTTTATTAAAGCAGGTAACTTGTTGCCCACTGCATTGGTATATCAATTGATGATACAAATTACTGATGCACTTGAATATGCGCATAAACAAAACGTCGTTCACCGAGACATTAAACCCGGTAATGTTATTTACGATGATGACTTGCAGCGAGTTACAGTGACCGACTTTGGTATTGCATATGTTGCTGATAATAGTAAAACCCGCACGGGGGTAATTATGGGTAGTCCCTACTATATGTCACCAGAGCAAGTATTAGGTAAACAAGTAGATGGTCGAAGTGATATTTTCAGCTTAGGCGCTACTTTTTATCAATTACTCAGTGGCTGTTTACCATTCGAAGGTGACTCTGTCGTGAGTGTTGTTTACCAAATTACTAATGAAAAGCATAAAGCGGTGAGTCAGTGTAATGATAAATTACCTGCTAGTGCAACACGAATAACCAATAAAGCGATGCATAAAGATATCGATAAACGTTATCAAAGCATGCAAGAGTTTAAACAAGCGCTAATAAATGCATTAAAACGAGACTTCAAAAAGGCGCCAATTATATGATGTACCATATTGAAACCGCTTGTGATCAAGGTGTTGTTCGTTCAAATAATGAAGACGCTATTTGTTATGATCATAATAAAAAAGTGGATGTATTATGGATGCTAATTGCGGACGGCGTTGGTGGACATAAAGCAGGGGAAGTTGCGAGTGAATACTTAATTAACTATTTTGACCATGCCTTTAGTCAATTAACTCAATCACCCGAACAAGGCTGGTTACCTTGGATAGAAGAGCACTTTACGTTAGTGAATGAAGGAATATTTAAGCAATCTCAAGCTGAATCTTCACACCAAGGTATGAGTACCACCGGGGTATTGTTGGTTATTGATAGTAAACAGTGTTATTTGGGTTGGGTAGGCGACTCGCGTGCATACTCATTATCAGAAAGCGTGTTAAAACAGCAGACTAAAGATCATACTATGATCCAATATTTACTCGACAAAGGTGCTATCACTGCGGAAGAAGCACAGAAATCAAATACAAAAAATTTATTAGCAAAAGCCATTGGTACTAAAGAAACTATTGAAGTTGATGTATTATCTTTTGGCGTTAAAGTTGGTGATACTTTGCTGTTATCCACTGATGGTTTACATGATTATCTGACCACAGAGCAACTTGCGCTATTTATGAAAAATAGCAATACCACTCAAAGTGTTTGCAGTGATATGATTGCCCAGTCAATAAACCAATCAAGTAAAGACAATATTACGGTTGGCATAATAAAAATATATTAATCGGTAGAAGAATTAAAAGAGGATTTTATGGCTTATTTAGCATTAATTGTTGAAGATGTAGTAATTAATAAATGGGAAATTACCGATAAAGAAATGATTATTGGCCGTGTTAAGTTTTGTGATATTCATATTGAAGATCGCTCTGTAAGCTCTAAACATGCCTGTATTGTTGTTGAGTCCGATCCATTTTTAAAGGGGAACTTGGTCACCTATCTTGTTGACCTTGAAAGTACTAATGGTACCGAAGTTAATGGTAAAGCTGTAACTCGCCAACAATTAGAAGATGGTGACATGATTAAAATTGGTTTTAATCAATTTCGATTTGTTGACAGCTCTGCACTGAATTTAGATGAAACAGCGGTAATTGTAACGCCACCAGAATAGTCATAATTTACCTTAAAGTAATTATTCATGAAAAAGCCAGATGTAGACTCTGGCTTTTTTGAATGTCTTTTAATATTACTCACTAACACTATAACCTTTTGCTTCAAGGCATACTCCTTTAGCTTTATGGTAATTAGCCGTTTGTTCACTCACTTGTTGTTGTGATTGTTCTGTTTGTTGCTGCTGAGCTTGTTGCTGTTGTGCAGCTTGAGCATCTGCTTGTCGATTACCTCTTCTATTCGATATTATCCCAACAGCTGCGCCTTTTGCTGCGCCATTACTTACATCATTACCACCTATCTCGGCAATAAGTGCCCCGGCTGCTGCTCCACCCAATGCGCTTCTAGCACCTCCACCTCTTCTTGATTGTTCCTGCTCTGGTGCTGGCGTCACCGTTGAAGAACTTGGTGCTTTAGTTACTGTTGGATCAAATCCAGTTTCACTTGCGGCCCAGCTATGACATGCGTACTCATCTTGTTGTTGCTGCTCTTTAGTTTGTCCTTTCTCAGGAAAAATATACTGCTGTGCTTGTACAGACGAAGCCAATAAAAGTGTAGTGGTAAGAAATATTGCTTTAAGTGAGGTGTTTTTCATAATTGTCTCTATTTAATTAGTATTGAGTAATTGATAGCAAGTATAGAGAGGTATTGTTATGTGATCTAATGATATAAAATCATTTTAGATATGCGTTTAATGCATAATTTGATGTAGGCAGCTCACGAATGGGCGTACCTACTAATTAAATTGGTAGAATATTTTGTCCCTTGACTTAAATACACTGTTAAAAGCTTAAATTTAAACCCAATATCGGCCCATGAGTAACAGTGTCATATTGATAATGACCAACATCACCTATATTGTCTTCATTGTCATAATCAACCCAAGACGCTTTGTATTTCATGTCTAGGGTCATTAATTTACTTATTCTATAAGTCGCTCCAGCTTCAATTGTAGAGGTAAAATCGGCTGACATACCAAAACCACCAAGATCGGCTCTAGCAATAAAATTCCAATGTCTATTTATTCTAGTATTTACACGCATACCAGCAACAATATCTAACCAGTCTTCTTTGACTTTAATGTTTTGACTACCTGAAGTAATAGCGGGATCTAAGATTAACTCAAGATCATTATCCCACCAGCGAACACCGGTAAAATAATCAATAGTGATGTTTTTATTATATTTTACACGATACATACCAAGGGTTTCTAGAACGCCCTGGCGGATACCTACTTTGACAAAACCATCACGACTATTTGATTTTTTTTGACTCAAATCCATAAAGCCATAGTCTATTGCTAAGCCCCAGCCACTTTTATGGTGTGCCTCAAAATGCAGCATTGCGGCCATATCTAAATTATCTAGGATGGTATTGAAATCAACATCAATAGGCGCACCTGATATCCGGCCAATACTAGCATCACCTGCAATGCTAGTACCCATTAAATAGGGTTCTACTTCAAATGACCAGTTGTTGGCATTGGTAGCGAAACTTAAAGAAGCTATTAATATTGTTATAATTATCTGAGTATTCTTCATTTGGCTTTCCTTGGTTAAATAAAGTTTAAAAAATATTGGTTAGCGCAATACCTATTCCGATGCGCTGTTGTGAATGATTATAGTCGATTAAACTTTCGCCGTAGCCATTAGTGTACTGAAAATAACCGTTCAATCGACCTGTTAATGGAAAAGTTACACCTAGTTCCATACTGCCATGGTGCTCTTTGAAGTTTTCTCTACCAGTGAAAGAGAATTCAATAGAATCCCATTTGTAGGCAAAAATCAACTCAAAATGTCCCATGTAGTCGACAATGTCTGGGTTGTCATTTGCAGATTCATCCGGTGTTGTTTTTTTATCGCCTTCAGGAATTCGCCACCAAGGACGAAATGATATGGCATAATTATCTTTGGCGAAAGTAAAGTTGGCGTAGAGCCTATTCCAGCTTCTTGATAATAGTTGGCTACGTCCGTTTGACTGGTGCTCCATACCCAAAACTAAGTTAGTTTTTCCGCCAGCAGGCTCCCAGCTAAGAGGGGTGTAATAAAAAATTTCTGGTTGGTAGTTTGTTTCTCTAAAAGGGCGTGACAGATCTTGGTTATATAATTGCCACCAAGATTGCAAAGTAAATCCAAAGGAAATGCCATCACCCTCGTTAAAAATTTTTTCTGTAATTAATGGCACTTTGAAACTAATTTGAAATTTAGCCTCCATGCCCATAAGTTCATCACCATAGCCTTTACCCCCTGCGTCTGTGTATGCCTCACGGTTTATATTATCGGTATAGCTAAAGGGTAAAATGTAGTTCATTTTATGTGGTGTCATCACATAAGGATTGAAAGCAACTATCTTTTCTGATGAAAAACGATCGAAGAACTCTGGAGTGTCTTGCTGCTCTTTATTCTCTTGCGAAATCTGTGCTAGACATTCTTTCTTTAATTTTTGATAAGTGATAGCTGTAGTTGATTTTTTGGCTTTGTTAAGAAGGCACTTATCAAAAGCGGGGTCGTTAATTATTTCCGTAGCAAGATTAGATTCTTCGGCAAAAGTAGTCAGAGACAATAATAACAGGGTCGAGTAAAGAAGGGGGATTGTCTGACGGATGAAATGTTTCATGTTTTAAAAATGCTATTTATCAGTTTATTGTTATAGAGGTGTTATTTTAAATTAAGATCGCTAATAAAACACTTAATAATATCGGATTTGCAATAATTTACTTTAAACGTTGGGGGGATGAAAATGTGCAGTTTATTTACAGTGATAAACTTTTAAATTTTATCTGGAAAAATATAAATAAACCTCAATCAGTTAACTTATTGAGGTTTATATTTTATAAATTAAATTTTTGACTATTTAACTAACGTAAAGTCACTTAAAGCCCAAGTTCTATCAAACCAAGGTTGTAAAGGTCCATACAATCTAATCATTGCAAACCAGGCTTTGTTTGGTGTTGTTTCTGTCCAGTTGGCAATAGGTTTTCCCTCAGGTGCTTTAGGGCCAAAATATAAGGTAACAGAGCCATCTTCGTTGTAAACCAAGTCGTCTCTTTTATTGTTTTTACTTGGGTACTTTGAGCCACCAGGTACTTGTAATTCTGAACGAGTTTGTGGGTCATATGCCACCATCGACCAAAAGTCTTTTGCTGGCGCGTTAGCACCTAAAGTAACTTGGTAAGTTTTTTCACCAAATAAAATATCACCATTAATATCGCCTGTAGCCATAGCATAATTTGAACCTATGCCAGGTATTTGTAGAGCCATTGCTGGTGTATTAACTGTTGCAATATAGAAAAATAATGTACGAGCGTCCATATTTCGGCCACCTTCACCTTTATCTAATAACCATTGGTAATCACGACCAACAAAACCGGTGAACCACTGTTTATCTTCAAATATTTTAGCTTTTGGATCACGTGATTTGAATGAGATACTACGTGCTGTGGCATTACCCACCTGCACTGCATCTTTTAAGATAGCTTTCATTCGTTCATCTGGATTAAACGGCTTGCCTTTTTGAATACCAATAGCAGCAGCTTGACCACGTAGTTCTGGATCTAAAAAAGAAATAGGTTCCTTTTGTAAAACATGCCATAGCTCTTGATAAAATTCATAATCATTAGCATGAACAGTATTAAAAAACTTTCCAGAGCCGTTAGTAAACGACATTTTTTCAGGATTGTTCGCTTTAGCCAGTGGATAGATTTTAAGACCTGTTCGCCACATATTTGAAGCATGTTCAGGTTTACCGTCTTTTAAGAAGCCACGTAAAATCAACCAATTGCTATAACTTGTTGATTGAGCAATCCACACTTTTTGTTCTTTGCCAGCAACCATAACTGTTGCACGAGTATCTTTACCGCGATGCTGCATACCATTTAAAGTTGGTTTTAAGTCACCTTGATAGTCAGGTGGTAAAATAATGTACATACCACCTTTTTTAGCATCTGGTCCTGGTGCACCCATGTCGACAACAAAGCGAAAAAATGCATCGTTTACCGTGCCTGGGCCTGCACCTGCTGGAATTTCGACAACCGTAACACCATCTTTTTCTAAATCAAGCATTGCACAGGCGTATACCGTATCTGTGTTTCCGGTTAAAAATAATGGTGTTGAGTCCATTAAATTATCAAAAATTAGCACTTCATTAGAATTATCAACACCAACACTCTTCATACCAAGGCGTATGCCCTCGATTGAGGTTGCAGGGATAAAGTTTAAAAAAACATCAATACCACGAATAAAATCAAGATTGTCATATACTTTTGTTAATGTTTCTTCCGTAGGAATGCCATCATAAAAATTCAAATCGCCAATTCGAGTTTTTACCGTATTGGGGGTCATTATTTGTTCGGGAATTTTTTGATCGTAACCCGGAGTTGCTTTTTCATGAAAAGCATATGTACTTTGCATATTACTTAATAGAAGTGCTGCACCTACAAAAGTAAGCACTATTTTAGGAAATTTGATCATTTTGCGTTGCTCCGTTGTTTCGCAATGTAATAAAACTTTGATAAGCCTTATTAAACGTTAGCTTACAATAAATAGCAATGAATCCAGGTATTAAATATAGCGTAATTTCAATTGTTTAAAGCATATTTAAGCCCTGTTCATCTTTTTCATTTTATTGCTTTGGTAAATGATTTGTTTTTAGCAATTTGTAGAGATATGTCATTTTCAAGTTTTTTCATTTGCTTTAGTAAATCTTTAAAAATTATTTGTTCACTATTGCTTGTTATATTTTTAGTCATGGTAAGCCTCCTATATTTAGTTAATTTTAATAACCTCTTCGCTAAGCGAAGAGGTTCTATAAGTTGGTTTAAGAAAGCGGCAAATCTTTGAACATGCTTTCTACAGATAATTGCACAGCTTGATCACGCTCAGCGCTACTATCAAAATCTTTAAGAGGTTTTATTAAGGTACTGCGCCAAACGCTTTGTTTACTAGTATTATCAATAACATCAACCACAATAGTGCCTTCGACATAATCTCTGGTGTTAATATGAGTTACACCCACCCCAGATACACAACGGTAACAACCGCTATGACCGTAATAGCCACCACTGTAAGAACCAGAAACTTTAACTTTATCTTTAGTCACCACAAAGTAGCTAATTAGTACATCTGCATTGGTTTGTGTTGTTTGTGTTTTACCTTTGCCTTGCAAGGTGATAAAAATACTTTTATCAATACGAACTCTATCCATATCACTAATCAAAGGATTCTTTAATTCGTCATCACCGACGATATTGTATGTACTGATTGAAGCAAAGTCGTAATTGGTTGATTGATCTGTTATCGGTGTATAAGAGCTTGAACAAGCCCCTAACAAAAAAACTATCGGTAAAAAAATTAGTTTTGATAGCGTGTTTTTTGTAGTGGTTATATTAAAGTTTTTCATAACTACCTCGGTTTGTTTTATCTATTGTGTATTTGAGGCAAGTATAGAGAGTTACAGTTATTCGTTCCAATGACATAATATCATCTCTGATATGCGAACCATGCATAATGCGAGGTTGTAAATGACTTAATTGAAAATAATATTTAAAAATAATGAACTATATCTTTATTAGGCACTCATATATTTCAGATGAAGTGTATTTCCCTTAGTGTTTCATGTTTTATAGCACGTTTTTATAAACGTGCTTTTTTTTGTCTAAAATTCAGCATTCAATATAGATTAGGTTTGCAGGGCCATTATTGACGTTATAATATGTGAACGGCATAGTAATGTTTAACAAGTTTATGCGCGCTTTGCATAACCTTAGTGTTAGCAATTGTTAGTGATGGGACCCTTGAATGGATTTATTAGAACAAAAATTATCGCGTGTTGATCTTAATTTACTTGTTTCTTTAAGTGTTTTATTGAAAGAGAAAAATGTAAGCCGCGCAGCTGAAAGGCTTTATTTATCTCAATCTGCCATGAGTAGAACCTTACAAAGACTTCGAGACTTATTTGAGGACCCGCTGTTTCATCGTACAGCTAGTGGTATAATTCCAACTGAAAAAGCTCAAAGCATTGAAGCTCTTTTGCCTGATTTATTACAACAAATAGAGGCTATTTTTCAACAAGAAGAGTTTAGTCCATCCCATTGCGATAAACATTTTGGTATATCAATGCCTGCATCGATGAGCCATGCTTTTTTTCTTCCCTTAATGAAAAATATCAGTCTACAAGCGCCTTTGGTACAGTTAACTGAGTTTCCAGCTAAAGCAAATCCCTATAAATTATTAGAAATTGGTGAATTGGACTTTGCTATTCATGTTGAGAAACCAACAGACCCTACACTCAATGTCACTTCACTTGGTAAACTATCTCCCGTCGTTTTTGTTCGAAAGTCGCACCCCTTAACACAGCTCAATGATATAACGCTAAAGGACTGTTTAGCTTATCGGTTTCTTGATTTTATTGTTGACGATAAAAATGCACTTGGTTTTACCAATCCTATTGATAAGTTGATGCTAAAAAGTGGCACTCATCGTAATGTACAACTTAAAAGCAGCCAATTTAGTATATTAACGGCGGTATTAAAAACCTCGGATACTTTGCTAATAGGCCCTGACTTTTTGATGGACTCTGCAGAGCATAAAGATGAGTTTGTTGCGGTTTATCAATTTAAAGAAAATAAAAGTCATATGATCGATTTATATTTAATTGAACATCAACGAGTTGAAAATAGTGCGGCACATCAATGGCTTAAAACTATTATTTTAGAGCAAGTAACCGCCTTGGGCAATTTACTAAATTAAGTGACTTTTATGACTAATTTTTTTTATCTTACGCTATTCATGCTTTTGAGCTCAACACAAGTTAGTGCATTAGGGGTTACTGAAGCGGTTGTTAAAGGTAAAGGCTTTACCAAGGAGTTTCCTAAAGAATTAGGGCAAATATCTTTAGAAAATGCTGCAGATTTGTGTGAAGTTGCTAAAAATACTCAGCACTACCTTAATGCGTATACCGAAGACAATTTTGCCGTACATGCAGGGAGTATGATAGATAAAAACCTCACCTTAGGACGTGTAAAAAAAACCTTAAGTTTTATTTGCAAAGTTAATCAAGAAGATAGTCGAAATAAAAAAGCTAGCCGGTTAGCTCAATCGGAGTTTCTCTCACAACATTTTGACTTCTACCGCTGGTCGCCTGACAAATCGAGTGCAACTGCAATAGCTAATAAAAGTACGAACGAGGTAAAATCTAGGTTGCTAAATAGCATTCCTGATCAAGAGATATTTTTAACCAAATACTATACCAAACTACTTGATGGCAGCTCAGTACAAACACAAAAATTCAACCAAGCCCTTTATGCTATTCCATTCGATGAAAAAGAGTTAACTTTAGTACAGGCAGATAAGAAACGTAGCCAGCTCAATCGTTATAAATATACGCGTCAGCAAGTGATTTCAGGTGCATTAGTTAAAAATGATATAGCTAAACCATTGATCTGGTTATCTGAAGAAGCTTTGCATGATGTGCTATTACAAGGTACTGGGGTCTTAAACGTTGATGGTAAAATACGCTATTTTAATGTACATAGAAATAACGGTATTGCTTACGATTACAGTATTGGCAAGCGCGAACAGGCACGGTATTGGTATTTTATAGAAACACCTGAAATTATGGGTTATGGGCATAACCAGCAAAGTAAAATTGCGATAAAACCTCAAGTCACTTTTGCTGGTAACGTCGCTGATTTAGGTTTGGGTAAATTAATTATGGTGAGTTATCTTGTTAAAGATGAATCCTCCACTATCAATATGCAAACTAAAAGAGTAAGCCGTTTAGGCGTTTTAGCGGATCAGGGCGGAGCATTTGATAATAATCTATTTCAATTAGATTTATTAGTCGATAGTTATCGAGGCTGGCAAGATTATCATCAAGCAAATAAAAATTTACCTGATTATGCCCAAGCTTGGATAGTGCTATTGAAAGATTAGTAACCCCTAATTAATGGGAGTTTAACTTACAGACTTTAAAGTTGGTTTGTTAACTTCAGTTAACCCCTTTGGCTGATAATCAAGTGGTGCTTCAAGCAATAATGCTTTGATGTTGTTTACATCTTCTTTCGCCATCGTATCGATTAGTTTATTAAGTAGTAGGGTTACATCATGCCAACTAATTGATTTTTCATTAGCGGTTAAAATGCGTTTATGGTTAGTTTCTTTTGCACAATCGCCGATTAAAAGTTCTTCAAATAGTTTTTCACCGGGGCGAAGTCCACTAAACTCTATGGCAATATCACCTTGAGGGTTTTTTTCATCTTTAATCGTTAAACCCATTAAATGAGTCATTTTATAAGCGAGTTCGACGATTTTAACCGGATTACCCATATCTAAAACAAAAACATCGCCACCTTCTCCCATTGCGCCTGCTTGAATTACCAGTTGAGCTGCTTCAGGTATGGTCATAAAATAACGAATAATATCTGGATGGGTAACGGTGATTGGCCCACCATTTTTAATTTGTCTTTTAAATAATGGTACAACCGAGCCTGAAGAGCCAAGAACATTACCAAAGCGCACCATAACAAAGCGTGTTTGATGTTCTTGTTTAGCCAAACCTTGCAATACTAGTTCAGCGAAACGTTTACTAGCTCCCATCACATTGGTAGGTCGTACTGCTTTGTCTGTTGATATTAAAACAAATGTTTTTACTTTACATAATACTGCTGCTTGGGCTATCTCAAAGGTGCCTAATACATTGTTGGAAAGTCCTGCGATAACATTATTTTCTACCATTGGGACATGTTTGTATGCTGCGGCATGGTAAATAGTGTCAATTTGATGTTGTTTAAAAATACGGGTCATCAGCATGCCATCTTTAACATCGCCAATTAAAGGGATAAGTGATATTTCCTGCTCTTCTTGGATGAGGTATTCAGATAATTCTTGATTGATTTCATACAAAAAAGCTTCACTGATGTCGAGCATTATAAGTTTTTTTGGATGTTGATCAATAATTTGTCGACA
>Ga0209707_1000297_pt1 | contig 31770 bp, 26 predicted proteins | sample EN4Hudsemesocosm_FD_184630 | JGI IMG/M metagenome (GOLD analysis project Ga0209707, IMG submission 184630) | Methane-oxidizing microbial communities from mesocosms in the Hudson Canyon - EN4B Hudson Canyon (SPAdes) (version 2) | ecosystem: Environmental > Aquatic > Marine > Cold seeps | place... | reverse complement strand
TGTTATTGAAAAACTTCACTGGAATAAGGTTAGCTTTACCGCTTTTTGTTGGGAAAATCCCGTCGGTATATAGTCTAGGTGTACCCTTTAATCCTTCATCAGTGTCGCGGTATGGCCATTGAATGCCTCTTGCTTTGATGATTTTTTCGTAACTCATACCTGAAATATCTAAATTACGCGGCCGTGAGTAAGTTTGCCCTTTAGATAATTCTTTCATCTCATTAAAAACATCTTCAGCGGCATCAGGGAACTTAATTTTTTTGCCATTCTCAAATCGTTTGGCCATTTGATTGAAAATCCATAAATCAGGTTTTGAGTTAGCATACGGAGGAACAATATTACTGATTAAGTTTACTCTGCGTTCGGTGTTGGTATGACAGCCTTCTTTCTCAGACCATACCGATGCAGGAAAATAAACATGAGAATATTGATTAGTTTCCACATCACGGTAAACGTCTTGTACCACTAAAAAATCAAGACTCTCTAACATTTTTCTAATACGAGACGTATTAGGCATTGAGGTCATTGGATTGGTCGCAACGAGCCACATACCTTTAATCTCACCCGTTTCGATGGCAGGAAAAATATCGGTTTGTGCCATACCGCGTTTTTTTGGGAAAAACTCAGGATCTATACCCCAATAATCAGCAATTTCTTGACGATCATCGGTATTCTCAAGGTAGCGGTAACCTGGCAATCCTGAACATGACGACCACTCTCTCGTGCCCATCGCATTACATTGGCCGGTAATAGATAAGCTAGTAGCACCGGGTTTACCAATATTGCCAGTAATTAAATTGAGGTTATTAATATTAGCAACGCCATCACTGCCATGTGTTGACTGGTTAATGCCCATGGTCCAAATACTCATGGCGGCAGGTGCGTTTGCGTATAGTCGAGCGACATTGCGAATGGTGTCTTCGTCAATACCACATTCATGTTGCGCAACTTTGGGATCGTAATCTTGTACCAGTGCTTTTACCTTATCAAAGCCTTGGGTATGGGCATCAATATAAGCACTATCTTGTAAACCTTCATTAATAATAACGTGCATCATTGCGTTAATTAATACGCAATCAGTGCCGGGCGTTATTGGCAAATGAATATCGGCAAATTGCGCCAACATGGTCACACGCGGGTCAACAACAATCAGTGGGAACTTACGTTTTTCTAACGCTTCTTTTAAACGCCAGTAAATAATAGGATGCTGCTCAGGTAAGTTCGATCCAAAAGCCATAAAACAATGGGTATGTTCAAAATCGTCATAACAACCAGGAGGACCATCTGCGCCAAAAGAGCGTTTATAGCCACTTACCGCAGAAGCCATGCATAATGTGGTATTGCCATCGTAATTATTGGTGCCAATGCAGCCACGAGTTAGCTTGCCTAAAGTGTAAAACTCTTCAGTCAACAATTGTCCTGTAGACACTACTGCAAAGGCGTCACGACCATGTTTTTGTTGGATTTCTTTGATTTTAGTTGCCGTTACATCTAAGGCATTATCCCATGTGGTTTTCTCAAACTCTTCGAAATGCTTGTCACGGATAAGGGGATCTGTACCACGACCCGGACTAGTAAATAACTCATGTTCTAGAATGCCTTTAATGCACAGTTTTCCACGGTTAACATCTGCTCCTGCATGGCCACGTGACGTTACTATTTTTTTATCTTCACCCAAACCAATTTCAATAGAACAACCCGTAGAGCAGTAGTTACAAGTAGTATACTTCCACTCTTTTACTTTTTTTTCTGGAATGGTGATAGGTTTTCTATTTTTACGGCCAAACAGCATTGACGAATCCTGATATTAATAATACTCACTTTTTATATTTGCAGGATCTATACCTTAAAAAATAGTAAGTAAAATCAAAGGGTTTCTTTTTTTAGTGTTACTTGGTTTGATACTTTAAAGTGCTGTTGCGCTATTTTGGTGCGATTAGTCATAGCTTTGTTAATTGGGAGGTGCTTGCATTTATCGCCTACACTCAAAAGACTAATAATAACTCTAGGTAAAATAAGTGTTAATGACCAAAGGTGAAATATTTGAATAAATGGGTGGTAGATATACTTTAGTCAAAATTAACAAAGTTATTTACGATAAAGTTTATAAAGATCCTTGGGTAAAACTTTATTTTGAGCAGGTTCCTCAATAGCACATTGAAGATCAACAAGTTGATTTTATGCAGAAAGTGCTTGGTGGAGAAAACTTATATGTAGGTTAAGCTCCACCTGCTGCTCACATGCATATTTTTGTCAGTGAATAGCTATTTGATCTTCGTAAGCAACTACTTAATGAAGCTTTTATTGAGGCAAGAGCTCCCCCTAAATTAATCGAAAAATGGTTATTGTTAGACGAGTCATTTTTAAAAGATTATCGTTAAAAAAAGACCTAGTGATTGTCAGGGGCGCTTTAAAACTGATCCCGTACTTAACTTTGCTAAACCAAGTGGTTATGTGAAATCATAGCGGCTGAAGCTGTTCTCTATATTAATTATTATTGAGCTATCACGGGACGTATCATACTAAATTTGGACATGTATTCATCACAGTTGATACACCGCTGTGCCACTACAGCGGTCGTTCAGATAATCGCAGAAGCATGATTTTTTAGTGTGCAAAAGATAGTTAGTACAATATTCACATTTGTCTTGTAACAATTTCTACCACTTTTCGGAACTAACTAGAGGGGAATAGGCGCTACAAATTTGGCTTATTAGTGTTCGACGATGGTTTAGTAACAGCTTCTGATGAAAGAGCCCGCGCTTTACTTCTCGCTCTTTTTTTCCTTTGTTCTTTTTTATTCGCTAAAACTACCGTATTAATAAATTCTGCTGATTTTTTGGTGGGATTATAAGCGATCTCAATAATCTTACCGTTATATTCGATAATATCGCCGTTTCGAATTTTTTTACGCTTTTGAACTACAACTTCATTATTTACTAAAACATTACCTTCACTGATCATGGTTTTAGCTTCGCCACCACCGCCAACCATATTGGCTATTTTTAGTAATTTACAAAGTTCTATCGGTTCAACACAAATGTCGATAATTGAGAGTTCAGACATGAAATACGCCTAATGATTTTAATAATAATATTGTTAAATTCTAACATATATTAAGGATACTTTATAATGCTGAGATTGTTGGAGGTATAGAAGTATCAATCCTGATTGTTTATCACCATGGCTGGCTCCTACGCCAGTTGAACTCTCAGCTTAAAGCGGACCTGTGTACTGTGACCCTGATATTTTCGATTGGCGCACAAACAAAACATGACAGATAAATGCTATCAACTGAATAAGATTAACTGATTGCAATCTCTCAAAATTCTTTTATATTAATTTTTGTTTAGTTAACTTAATTAAAGGAGCAACAGTGCAGTTAAATAATATAAATGATGACCATATTACCGAACTAATGTCTTGGTTTACTAATGAGCAGCAATTAAAGCAGTGGTCAGGTCCTAACTTTGATTATCCGTTTACAGTTGAGTCTTTTAAAAGAGACTTACGTATGGAGTCTTTATCGTCATTTGTATTGCTGAATGACGATAATCAGTTTGTTGCTTTTGGTCAGTATTATTTACGCCTTAATTGTTGTCACTTGGGGCGATTAGTTGTGAAGCCTACTTTGCGTGGTAAGGGTATTATTACTCAGCTAATTCAAACTTTAGAAAAATCAGGCAAGCAGAAATTGGGAGTGAAATCTTGTTCTCTATTTGTTTTAGCAGATAATGAAGCAGCCATTGCAGCTTATCAAAAATCAGGTTTTTCATTAGCGACATATCCTGAAGCAATTCCCTTAGATAATTGCTTGTATATGACTAAGTGAACGTTTAGCTCAGTGTAAGTGATAATACTAAAAACACGGCCAATATAAATGAGACTCCTTGCCAAAATAACACAGGATTTCGCTGTAAAATAGGTTGGGTTTTATATTCTTCTACCGCGGTAATATTAGGTTTGTTGATGTCACGATCAAATTCTGAAAAAGCTTGGTAGCGATCTTTAGGATCTGCCATAGTTGCTTGTTGTAAACTTAAGTCTAGCCATAGTGGTAGTTCTGGGCGAAATTGTTTTATGCTCCTGTACTGCCATTGGGAGTAGTGCTTAAAAGTTACTTCAGCACGTATCATTGGTTTATAAGGCAGTTCACCACAAAGCAATTGATAAGCAATAACCCCTAATGAAAATAAATCACTTTTGTTATCCACTTCCATATTAAGCAGGGTTTCGGGTGCGATATAATTGAGTGAGCCTTGAGGAACAGACTCAATAATGGTGTCTTGGTTCTCATTTAATGAAGCCACAGAAACTGTGCCATAATCAATAAGCTTAATCTGACCATGGGCATCAATCATAATGTTGTCGGGTTTTAAATCACGGTGGACTAACTCTAGTCGCTGGAAGGCTCGCAAGGCACTGACAATCTGTTTAATAATATCTCTTACTTGTGCAATACTTGGCTTTGGATTGTCATGCATCCATTCACTTAAGGTTTGTCCTTCCACGTATTCACAAAGGTGATAGAGAAATTTACTGTGACTTTCTCCACTTTTTACTTTCATGACATTGTTATGATTAATGCGTTCTCCTACCCAGGCTTCACGCATGAACCCTTGTAGATAGATGCTGTCATCGGAGAAATTTTCTGAAGGAGTTTTAAGTACGAGAATTTCCGAGCTGGTCTTATCGGCTAGTCTTTTTTCTACTCGACACTTTTCTACTAAGTATAGATGTGACCTAATGCTGGCGTGAATAACTTTACGAACAGTATAGCCATCAATTATATCGCCTAGTTTTAATGCTGGCGGAATAGTTCTGGTAAATAAATCTCGCTCGATCTCTTCAAGTTTTCGGTTGGGTACTTCATTAATTGCTACCAATAAACAACTGACATTATCATTACTGCCCTTGGCAATAGCATGATCAATAATTGCTTGGCTTGTTTGTTCTAATTGGGCTTTATTTGTTGATGTTGAAAGTAATGCAAGGTGATCACTGATTTCTTTTTTAGATAAAAAGTCATGCACACCGTCACAAGTGAGGATATATACGTCTTTTATTTGCAAGTCGACTTTATGAACATCAACTTTAAGCCGTGTATCTGCTCCGAGCGCACGGGTGAGTATTATATGCTTATTACCTTGTTTGCGATTATGGTCTCGAGTGATGGTTTCTAATTGGTTTTGACGTAACCTACTGATACGAGAATCACCGACATGAAAAATATATCCTGTGGTTGATTTTAAAATTAATGCTGAAAAAGTAGTTAACCAATGGCTACCAAAGTTATCATGTTGCTGACTGTTCTCAGATGAGAATTCTTGTGTATTTGACTCTTGTGTAAAGCTTTCTTGTGAAAATCCGCTTTGAGAAAAAAGCCATTGATTTAAACTATTTAATACCTTACTCGCTGATTTTTCGGTAGACCATGTTTCAGGTGTTGCGTAATACTCACTAATAAATTGTGTAACGGCCAGTTGTGACGCTTCTGCCGCTTTACTGGCACTTGAAACGCCATCAGCAATCGCAGCAATTGCTCCCTTAGCAATCAATTCATTATTATTAGGGATGAGTGCTGCAAAGGCATCTTGATTAACTGATTTTTTTCCTGCTGTTGAAGAACCACCAAAACATAACCGCAAATGAGCAGAAGTTTGTTTTTTTAAAAAACTGTTTTGGTGATTTTTCATTAAATAATTTTACCTGCGAATATGAAGTAACATCAACGAGTATTAACTGACACTAATTAATTCAACAGTACCATCTTCACGAACCTCAGCGATAGAGCCTTTAGGCTCTTCCATTAACAGCAAGGTTGCAAAGCCAACCAATGCCGTGCCAGCAATAACTAAGAAGAAGGTTTGATAATCTACCATTGATAATACCGTGAGATATACCACAGCGCCAACGTTACCATAAGCACCTGTCATACCAGCTATTTGTCCGGTTAAACGGCGTTTAATTAATGGTACGGCGGCAAATACCGCGCCTTCCCCCGCTTGAACAAAAAACGAACATGCCATTGCTGTTATCACGGCAAGTGCTAAAGGCCAAGTATTGTCAATCGCTGACATGGCAAGATAGCCTAAGGCTAAACCTGCTGTTAATATTAATAAGGTTTTTTTGCGGCCAAATTTATCACTTAACCAACCACCACCCGGGCGAGACATTAAATTCATAAAAGCATATAACGAAGCTAATAAACCGGCATAGACCATATCTAAAGAAAAAACATCAGCAAAAAATAACGGCAGCATTGAAATTACCGCCAACTCAGAGCCAAAGGTCGCAAAATAAAGCACGTTTAATACTGCCACCTGCTTGAATTTATATTGATGAATTTCGGGTACCGCTTTTTTGAATAAGTGGCCGTTAACTTTATAGGTTTGTTTAACTTCATAAATAAACAATAAAACTAAAGCGAAATAAGCAAAAATAGCAACTTGCTCTGAAAATAGACTTACACCATTAGGTGAAAGCTTCCATGTTAATAGAGCAAGTGCCGCGTACATTGGTAATTTCATGATCAGTAATAAATAAAAATCACTAACACTGGTAACTTCCATCGCACCTGTTTGTTTGGGTTTGAAGTAGGTTGATCCTTCAGGGGTATCATTAACATTAAAATACCAAACAAAACTAAACAGTAAACTCATTAACCCTGTTAATGCAACGGCATAACGCCAACCGTCTTCAATGCCAAAAGCTTCACTGATAAGTAATGCAATCGCAGGCAATGACATAGCCGCAGCGGCTGAGCCAAAATTACCCCAGCCACCGTAAATTCCTTCGGCAGTGCCTAATTCATTGGCAGGAAACCACTCACTGACCATACGAATGCCAATAACAAAACCAGCGCCAATAAAACCTAATAAAAATCTAGCGAGTGCGGCCTGTTCAAAGTTATCTGCCATTGCGAACATAAAACAAGGAAGGCTACAAAATGCCAGTAAAAACGAGAAGGTTAACTTAGGACCATATTTATCGGTGAGCATGCCTATTACAACTCTGGCCGGTATGGTTAAAGCTACATTGAGAATTAATAAGGTTTTTATTTCACTTGAGGATAAACCTAAACTACTGGCAATAACGCCAAGTAAAGGCGCATGGTTAAACCAAACGACAAAAGTAATGAAAAAAGCCATCCAACTGAGATGCAATACTTTCATCTTGCCCGTAAACGATAATAATTTTATTCCCTGTTGGCCACTCATAATAATTCCCGAAAAATTTTTAAACTAATGGGAGTTAATGAGCAAGGGCAATGCCATGATATGAAGTTACATTTATATCAAATAAATCAATGTGTTAATTTATTTTATGAATGTTGTTTGACTATTTTAAACAATATAATGCACTGTAATTGTTTATTCGCACATTTTGAGTGCAGCGAATTAACCCTCCATACGAGTGAAAATGAAAATACTCACCATCGATAACGCTAATATTATTGCGGGTTGAGAAAATACTTCAATTATGGCCTGGTTATTAATGGCCAAACTGGTGGTAGAAAAACCATGATTAAACATAAATGTTTTAATAGCCTTTAGCCAAGTCAATACAGGAAAGAAGGCGATAAAGAGTAAACCTAAAAGCGAATATAAAGAAGTCAAAATCCAAATACGCTGATGGTTAAATTTTACTATTTTTGAAAGAACATTAGTACTAAAGTTCAGATCTTCTATATCTTGCATGGGGACTGATAATAATTTCTCGATATTATTCATAAATTTTCTCCTTCGCTTGCGCTGATCTTGAAATTGATATCAAGCGGCACCTGATATTGATGGGTTATCGTTTTGGTTATCTTCAGTTTTTGCATTAAGCAATAAGCTCAGTTTGTCTTTACCACGTTTAGAGTAAGATTTTATTGTGCCTAGCGGAGTTTCTAGCATCTCACTTATCTCCCCTTGGCTATAGCCAAAAGTGTATTGCAGTGTCAAACAAGATCTTTCGTTAACTGAAAGTTGTGTCATAGCCATTTCTAAATCCATTTCATGGTTAAGTTGCTCACTATTACAAGGCGTTAGATAGTGTTCATCTAATTCTTGATATGTTTTTTTAGCCCGCAAATGCTGTAAAAACTGAAAATAAGCAATGCTCAATAACCAACTAATAAACTTGCCACGGCCATGTTCCTTTCCTCGCTCTTGATAAAGGTTTAGCTTTCGAAAAGCTTGTAAGAATGTATTTTGCGCAATATCGTCTGCCAGAGAGATATCTGGCGCACAAAGACGTCGACAATATTGTCGAACGCTTTGCTGATGATATTTTACCAGTTGTGAAAACGCTTGTTGGTTATTACCAACCAACACTTTTGCAATAAGTTCGTTTTCATTTAGGGTTATTTTCATATAGACAATTACATTGTTACTCTAAAAGAATCAGCTAACGTAATTCTAAGATTTAGGTCTAAATTTATGGATTAGCAAAAACGCCGCACCAATAGCAAAAGGAAATGCAGATAAAGCAATAAACTCAGGCTCGCCCTCAAATGCTAGCCACCCATATATTACAATAGCTAAAGAAAAGCTAATAAGCAGTACACCGCGAGAAAAATCTTTATCTATATTATTGGCTGGGTTGGGTTTAGCAATACTTGCCACGAGTTCAGGAGACAAGGTTTGGCCATTTTCAATGAGTTGTTGTAAGGTTTTTTGTTGCTCTGATTTAGCTTGCGTTGAGTAGTAGAAAAAGCCCAATATCACTATCATCAGACAGATAAAAAGTACCACGGGGATCATTAATTCATTCATAAGTTTTATTCCAAAGTGAGTGTTATTAAGGTAGTTGCACTAATAGTTGTTTTTGGATGCAAATAAAGTTTATTTTTTGATAAAAGATGATTATTTAAAAAATAATCAATACTGCTATAATCCTGCTAAGTACTAAACTGTCACTGTTTTATTTTGCTTAATCATGGAAGCTCATTAAATGAAAAATGTTTTAAGAATTACTTATCTAACACTTATGTTATTACCATTGTTAGCTATTAATGAGGTTAAAGCACAAAGCAGCAAAACAGCTAAGTCAGACTGGCAAACGCCAACTCCCATCTTTGAACAAAAATTCGATTGGTTACGCTTAACATCAAATGAATGGTTAAAAGGTGATATTGTTTCTATGTACGATGAAACTTTAGAGTTTGATAGTGACGAATTAGATATGCAAACTATTGATTGGGATGATGTTGCCGAATTAAGAAGTAAAGATTGGCTAAGTATTCGAATGGTTGATGGTACAATTGCCGATGGCTATTTGGTGGTACTGGATGGCAAGCTTACCTTGGTAAATAACAACATCTCAACGAATTACCCTTTAAATGAGTTGGTATCTATTGCTTCTTCTGGAGTTAATGAGTGGGATTTGTGGGATGGTTACGCTAATGTTGGTTTTAATGTTCGCAGTGGTAATACCGAGCAGCTTGATTACACGGTAACGGCAGGGATTCAGCGCAGAAGTTCTTCAAGCCGTTTTAAAACAGATTACACAGCTAATTATAGTAAAAGTGAAATTGATGATGAACTTGGTGAGCCGACTGACGTTAAAACGGCTGATAGTCAAAGGTTAACCAGTACCTACGATTGGTATTTCAGTCAAAAAATATTCTTTCGCGTGGTTGATGCTGAATATTTCAGTGATGAATTTCTCAATATTGATGCAAGAATTAGTTATGGTGTTGGTTTAGGTTACCAACTTATTGATAGTAGTAAAACCAGTTGGGAAGTTACCTTAGGTCCTAGTTATCAAACGTCTCGTTTTAACGAGGTTCAAGAAGGTGAAGATGACCAAGAAAAATCTGCTGTGGTTTCAATTGGCACTTCATATGAGTATGAGATTACCAGCGATATAGATTATGATGCCAGTTACCAAATCCAATTGGTTAACGAAGCGTCCGGTGATAAAATACATCACTTTCAAACAGGGCTTGAAGTCGAGTTTGCTGGGGATTTTGACTTAGATTTAACTTTTTATTTAGATCGTACCGAAAAGCCTAAAGCTGATGGAGCTGGAGATCTTCCTGAGCAAAATGATTACCGCTTTGTGGTGAGTTTAGGGTATGATTTTTAGAGTAAATAAATAATTTTTTCTGAATGAAAAGCGCCAGTATAGGCGTTTTTTATTTATAACGTGTTGTATTAATTGAAAGTTAAGTGAATTGAATAAATTTTTATTATTAACATTGTCTTTAATATCTTTGGTTTTTTTGACAAGCTCAGCAGCAGTAGCCAATTCAACTCAAGGTATTAAACCTTGGAAAAAACCGACGCCTATATTTGATCAAAAGTATGATTGGTTAAGACTAACTTCAGATGAGTGGTTAAAAGGCGACATCATTTCAATGTATGATGATGAGCTTGAGTTTGATAGCGAAGAGTTTGATCTACAAACCTTTGACTGGGAAGATGTGGCAGAATTACGTAGCCGGTTTGATCAGAGTATTCGATTAACCAATGGTAATGTTATTGAAGGCTTTTTGATTGTAAAAGATCAAAAAGTTACCATACTCAGTAATGGCCAAGCTCATGAATTCCCTCTGTCTGAATTACTGACCATTACCTCTTCCTCTGAAAGTCGCAGCAACTTATGGGATGGTAATATCAAATTAGGCGCTAACTTTTTAAAAGGTAATGTTGGACAAACTGATTATACCCTAACTTCTGTAATGCAAAGAAGAACACCTGAATCACGCTTTAGATCTGACTTTATTTACAACTACTCAAGACTTACCAATAAAGGAGAAGGGGATGATGTTGTTAATGCTAATAGTCGTCGCCTTACTAGTTATTTCGATTGGTTTTATACTGCAAAAGTCTTTTTTAGGTTATTAGATTTTGAGCACTTTAGCGATGAACTACAAAATATAAAATCAAGAAATACCTTAGGTATGGCAGTAGGTTACCACCTTTTTAATAATAAACGATTGCAATGGGACGTTACTGTTGGCCCAAGTTACCAGCAAACCATATATTTAGAGACTCAAGCGCAAGATCATGAAAAAAGTGCTGTGGTATCACTGAGCACTTTTTTAGAGTACGAAGCCTCAAGTGTTATCGATATAGTTTTTGATTATCAAATACAATTTGTCAATGAATCCTCTGGTGAACGAATCCATAATTTAAAAACAGGTATATCTTTTGACTTGAAAAACGACGTAGATGTTGATGTCAGTTTTTATATCGATCGTATCGCTTCACCTTTACCGACAGATACTACTATCAATAGTATCCCTGAAGAAAATGACTACCGATTGGTCTTTAGTTTCGGCTACAGTTTTTAAAAGCTATAAATATACTACAAGTATTACCACGCAGAACCAGCTTGAATGTAAAAAACATTCTCTTCAGGTCCTTTGGCAATATCCACTCCCATATTAAAGCCATATCTTCGGGCTATAAGGTACCTAAACCCGACACCTTGGCTCACTTTACTGTCACTGTCTAAAAGTGAAGAAAACTCATTACTTGCTTTACCCACCCCCGCAAATACATTGATTTCCCAACGGTGGTTAATTTCATAAATAACTTCAAGTTCTGTTAAGCCTATAGCGTTACCCTGATATCGCCCTGCAGGGATGCCGCGCATTGAAATCGAAGGTGTTGCATAGGGAGGTAATAATTCGTCAGAGTTTGCATATTCTACTTCGGCTTTAAACGCAGTACGCCACTTTTTAGCAACTTGAAAATAATGTAATCCAGTAAACTCAGTGAGTTGATAATTAATATCTGAGCCAATGGCATCATCAAACCATAAATGGCTCAACTCATATTTCAAGCCTGATTTAGGTGAGAAAAAATTATTTCTTGAATCATATTCAAGAGTAAAGCCAGCACCAGAGGTGGTTATTTGTTTTGTTAATAAATCGGTTAATGCTTCTTGCCACTCGGGAGGGAAATTACCAATTAAATCGTCTAAATTTGCAGGTGAGATATCAGCATTAATGTACCTGTGTGTTGGCCCTAAATAAAATGAGCTGTTTGGAATTCTAAATTTTACTGTTTGCATTACCGCCAAAGCTTTGGTGTTTAACTGTAGAGGTTTATTAAGAATGATATCGCCAGAGCCATAAAAATCTAAGTTAATATCTCCGTATCCACCACCGCCCATGTAGCGTATTGTTCCTTTGTTAAAAAAACCCATATGACCTGCACCGGCAAAATAGGAGTCATTACCAGTATAAGCACCAACTAATGCTGAAATACTTGGTGGCATTAAAGAAGCGGCGGCATCATCATTGTCAATTTTTTGCATCGCGGCTAACCGGGCATTTTTTTCTTCTTCTTCTTCATGAAAAAACAATCCCATCATACCTAATCCGCCATCAACCGCGGGATCGGTAATAATAATTGGTACAGGTAAAAAACCATAAGCATTTTCTGATAAATACTGTGAGGCATCAAATTGACCATCTAAAATATCAATGAACTGACTGGAGCTTGAGAAACATTTGTTGGTAAACAATGTCAGTAAAATCAATGACATCGCCAGTTTAGTTATTTTCATAAATTATTCTCTTAAAATCGGTAAGTTGTTGAGGCAATGAAGCTTTCTCGGCTACCGCCAAATCCTGCTTCTGAATGAAAAGACCAACTTTTAGTAACATCCCAGTTAAAGCCAATTAAATAGTTAATTTTATCAGCATTTTCTTGGTTGATGATAAAATCCAGTTCAGTGCGGTCATTTTCATCTGGAATATCAGAAGTATCGAAAGTGAGTTTTCCTGCGACATCCAATTCTGCATCTAAATAAGTTACACCAACAAAAGTAGATAACGTACCCCATCTGCCGGCATCGGATGAAATGCCAATACGTGGGGATACTTGAAATGCTTTTACATCATCTTCTAATATATTGATATCAGTAATAACGTAAGTCACTGGTAAGGCGACAAAAAACCGATCCCAGCCCATTGCTAAAGTAAAACCTAAAGATATGTTTGAGCCTGTGTAATGAGGGTCAGCAATGCTTGCTATATTCTTGTTACAAGCGGGTAAGGGGAATAGTCCATCACAGCTACCACCTAAAAACTCTACTAAGTCTTTACCTTTTATAGAGATCGGAGTAGCAGCGTTTCCTTTCATTTTTCCATAGGTTGCGTATAAATTTAGAAACGGAAATAACCAGACATCGGCCTTAATTTGTAAGTTCTCATTTTCTGCTCTGGCATGGCCAAATTGGACAAAATCTAAAGGCACCATTTCTGAGCCATTTAAACCAACTTTTAAATCTTTTAAAATAAGATCCTGTCCGATTACGTTAGGTATAATGGCAATACCAAACGTTTTAGGTAGCTCAAAACCTAAATCAAGCACTTCTTGGGCAAAAAATGGTAGCGCTCTTGGCCAAATTTTTCGTTTTCCGTTTTTATCTAACAGTATCTCGCCAATCTCTCGTCCTTTAAGGGTAGGGTAAAGCTCTGTAACTCTGATGATATCCTCTTGTGAGCATTGACAGTCTTCTACTTCTTTTGCTGTTTCTATATCTTTATCATTCGCATGGCTATGAGTCGATGCCAATAAAAAAAACAGTAAATAACTAGTATATTTTGATAATAAAAATTTCATTCATTATTTCCATATTTACAATAAAAGGATTGATAAAATAGTGCTTTGAAAGCACTAAAGTTGGTAGTTTACCTCAATCCGATGATCGCCATCACCAAAGTTTAGTTTTTCATTCCAGTTGGCAAAATACCTGACATTAAGTTTTGGGTTTATTTGATAATTGATGGCAAATTCATGGGTTAACAAATTGCTGTTATTCGTACCATAAGCATTGTCTTTGTAGTTATCTGAGCCAACTAATGTTGTGAGCCAAAAAGGATTATAGTTGAGCCATACTTTATCTGTTATTGCCATTTTCCCATACATACCTACAAGAGCGTAAGCACCATTAAACGCAAAGCCGTCGTCTATAGTGCCATCATCTTCAGTAATATCTTTACCTAAAGAAGCACCAACTCCCGCTAATGGATAAAAGTTAAACCAGCCCATTTTTGGTAATGCCTGAATAAGACTATAAGATAGGTCGCCCGTTTTTTTAGCTATATTTGTTTGATCAAAATTGTAAACAAAATCAATTTGGCTACCTCGGCCATTAGTGGTGTTGACTTTGAAATTTCGAAAGCGGATAGAATCGACTGAGTTATCGTTTTTATCACCATCCCAACCTAAAGTGTCACCAAGTAAGCCTTTAATTTCAATAACATTCATTGCCATTGTATTCGCTGTGCCAGGATCGTAGCTTTTTCCTACTTTAATATTTATACCCTTGTTGGTTGCACCTACACCTGCCTGAGTATAAACCGCCAAAGGGTCTGACATATCTTGTACTTCTTTTTTAGTGTCTTGCTCATTCTCAGCGAACGCACTAATCGATTGAAGTGTAAATAAACTTAACGCTATAAATTTTTTTTTCATTTCTGTTCCTTGATAATTTATGAGTTGGTATTATTTCTTAACGACAGTTACATCAGATTTAGGAATACTGCTACAAATTAAAATATAACCTTGTGCAATTTCTTCTTCGGTTAAGCCATCAGTTGCCAATTGCTCTACTTCGCCTGCAACCAGTTTTACTTTACAGCGACCACACATACCGGCTCTACATGAGTAAGGTAAGATCAAGCCAGCTTCTTCACCTTGTTCTAATATGCTTTGTTGGTTATTACCTTTGTGCTCTTTATGCCAAGAATCAAAGTTCAGTGTGATTTTTTTATTGCTAGGGCGTGGTACTTTTTGTATTGATGCTTTTTTTACGGATGTTTTTTGAGCGAGTGAAAATGTTGGCGATGACTTTTTCTTAATTATTGTCACAGCATCTGTTGTTTTAATTTGCCCTTGGTTAAGGGGAATTAAATTTTGACCGAATAAAATCTCACCTTTCAAATCACCTTCTGCAGCTTGTCGGTAAGTTTTTAAACTGGTGATTGGTTCTTGGTGACTATGTTTTTGTGCCGTATCTGGGTTTATGGTAGTAAAAATACAACGAGAACAGGGCTTTCTTAATTCAAACTCTACTTCTCCAATACGAATGTGTGACCAAGTATCTTCAGCAAAGGCCTCACAGTTATCAACCACCAAATTAGGGCGAAATTGACTCATGGAAATAGTTGTTGGGCAGCGTTTATTTAAATCGTTTAAAGACGCTTGAGAAATTAACAACAACGGATAGCCATCTGCAAAAGCAAGCTGATTGGTACGACTACTCGTACTTGGCACTTTACGTGTTGATGATTCACCAAAATGGAGTAATTGACAAGGTCGGTTTAAATATCGACTAAACCATTGATGATGTTTATTACTGCCTTGTTGAGCATTAATATTATCATCCCAAACGACGACGTTTTGATAGGTATCACTAAGCTGCTGGTAATTAATGATCAGTTTTGGCATGTCTGGCGCTGTTAGAACTAGACCTGTTGCTGTTAAATTTGCTTGTATCAAACAAAGTGATGGTTCAGTACGGGCGGTAATAAATTGGCCGTTATCATCAGTTAAAACAAACCTTCGATCAAAACTCAGGCCTAACTCATCTACCCAGCTACTTGAAAGGGCAATGCCTGCGGTTGATTTTATTGGGTAAACACTAATTTGCGATAATTGTATGTTGTCTTTCATAGGTAATATAGGTTTGAGTAATGAGTTTAAGTCAGTTAATTTATGTAAATTTCGTTTTATTTTAACTGATAGCATTACATTAATCAGGTATATTGTCGTCATAGATTTTTGATTTTTATAAAGATAGATTTCATCGAATGAAGCATATTCATATTTTAGGTATTTGTGGCACATTTATGGGCGGTATTGCGGCCATTGCTAAACAACTAGGTTTTCGAGTATCAGGCTGCGATGCCAATGTTTATCCGCCAATGAGCACTCAGCTTGAGCAACTGGGTATTGAGTTGATGCAAGGTTATAAAGTTGAGCATTTAGCGGATGAGCCTGACATGGTTATTGTTGGCAATGCGATGTCTCGTGGTAATGTTATGGTGGAGCATGTACTTGATCGTAATATTGCCTATACCTCTGGGCCTCAGTGGCTATTAGATAATGTCTTAAAAGATCGTTGGGTGGTTGCCGTTTCGGGTACTCATGGAAAAACCACCACCAGCTCAATGATCACTTGGATTTTAGAATATGCGGATATGAAACCCGGCTATTTAATTGGTGGCGTACCGCAAAACTTTGACAGTTCAGCTCGTTTAGGTGACTCACCATTTTTTGTCATTGAAGCAGATGAATACGATACTGCCTTTTTTGATAAGCGCTCTAAATTTGTTCACTACCGTCCTCGTACGTTAGTGATTAATAATATGGAATTTGACCATGGCGACATTTTTGACGACTTGTCTGATATTCAACGCCAGTTTCATCATCTTATTCGTATGATACCAAGCAATGGTTTAATTCTTTCACCAAAAAATGAACAAGCAATCGCAGATACTTTAGCTCAGGGCTGTTGGACGGATACAGAATTTAGTTACGATGCCATTAGTGGCACTGAACAGATTAAATCGAGTGTCGATGGCTGGCAAGCGACAAAATTGATTGCTGATGGTAGCCAGTTCATTGTTAACTTTAAGGGACAAGAACAAGGAGTTGTACGCTGGAATTTAATTGGTGACTTTAATATTGATAATGGTTTAATGGCTATCGCCGCAGCGCGTCACGCTGGAGTTACAACAGCAGTAGCTATTGAAGCACTAAATGAATTCATTAATACCAAGAGACGACTTGAACTGCGTGGCACAGTAAGTGATATTCGTGTCTTTGATGATTTTGCTCATCACCCAACAGCCATTGAAAAAACCTTAATGGGTATTCGAGCTAATGTTGGTGATAAACGTATTATTGCCGTATTAGAGCCACGCTCGAATACTATGAAATCAGGTATTCATAAAGACAGTTTACCTGCGTCACTCGCATTGGCTGATCAGGTATTTGTTTATCAAGGTGAAGATGTTAAATGGTCGGTAAAACAGTTAATTGATGATTGTTGTCAACCCTGCGCCGTTGATGTTGATATTGAACAGTTAATCAGTAAAATTACTACCTATGCAGAGCCCAATGATACGGTAGTGGTGATGAGTAATGGTGGCTTTGGTGGTATTCATCAAAAAATATTGGATGCTTTAGCGGCTAAGTTCAGTAATTTAGTCTAGTAAATAAATTTAGTCATTAGGTTTAACTGATAACTATAATGATAAAAAATGATTGAGAAAGAGGAAATTACATTGTCAAAACTGTCTGAGGACTCATCAATAACAACAGAGTTTAAGCAAAAAATCACCTTAGCTATTACCGGTGCCTCAGGCTCTGCCTACGCATTACGTTTATTAGAATGTTTAGTCGCAGCAAATTATCAAATCTATGTGCTTTGCTCAAGTGCGGCGCGGGTAGTATTTGATACTGAAGTTGATTTTAAATTACCGGCATCTCCTGATGCGGCCAGCCAAGTTTTTACTGAAAAATTTAATGCTAAAGACGGGCAAATAACGGTATTTGGTAAAGAGCAATGGTTTTCGCCAGTCGCTTCTGGCTCTGCCGCACCTAAACAAATGATTGTTTGTCCTTGTTCAACTGGTACGTTAGCTGCTATTGCTCATGGCATGAGTGACAACCTTATTGAACGTGCTGCAGATGTAGTTATTAAGGAGCGTGGTCAGTTAATATTAGTGCCTCGTGAAACGCCATTTTCTACACTGCATTTGCAAAATATGCTGTCACTGTCGCAACAAGGTGTAGTTATTATGCCGGCAGCACCCGGTTTTTATCATCAACCAAAATCAATTAATGACTTGATTGATTTTATGGTTGGTCGAATGCTAGATCATCTTAATATTGAGCAAAGCATTATGCCACGCTGGGGTTATCAAATTTAGCTAAAAAGCTTAACCAGAAACTTTCTAGTTAAGTTTTGAGTGAGAAGAAACTTAATGGAATTGGTATTAGCTCCAGAAGTAATTAACAATCTATGCTCTTCATCACTTCACCATCAAATTTTTCATCTTAATAAAATGTACTTTATCCTTATTTAATTGCTTTCTAACGATTTCCTCTTAATTTCTCTGCGTAGATATGCTTAAGTAACTCATTGTCATTTTCTCACCCAAAATAGGACTTTAAATGTCTTTAAATTTTATCAAAACTAGCTTTACTGCTTTAGCCTTGCCGCTGTTGTTTTTAAGCCAATCAAGTATTGCCGAAGAAGAAAAACCCAAATGGTCAGTGAACACTCCTCAAGGGGAGTTTAAAACGGTAAATATCGATGTTGACCAAGGTACTTGGATGAATGTTGATTTAAGTCCTGACGGTAAAACGCTGGTTTTTGACCTATTAGGTGATATTTATACGATGCCTGTAAAGGGAGGGAAAGCCACCGCTTTAATGACAGATATTGCATGGCAAATGCAACCTCGATTTAGCCCTGACGGAAAGTATATTGCTTTTACCTCTGATGAAGATGGCGGTGACAACCTTTGGATAATGAACCGTGATGGCAGTAACGCAAAAGCCGTCAGCTCTGAATCTTTTCGGTTGTTAAATAGCCCCGCATGGTCACCAGATGGTAATTATTTAGTCGGCCGCAAGCATTACACTAAATCTCGCTCTTTAGGGGCAGGAGAGGTTTGGCTTTATCATAAAACTGGTGGTAAAGGCGTTATGTTAACAAAACGCCCGAATGAGCAAAAAGATTTAGGAGAGCCTGCTTACTCTCCTGATGGTAAATATGTTTATTTTTCTCAAGATGCCACCCCTGGTAAATCTTTTCATTATTCAAAAGATTCAGTTAAAGGCATTTATAAAATTAAACGTCTTGAAATGGCTACCGGTGAAATTGAAACGATCATCTCTGGTACGGGTGGCGCGATTCGCCCGACTCCATCACCTGATGGTAAATATTTAGCCTTTATCCGCCGAGATGATTTTCAATCTAATTTATATCTGTATAACTTGAAAAGTGGTGAGAAAACTCAAATATATCAAGGTTTAGATCGAGATATGCAAGAAACATGGGCTATTCATGGGGTTTATCCTACCATGGCATGGCTACCTGAGAGCAATGGTTTAGTTTTTTGGGCAGGCGGGAAAATTAAACAATTATCCTTGTCAAAAAACCTTGCCGATAACAAAGTTAACAACATTGAATTTAATGTTCAAACCACTAAAAAAATTCAGCATTCACTGCGTTTTCAGCAGCAAATTGCGCAAACTGAGTTTGATGTAAAAATGTTGCGTGATGTTGAAGTATCACCTAATGGTAAAAAAGTGGTTTTTGAAGCTATGGGCCATATTTATACTCGCAGCATTGCAAATGGCAAAGTGACGGGTAAAGCAAAACGTTTAACTAAACAAAACTCACACTTTGAATTTAATCCGAGTTTTTCTCGTGATGGAAAAAAAGTTGCTTACGTTACCTGGCATGACCAGAAACTTGGGCAAGTTAAGATGGTTTCTTCACGTGGGGGTAAAGGAAAGTCACTATTAAAAGAGAAAGGGAAGTTTGTTGAGCCTGCTTTTTCACCCGATGGAAAAACAGTGATTTATCGTAAAATTTCTGGTGGTTACATTACTGATCCCAAATGGGGATTGAACAGTGGGATTTATGCCGTTTCAATTAAAGAAGGGGTAAAACCAATACTCATTACCGATAACGGTTACAGCGCTCACTTTGGCAGTAGTAATAAACATATCTATTTAATTAGATATGGTGAAATGCCGTATTTGGCGCGTATCGATCTTGATGGTAAGAATGAACAATCGTTATATCAGGGAAAATTCGCTACAGAATATAAAGTTTCACCCAACGGTCAATACCTTGCTTTTGCAGAACGCTTTAAAGTGTTTGTTACACCAATGGTTGAACGCGGACAAGTTATTGATATTGGGCCGAAGTCCACCAATCTTCCTGTTAAGCAGCTCTCTGTTCGCGCAGGTGAGGGAATAAATTGGAATACTCAATCGAATAAGCTTTATTGGAGTTTAGGTGCAGACCTCTATCAAGCCAGTATTAATAACCTTTTTGATATAACTGCTGCCACTAAAGAGGTTGCTGAATCCAAAACTGAATCAAAAGAAGACGATCAAATAGCCGCCAAACCAGAAGTGGTAAAAACATATTTAGGCTTTAAAAAATCGACTGATATCCCTTCAGGTATGATCGCCTTTGTTGGTGGTAAAGTTATTACTATGGAAGGTGAGCAGGTTATTGAAAATGGTGTGGTACTTATTAAAGATAACCTTATTGAAGCTGTTGGTAGTAGAGCTGACGTAAACATCCCAAGTGGCGCCAAAGTTATTGATATCACCGGGCAAAGTATTCTACCGGGTTTAATTGATGCTCATGCTCATGGGCCTCAAGGTCGCAGTGAAATTATTCCTCAACAAAACTGGAAGAATTATGCAGGGTTAGCCTTAGGTGTAACTACGATTCATGATCCATCAAATGATACATCAACATTTTTTGCCGCCAGTGAAATGCAAAAGTCGGGACAAATTGTTGCTGCTCGTCTATTTTCTACAGGTACGATTTTATATGGTGCTAGTAGTGCTGGGGCAACCTCTCACGTTGATAGTTTAGACGATGCAAAATTTCATATCGAGCGATTAAAACAAGCCGGCGCGTTCAGCGTTAAAAGTTATAATCAACCTCGTAGAAATCAACGCCAACAGCTTGTACAAGCAGCTAGAGAGTTAAATATGATGGTGGTACCAGAAGGTGGCTCACTATTACAACATAACTTAACCATGTTAGTTGATGGTCATACGACGCTGGAGCATTCAATTGCTACTGCAAAAATTTATGATGATATTAAACAGCTTTGGTCACAATCGACTATGGGTTATACACCAACACTTGGCGTCGCTTATGGTGGTATTTCAGGTGAAAACTACTGGTATGATACAACAGATGTTTGGGCGCACCCTAGATTGAGTCAGTATGTGCCAAGTGATATGTTAACTGCTCGCTCAATGCGCAGACCTAAAGCGCCAGCACATCATTATAATCATATCAATGTCGCCAAAGTTGCTAAACAATTACAAGACTTAGGTATTAAAGTTAATGCTGGTGGTCATGGGCAACGTGAAGGATTAGCTATGCATTGGGAATTATGGATGATGGCTCAAGGCGGCATGACACCATTACAAGCTTTGCGAACTGCAACAATTTCTCCAGCAAAAACACTAGGCCTTGATAGCCAACTAGGCTCGCTAACAAAAGGAAAACTTGCCGATATTATTGTTGTTAATGGCGATGTTAGCCAAGATATTCGTTTATCAGATAAAGTTACTTATACCATGATCAACGGCCGTTTATATAACGCTGAAACGATGAATGAAGTAGGTAATTACGATAATAAGCGTTTACCTTTTTACTTTGAAAAATAAGCATTGAGAAAGAGCTGGAAAATATGGTTGAGAGTCAGGTAATGAGTTTATTTTATGAAAACTAAAATTTATTTTTTACCCGGCACCATGTGCGATTCTCGATTATGGTTGGAGTTGTGGGCTGAGCTTACTAAGGTAGATAACAGTTTTGAGTTTATACACCTCAGTATTCCTGTGCAAAAGACTGTCGATGAAATTGTATTGGTATTAGCTGAGCAACTACCAGAGGAGAAAGTCAATTTATTGGGCTTCTCTCAAGGTGGTTACTTAGCTAGCGCTTTTGCTTGCCAATATCCCGAACGTATTAATACCTTAATAAACTTATCAAACGCTCCCAATAAATTACCCTATGCAGAGGTAGCGACTAGAGATAAAATTATTCTATGGGTTGAGGCTCAAGGATATAGCGGTATTACATTGGCCAGAATTAAAACTTTTTTACATGTCAATAATCACTCAAATACTCAAATTATTGAACGCATTAAGCAGATGGATACTCATTTTGGACAAAGTGGCTTGTTACAACAGCTTAAATCGACGACTGTAAGAGAAAACTTATTACCTCAATTAAGAGAAGCTAAATTTCCAATGCTTTTTTGTTATGGCGATAGCGACTTATTAGTAAAAAGTGAAACCATTGAAAAGTTATCGTCAGCTAATTCAGCCATTGCACATTATCAATTTGTTCATTGTGGCCATATGTTACCCCTTGAACAGCCTTATCTATTAGCCCAAACGCTATCAAATTTCCTCACGTCACATGCATAGCTAAACATAGCTAAATCCCATCACGTTTCATACCGATGGTAACAAGTAGCAATTGGTAAAAAACCTCCTGAAAAACGATAAATAATTCCCATAATCACATCTGTTTTGTTTAATTATTGAACTATGCTGTGACAAAATGTGTTTTATTATATTAAATACTGGCATACTAGCGCGCTTGATATTCCAAAAAGCAATAAAAAACACTCAAAGGAGGGATTACCTAGGTGTAGATGCTAAGGCAATAAATGAAAAACAATATTAAACTTTATTCATTAAACGCGCTGTTATTAGTTTTTTTTTATATGGTGACTGCCGGTGTTTTTTACCTTGCCTACAGTACCGAATATATTGAAGATAAAAGTTTAATCCCAATGCGAATAGTCGTGTTTATTCTGTTGTTACCTATTCTGTTTAAGTATCTTATTCAACTACTTAGTTTGTGTTTTTACAATTTCAGTGAGCGCTCTAGACAACGACGCGATATCTTGTGCCCAGAGGTTAAAGTTTCAGTATTAATTCCCGCTTGGAATGAAGAAGTCGGCATTATTAAAACCATTAAATCAGTGCTTGTTAGTGAACATAATGAAGTAGAAATTGTGGTTATTAACGATGGCTCTACTGATAACACTGACAAACTTATTCGCGAGTTTGTCCAAAATTTTAAAGACAAACAAAGCTTAAAAACTGAAAACTTATCTAAAAGCATTCAATATTTAAATATAAAAAATGGTGGCAAGGCAAAAGCGCTCAATCGTGCACTAAACGTGGCAACAGGTCAGATTATTATTACCATTGATGCTGACTGTTTAATGGACCGAATGGCTATTACCAATACGTTAAAGCGTTTTGGTAATCAAAAAGTTGGTGCTGTATGTGGCAATGTCGTTGTTGGCAATCGTAAAAAACCGGTAGAGTTAATGCAGCAACTTGAATACCTTTACGGCTTTTTCTTTAAACGTGCCGACTCAGTGTTTAATTCTGTCTATATTATTGGTGGTGCGGCAGCGGCTTATCGTAAAACTGTGTTAGACGAAGTCGGTGGTTTTGATGAACATATAGTCACAGAAGACATTGAAATGTCGATGCGCATTCTTAGTTATGGTTACAAAACCCGTTATGCGGCAGATGCTGTAACTTATACCGAAGGACCATCAAGGTGGCGCTGCTTATTCAATCAGCGACTACGTTGGCGTTTTGGACGATTTCAAACCTTTATTAAATACAAACAGCTATTTTTTAGTGCACAGCAGCATCATAACCGCTATTTTACTTTTTTATTATTGCCCGTTGCTTTATATGCCGAATTTGCTCTTTTGTTTCAAGGTTTATTCTTAGCTGCTTTCTACAGTTATACCTTTATTACGTTTGATTTTATTCCCTTGGTGTTTGTCATTGTTTTTATGGCAATGATGGTTTGTTTGCAGGTTATGTTTGATACCAAATCAAAGTTTCACCTTAATCTATTATTATTAGCGCCAATTGCCTGGTTAGTTTTTTATGTTGTTGATGTTGTTGAGTTTCAAGCCTTGTTTCGCAGTTTAAAGCGATTAGCCAAGCAAGAAGAGTTGAAGTGGCAAAAGTGGGCAAGAGTCGGTTTGCTTAGCCAGCAAACTCAAGATGATGAAGAAAACATTTGTCCCACTGAGCGATAAAGTCGATAATAGCGACATTAACCCAACAGGTGTGAGAAAACAGTGAATAGTGACGGTAAGCGATTAAATAAATTTATTTCAGAATCAGGTTTTTGTTCTCGCCGTGGCGCTGATAAATTGATCGAAGCAAATCGTGTCACCATTAATGGTAAGCAACCTGAACTTGGTACTAAAGTTCAAAGTGGTGACGAGGTTAGGGTAGATGGTAACGTCATCGCTGCTAGTCCTGAGAATAAACTCGATCGCATTTATATTGCTTATAACAAGCCCGTTGGTATTACCTGCACAAGCGAGCCACATGTTCGGGGTAATATTATTGATGCTATTGGTCACTCCCAACGTATATTTCCTATTGGTCGATTAGATAAACCTTCAGAAGGACTGATATTTTTAACAAGTGATGGCGATATTGTTAACAAAATTCTACGCGCTGAAAATGCTCACGATAAAGAATATCTTGTTACCGTAGATAAACCCATCAGTGAGCGATTTATCGAGCGAATGTCTCGTGGCGTCCCCATTTTAGGTACAATTACTAAACCTTGTACGGTGAATGTGAAAAGCAAGTTTGTCTTTACTATCATTCTCACACAGGGATTAAATCGTCAAATTCGTCGTATGTGTGAATACCTTGATTATGAAGTGACTAAACTAAAACGCTCACGCATTATGAGTGTTGAGTTAGGTCAATTAAGACCAGGACAATGGCGTGACTTAACCAAAGAAGAAATGGCTGAAATCAATCAAGCGGTAAAACATTCGACTAAAACTGCAGAAGATATTCCTCAGGTAGAGGCTGAAAATACTGATGAAAAACCAGCTAAACCTAAAAAGCTAACTTATTCTGATTTAATGAAAGAGTAGACATCTTAATGCCCATTCATCAATTACAATTCACCCAAGTAATATTATGGCGCTTTAAGTAAACCCTTAATATATTGATGGGTTTGCCGTAAAGACGTAACCCATCAAAATATTTAATAAATAGCTTTTTAATAATGAATGATAAGTAGGCTATTCTCACTAGTGTTATTGATGTTTATAAAGTGAATCAATTAATTTATTTTTTAGTTATGATGAACTTAGATATGGTGAAATCATAAGTATCGCTTTCAGACGATTTACCTAACCTAAGAAAGAAGTTTCCTTCGGCGCTACCTTCTTGCCAATTTTGTACGATCATTGTAGCGTATTTAGAGGTTAAAACATCAGACCAGGTAGCTAAAGAGTAATCACCAGCATCTTGCCATTTTGCACCGCTAAAGTTTGTTTCATTTGCAAAGTCACGATAATAAACAGAAAAAGCTTGTAAGCTTGGCTCCCAATTGATTCTGAACTGATCAAGATTTTCATCGCCATTTTCATCTTCTGTTGATTCAATATACAAATTCCACCAAGCTTTACTATTTACGGCTTCAATATCAACATTCGTATAATCTTGGACTTGAGTATTTGACTCTACAGGGCTATAAGCGGATGCTGAGCCGGTCACACCTATATTGCCAGATACTGAACCGTCTGAATTTACAACAATTTCTTTAGCGCCTATTATATTGTCAATCGGCAAGGTTGGTGTTGGCTGTTGCTCATTTTTATAAACGACTGAAAAATCAGTTAGGATAAAACTCTCTGAGCTAGCATATTTAGAGTCTCCCAATCTTAAGAAAAAATTCCCTTTCATTATTGAATGATTTCGGTCCCCTAAATCTGTGTAATTACGAAGTGTAGCGGTAGGATATTGCGCTATAACCGATGACCATTTATCTTCTTTAGTTAATGTAACCGTAATTTTTTCTTGTTGTTCATTTTCATCTCCAACAAGTAAATAGACATTAACGTAATAATCTGAATTGAAATTTTCAGCTGCAAAAGTGAAGTCAGTAATATCACTAATGGGCATTTCTTCAATAGGTTCATTAATCCAAACTGAGTAACCCTGTGTACTCATTGAAATACTGCCATTATCATTAACTTTAATATTTGTTGCACCATTGATATTCTCTAAATTAACAATGGGGTCTGGACAAAAGCCGATACAAATTTCAATAGGCTCACCAAATACAGGTAACAAACTAAAGCCTAACTCTATCTCTCTATTGGCAACAACTTCAAAAGCATAATGTTTGTTGGCTTCAAATTTCACATTTGTACCTGCAGTTTCTCCCCAGTTAAATACGACACCAGTTTGTGCATTAGCATATGTGTATTGAATGCCATAACCATCTGCTTGATGCATGCGCGCAGAGTCATTTTCAGTACGACTTGCTTTTGTTTCAATATCTTTACTATCATCAATACTAATTGCTGCCCACTCGGTGTTTGCTAACTCAATACTCACTTGTGTCTGATCGTAAGCTATATCTGCACTGCCAGTTACTGTATAAGAGCTTTCTAGTTGACCTTCAACTGGATGAAAAACACTTACTGAAGCGGCACCAACAACATCAAATGAAATATTATTATCATCAATATCTAATTCAGATTGGCAGTGCTCTCCCGTAGTGTCATTAACGCACATTGTATAGCCATTTACTTTTAATCTATGAACATAATCACCTTGATTGGTTGAATGAATATATTCATTACCTTCAATACTTACTGACGGCTCTTTTATATCTAGACTGTAACCAATAGAAACCGTTCTACTTTCGGGGGAAATTGGTGTTGTTTCATTGTCATCATCAGAAGAACAGGCTGTTATGTTTAGGGCTAATAAAGCCAAGGCGATTTTTGTGACTTTCATTTGAAATCCTTGTTATTAAATATGAGGTATGTTTGAATGAGTATATCGTACGTCGTACGGATTAATGTGGCAATTTATTAAGTGTGATTAATTGTAATCGCTATTTAATAAGTCTTTATTGTGATTTTCTGTTTGTGAGTATGTTACTATTTATTACGTATTTTGTATGTAATAGGTTTTTTATGGCTAGGATATCTGCTGAAGAGCAAGAAACAAGGCGGGACAAATTATATAGTATTGTGCTTGAGCTTTTTTTTGAAAAGGGCTGGGATGCGCTAACTTATGACTTAGTTGCTGAAAAGTCAGGTATGCGAAAAAGTACCCTTCAAGGCTATTTTAAAACTAAAGCTGATTTCTCAAATGCGCTAGCTGGTCGAGTATTACCAATTTTTTTATCGTATTTAAATTTAACCACCAGAAGTGCTTTTGTCGAATCTTGGACTGAGGCGTTAAAGTATAGAAAGTTTCGTTATATTTTAAGTATGATGATTCGCAACGTTACCTCTGAACAAGTAAATGAGTTAGCCGTAAGTGGTATTACAAGGTTAATAAAAGGGGTTACAGATCATTTAGGTGAAGATAGTTATCAAGATCTTGAATTGTTATTGGGTCGAACTGTTATTCGTTTAGCTCAGCAGTAAGTTTTTAGATGAAGAAAGCCTAGTATTTTAGACTTTCATTTTATTCTCTTTTTAGTTAACTCGTTCAACTTTATTTGTTAATGCTGATGCTAAACGTTCAACCCATTGATCAATTACCAGTTTGACACTATCAATATTGGTATCATCATCACTAACGTTTACTTCGCCACTGTCATTACTAACAATAACAGCTACTAAGCCTCTGCCAGAATTTGTATCAACAAATTCTACTTCTAAAGTCGCAGCACCAATAACAGCCTTTTGCGCTGAAGCTAATAAATAAACCTCCTTACCTGCCGCCATAACAATTCTAAAAGGAATTAAATCTAGAGGACTCAGTTCTGGCTCTAGTTCTTTAATATTGGTCAGTGCCATACGAATTAATAATGAGTCAGCAGTGCCCGGTGCAACAAATTCAAAGCGATCACCTACTTGCTTTTTTATTTGTTGTTCAAAGTAGTCGGTGAGCTTTTTTTGTTTGTCTTTATCAACAATATTGACCGCTTCATTGGGATTTAGCCAAATTTCTACTGGATTTAAGGCGATTTTTGTATATTGCGAGAACTGATGTTTACGGTAAGCAGGCCGTGGCCTTATCCATGAGTTCTCAACTTGTGGATTAGGCTTAAATAACAAGTAATCTTTTAAAAAATCAGACTTATAGTCAGGTCGTTGTAGTCGGTTACTACAGCCTGAAATAATAATTAAGGCGAGTAGGGCAAGTATGGTTTTTTGCATCAGTAAATCATGGGATGTTGAAAGTTTCTGCAGTATAAAGATTATTCAATAATTAAATGTAAAGTGTTGTAACCGAGTGGTTGAAAATATTTTCAAACTTTTTTGTTAGATGAAGCTACCTAATAATTAACCAATAGAACTAAAGCAAGATTATAGTTTTAAATTAATGCCTAAGTTAATACCTTAAGCGAATCCTTAAATTAAAATCTAAACGAAAGGAATGAAGATGAAATTACTAACTAAAATAGTTCCAGTAGCTATCAGCACAATGATAATCATTAGTGCAGCCTTTACTTTATCCGCAAATGAGAATGATAAATTTGCTGCTGATTACACACTCGTATTGCTAAAAGACTGCCAAGAAATTAGCCGCCAAGTGATGTCTGATAAGCAGCTGTCTGCTTATTTAGCCTTAGAGCAAGCCAGTGAAGAAATGGATGGCATTGAGTCACCTATTGAAAGCATGCAAGATGAACTTGATCAATATACGTCTCAAATTGAGCAGTTAACTGAGAAAGCGATCATTGAAGATGAAAACAGTTTACATATCAACAAAGCTTTTTTAAAAGAGCAAAAAGTCGTGGTTGCAAAACTTAATAAATTAATGGAAAAACACCAAGCCGATTTCGATGCTATTGGTAAACAAGGTGAAAAAATTGGCGAGATAGCTGATAAATTCGAACAAGCCTTATCAGAGTCAACGGATGGTTTCGATTATGACCAAGTTCACATTGAAACACCTGATAGCACAGGTAATAATTACCAATGTAATAACCGCTCATACACCACTCGTTTGTAAATACGATGTGGACTAGATTCTTCTCTTAAAACGCTAAGCATGTTGATCTTTCAGATTCATCTCCGGGGTGACTGAAAAATCAACACAGTGCCTATGCTTAATATCGATATAAATTCTCATTATCATTCTCATAATTAAGCGGTAAGCGATAAACCATTTACTATGAATAAACAGGCAATATGAGTTATTTACCTAACAACTTTGTACTACCATTGTATTATCATTCTAACTATTACAGATAATATTAAGTATCAGTATTACTGGAAAATTGCACTAATTTAGACTCAGCTTCTGAGACTAATTTATAAAGGTGTAATTGATTATTAGCTCTGTCTAGGTTGTGATTGGCTCGGCTTACATGAAAATATTTATCGCCATTTAAGTGATCGGTTAAAAAGCGGGTACCAATAATAAAAGGCAATAATTTCGCTCCTACAAGTAAGCTTTGTCTTTCTAATAAACTCAATTTATCACCAAACGCTTGCTGGTAATTTGTCATTAACGCTTTGAATACATCAATATTGAGTTCCATTGTCTCTATATTTGGAGAATCTTCTGCAAGATTGCTACAACACGTTCTTACCATATCGCCAAAGTCATGCATCAATAAGCCCGGCATACAGGTATCAAGGTCAATAATTGCGCATGGCATGTTATCCGTTTTAGAGAATAATAAATTGTTAATTTTAGTATCATTATGGGTAACATGAACAGGTAACTTGTTATTTATCTCAACTACTTGTTCAATAAAAGCTTGTTGTGAAAAACAAAAATCTACTACCTTTTGGCAATCAGCTAGTCTATTTTTATAATCGTTGGCAACTGCTTCGCTAAGCTGGCGCATCCTAAAGCTAATATCATGAAAATCAGCAATAATAACGGCAAGTTTCTCAGCGGGAAAGTCACTCAAAGCATCACTAAATTGCGCAAATGATCGCGCAACTTGAGCTGCCTGTTCAGGGCTTGATACTTCTTCTAACGTGTAAGAATCTTCAATGAACTCCATTAATCGCCAATAGTTTTCACCGATTTTTACCGCGCTTTCGCCATATTTGCTCAGAATTTGTTGTGGGATCATCAATGGATAACCAACAGCGTTCTTTTGTTTTAACAAATGCTGGTTAATTAGTTGGGCATTATCACAAAGTATCATAGGGTTAGTAAAAATTTCATGATTAATTCTTTGTAAAACAAATTCATATTCAGGGGTACTAAGTTTGTAAGTGCTATTTATATGACCATTGCCAAGAGAGGTGATAGTAGCTTGAGAAAAATCAAAGTTATAATGAGTTAGCAGTAGCTTGATATCTCTGCTGATTAATACGTTTTTATCCATAATAATTTTACTTCTAAATGCTAAATTAACACCATTAAATTAATCTGCTATCCTACATTTTATTATGTAAAAATAGCATCCACTTTTTCGCTTACCTTTTCACAATCTTGCTGATAGGTAAGGCCAAACCAGTGTTCAGTAGTTTCTAGAACCTTAACTTTCTTTTGCTGTTGTACTATTTGTTTCATTACCACATTGGGTAAATAGCATTCAACGGTTAGTATATTTTGTTGTAATACCTGACGAATTTCTTCAGCTAATAGAGGAAATATATCGGTATTAAATAGCCAGCAATTCATTGAGATTAATGACTCTTTATCAAGCTCAATTAATTTGTCATCAACTCCAAGCTTACCGGTAATTTTATCGCCTTGCTGAATGATATTTTGACACTCTTCGATTTGCACTAAGTGATCTTCTGTTGAAAGTTGACATAGACCTCGATTAACACTGCCAAACTCAGAAAGGGTATTTTGGATCTGATAGGCTACCATTAAGTGATGATTTGCTGTTTCTTTTGCTTGTGTTAGTAGTAACTCAAAAGCTTGAGCGCCATAATAATCATCGGCATTGATAACGGCAAAGCTTTTAGTAAGTAAATCATGACAACACCATAATGCATGAGCAGTGCCTAAAGGTTTGCTTCGTTCTACAGGTGCAATACATCCTCTAGGTAAGTTATCAAGCGTTTGCAATACAATTTCATATTGTAAACCTTCAGGTAGCCTCGATATTACTTGCTTGTGTAATACCCCTGTTAATTCAGGACGAATAACAAAAATGACTTCATCAAAACCTGCTTGAACGGCATTTAACAGGTTATATTCCATCAGTGTAAGCTTTTTATTGCCAAACTCAACTAATTGCTTGTCGCCGCCAAACCTAGACCCTAGGCCAGCGGCTAAAATGACAATACTGGGCATTTAGCTAACGATCCCTAATGATTTGGCGCTTTTCCAAACGCCTCGGGTAAAGTCAGGAATATCCTTTGAATTACTTCTATCGGTAACAGAATCTGCACTAAGTGGCGCAATCACCGACCAAGCAGCTGCATCATAAACATCTTGATCTAGTGGTTGGCCATTTCGTAAACAATAAATCATCCGCCATAACATTAAAAAATCCATACCACCGTGACCACCATTGCGCTCTGCTTCATTTCCCATGCGTGTCCATAAAGGGTGATCGTATTTTTCTTGCCATTTAGCTATATCGTAATCCCAGCGATGAAAACTGGCATGACTGGGTTTTCGACCTTTCTCGCCATTGGCTTGCCATTGCTTCACTGCTAGGTCGTAATCTTTTTGATATTGTGCTTGGATCTCTTTCGGTGCATTTTCTATTGCAATGCGATTAGGGAAACCAGCAAAAGTACCATTTGTGCCTTGAATATAATTATGACGAGAATAGGGTCTTGGGCTAGTGGTATCATGCTGTACCATGATGGTTCTTCCCTTCACCGTTTTTATAACGCTAGTATTCATATCCCCAGCAATATAATTTAACTGGTTTCGCTCATGATTAGGGGCAAACTCTCTAGCGGCATAAGCTTGACGCCCCAACGCAGGAGAACTAGTAGAAGTAAGATAATCAAAACGGTCTCCCCGATTGATATTCATATATTGCGACACTGGCCCTAAACCGTGGGTTGGATACAAGTTACCATTAGTTTTAGTGTGCCAATAAGTACGCCAT
>Ga0209707_1000296_pt1 | contig 31779 bp, 29 predicted proteins | sample EN4Hudsemesocosm_FD_184630 | JGI IMG/M metagenome (GOLD analysis project Ga0209707, IMG submission 184630) | Methane-oxidizing microbial communities from mesocosms in the Hudson Canyon - EN4B Hudson Canyon (SPAdes) (version 2) | ecosystem: Environmental > Aquatic > Marine > Cold seeps | place... | reverse complement strand
TCTATCACCTTCGGTGAGCTGCTTGTAATTCATAGTGTTTTACTTCTTGGCGGGAGCAAAAAACTAAGGATATAGCAGTTCATCGTTTTTATTAAATTGGGTGTCGCACTTAGTATATGAATTCGGCACACATAACAAGCTGTTCAAGCGGGACAAATAACAGTTGGCTGGTTCCGCTCCGCTACACATTTTAGCCAACTACAATTTGCCCCTTAACAGGGCGTTATATGGCAGGTGTTTATGCAGATACCATCAGAAACCGATTGTGAAGATGTACAAAACTCGAATGATTTGGATGCAGGATACGCCTACAAGATATTCTTTGGTAAATCTCTTTCTGAGATACAGCCTGATTTTGCTAGAAACCCTATTGAAAGGTGTGATGAGCTCGGATTTATGCCGAAAATACCATTCCAGTATTATATATTCGCGTTTAGAGACTTTGTAATTAACATTGATAAGTTGGATGATTGGAAAAGTGACGGTGCTTCGTGTTTTATTTCTTTAATAGCAGAGATACTAGAAAATAAACCTGAGTTTAATGCTCCTGTGTATTGTGAATTAGAAGCTAGCCTTGAATTCATATCTCAAAATCAAGGTTTATACGAAGCCGATGAAGATATATATGGTTCCTTTCAATCAACAATGAAAAGAATTAGGGCACTTAGTCATAGTGCCATATAACAAGCAAATAAATCAGGACTAAAAACAGTTGGTTTTGCTCCTGCGTCGCTAATTTTAACCAACTATTTTTAGCCCATTATTTGGGCGTTATACTTTTGGAGTAGGAACCTAGCATTGAAGTACCTAATTTTGTCCATATTAGCATTTTCATGCAGTACTTTGGCTGTTGAAGAAAAATGCCCCCTAAATGATTTAGTAAACTATAAAGAGCTTGAGTGTCATTTCTATTTAGGAACCCAAGCTTATCGAAGTGAAATTTATAATGTCGCATTGGCCCATTGGAAGTATGTTATAGATTCTCCTGCCGAGCATGAGGTAGATAAACAATTAAAAGCTACTGCACTAAGCACAACAACGTACCTACGTTACTATGGATTAGGTGTAAAACAAGATCGCGACAAGGCTGTTGAGTTATGGATAAAAGCCGCTAATAAAGGGGATTTTGAAGCGAGAATTCATTTGGGTTACGCATATTCTGACAATAACTACAGAAACAAAGATTTAATAAAGTCATTTGCATGGTATAGGTCCATATTTCTTCTTTACCCATTAATTAATGATATTAGTGATGTTGATGACATTGCAGTAGATTATGAAGATGCTTACGTAAAGGCCAAAAAAAGTTTAGAAAAATTAAAAAGAAAACTTAGTCAAAAAGAGCAAGATACAGCGCTTAAATATGCTAAGGTTTTAGCAAAAAAAGTATAACAAGCTAATTAATAAGGACAAAAAATAGTTGGCTGTTTCACTCCGTTCACAATTTTAGCCAACAATTTTTTGCCGCTTAACGTGGCGTTAGGTTTACGATGAAAATTTTTGCATTGGCATTTATGTTTTTGTCTTTAAATATTAAAGCAGAGAATGCATGTCCTATTGAGTCTGATGTAAATGAAATGTACTCTCTATTTTTTTCAGTAGCGTATAAACCTGATGAGGTCGACGCCAAAGCATTTCAGGTAAACTATCCTGACAAACAGAAATCAGAATTAGCTACCGTTTGCTTAATAAAGGCCGCACCTTTAGGTAATTGTGATGCGATAAAGGTAGCAAAACTATATTATGAAACAGGGTTTGGTGCTAAATCATTAGGTATAAATAAAGATATACTTTTAGCTAAAAAATACAAAGAGATGCTTTGGGAGCAATGTAAACCTAACAAGGCATTAAAGCAGGACTAAAAACAGCGGGCTGTTCGCTCCGCTCCATTTTAGCCCACTATTTTTAGCCTCTTAATGAGGCGTTATATCTCTCAAGTTTGGCATTTTTTAACCGTTGGAATGAGTTACATGGATAGATTAAAAAAATTAGCTAATGAAGACGAACCATTCTTTTATGTGAATTCTGAAAAACTTAAGGAAGATATCGATTTTATTCATAAAAACAATATCAAAAATATTTTCATCTCTGGATACCAAGATTACAAATTACATAATGTTGATTGGTTTAATGAAGTTGGAGGCCAGATACAATCACTAGTTATAACGCCACCTAGCAATCACGAATTTTCTTTTAACGGGTTAAGGTATTGTACTGAGCTAAAAAAAATTAAGATTAATAATGAAACTAATGATTCAATTGATTTATCAAACAACAAGAGACTCAAAAAGTTAAGTTTACTAAACTATAAATTTGCAACTGGTATTGAAGATTTATCCCGACTAGAATCGCTAGTATTAACAAATAAAACACCACCAAAACTAATAACAAAAGAAACATTTGATAGGTTTAAAAATCTAAAATCACTAACTTTGCAAGGAGTTAAACTATCCAATGGACTAGGATTTCTCAAAAACTCGTCAATAACTACCTTAGTTATATTTAACTGTCGAAAGCTTTCATTGAAAGGATTGTTAGAATTAAATATTTCCTATTTGGACATTGATAGATGTAAGAATATTGAAAACGAAGAGTTAATTTACAAATTAAAAAGCCTGAAAACATTGAAATTAATAGATTCTGTTGTTGTGGAAAGTGCAGATAAACTCAATGCTCTTGTAGACTTGGAAAGCTTAGTTGTTATGGGTACATCATATTTTAAAGATGGAAATTTTGACTCCATGAAAAATCGGTTTATGCATTTTGGTTTTGATAACAAAAAGCATTACAGTATTAAATATGATGCATTTAATAAAGTAAATTTATTGTCTAGTTGCAATTAAGCATAGTAATCTATGTCTGTAGTAACGAGATATAACAAGCACTTTAAACGGAACAAAAACAGTTGGTTAGGTTCCGCTTCGCTATACATTTTAACCAATAATTTTTGCCCGCTTAAGTGGGCGTTAGGTATCAAAGAGGGCTGGAGTTGAAGCAAATACTAATTATTCTAATTACATTCGCTATTACCTCAACAAGTGCCGACGAAACAATTGAGATTGCAGATAGAATCGATTGGGCAGATTATCCCGCACATTTTGTTGATACTAATGAATACGATCGAAAGCTAATTCATGCTTCAATGCTAAAGCAAGCTAAATGTAGCTCTAAAAATAGTAGCAAATGGTTTTGTACAGAAGATTACGTAAGAATTTTCGAAGGAATAAATGGTTCAGGTAAAAAGCTTGAATTATGGTATGTGTGCAGTGAAAAACATAATATTCCTGTACAAACCTACTACCCAGAGAGGTTATTGGAAATCGTTAAATGTATTGAGTTTACTTGGGATTACGAAGCTAAAGATTTTAGTCTTGAGTAAATTGATACCTAACAAGAAATTAAACAAGGACAAAAAACAGTTGGCTTTTTGTTCACTACGTTCACTTATTTTAGCCAACAATTTTTAGCCTGTTAATTGGGGGTTAGGTGTTTATTACGACACCGCTAGCTTGGAAGGATTCTCATATTAAAATTGATACTAAAATGCGATTTGTGGTTAGAGTTTTCTTTGTGGTATTTACAATTGTGGTGATTAACCTACTTATAGATGGTGGGTATAAATATAACACGATGGGTTCTGAGTATTTTATAAGTGTTACCTCTAACCCTGTAAAGTATTACTTCGCTCTTGTTTGGCAATCATTGATTGTTTGCGTATCATTTTATTTTGGCTTCATGGTCAGACTAAAAGCCAACAAGGGTGAAAAAACACCTAACAAGTGACTATGGCGTTAAACCTTACTTATAGTAGCTAAACCTAAGCTGGAAAATCACCGTTAAAAAAATGGTATCTGTCAGATCAGATCTGAGCTAATGCACTTTATGGCAAGCTACTAATAAGCTCCTTTGGTGACAAGCTATCTTTAGGCGGTACTGTTTCTAAACTATTTAACGCTTTATTATGCATTATATGGTAAATCCCTTGTGTTCTTGTCGTTAAAGGCTTCCATAGCCATGTATCTTTGAAAAATAAGGATAAATCGGTCAATTCTTGCTGTACTTTTTTATTTACAACGACCACGCCATATTCTTTATGGATTTTTTCTTGGATAGGCGTGCTAAGCATGAAATCAGCCAGTATATACGCAGCTTTTAATTTGTTTGGCGAGTGCTTTAACGTTGATACAAATGAAATGGTGTCTAACCAAACGGTTGATCTAACATTGTGTGCTATTTTCCAGTTTATCCCATTTCTTTTTGCTGTTGCGACACCGAACCAATAGGTTGTTCCGTAAAGCAATTCAGGTTTACTAAAATCAGCCTCGCCACTCCAAAAGCGATCTTGAGTGCAGACATTGCGGTATAATAATTCAAGATTATTTTGTATTTCTGGATCATTAAGACCTCTGGATTTAATTCTCTTGTCCATGTCATAGATATTTTCTTTGTCATATCCTGACTTTAATAATGCGAGATAAAGGTTTGCAGCTATTTGTTCTTTCGTTATGGTTATTTTGCATTTATTGACGGGATCGAATAATACATCGAATGATGTGGGTCGTTGAACCTTGTCAGCATTGTAAGCTAAGCCGTTTGAGCCGCCTAGCAAAGGAATAGCATAGTTGTTTCCTTTATATTTTTTATAATTTAATTTTTTTAATGCAGGAGATACGTTGACGTAATTAGGGATTTTGGAGTAATCAATTGGTAACAATGAGCGAAATAATTGATTGTTTCGTTGGGCAAAATAATTATGAGTTGGTGTAATCACATCGCAGAACTTTCCTCTGACTAAGTTAAAAACTTGTTCAGGAGAGGATAAGTATTCAGGGTGCAGCTGTAAATCAACATTCATGCCTCTTTCTTTCGCATATGCCTGAAATTCATTTTTCCAAGGCATTATATAGCCTTCCCATTCACAAATGGTTAACGTTGTTGTTTTTGCAAATACGCTAACGCTATGAAGTGAAAAAAGAATGAGTAATGTCAGTCTCCGAAAAGTTACCATCTCACGCCTTTAATCATAATTAATATCCATATATAGCAAGAGTGTAGGCATATGGATTGAAATCATCCAATTGTTATTTCACGTAGTTTCAAACACGCGATAACTTTAAACGGTGATTTCACACTCTTCATGTTCATTACTAAATGTTTTCATTTTAGGTATTTTCTATTAACCAAAATGCTAACCAAGTACTAAATAATTGCGCCACTGGCCGTTAAAACTTCATTGGTTACTTCTTTGGAAAGCGCTAATGCTTCTTGATAAAGTAAGGGGTCATTAATTCTAAAGTATTCAACACGTTTAATCGCTTGCGGCAAAGCCAAGTCTGCAGCATTTATCAACCATGATAATCCAATAGAATGATTTTCTTTCACCCCTTCGGCTAAAAAATAAGCTCGCCCAACAGCACCCATTGCCAGCACATGCCCTAAGTTTGCTGCATTTATAAAGTTAGAAAAGGCATTCATAGTATTATTTTTGTCCCTCATTTCTAAAGCCAATAAGTACATTTTTTCTGCTTCTTGCTCATTATCAAATACTAAATCGTCATATTTGCTTTGAGAATAGATATTACTTACTGGTGAACTGACAGTATTTTGTTTTATCGCAGAGTTGTTAATAGAAGGGGAGTCGATAGCGCTGTTATCAGCGTTAATAAAATCTTTATCATTAAATATGTCTTTAAATGGAGCTGCTGGTTCTTTATTGGTAATTAATTCAATCATAACTGCATCATAGCGATTATTTAGTTGTGAAATAGTATGCTGTTGTTGTTCTATTTGCTGCTTGAAGTAGCTGATTTCTTGACGTTGTTGTTCAATTTGACTAGTAAGTAGAGAGGTTTGGCTTAGGTAGCTTTCACGCATTGTATTGATATGGCTACGATGAGTATCATCGATTCGATTTTGCTGTTGATTATTGTTTTTTTCGAGTCGCTGCAGAATAATTAAGATATTTTTATCATAATTTTCTTTCATCTTTTCGAACCATTTAAATACTTGGCTCGGCGCCTTTACGTTATCGCCCGACATAAAACACTCCTTGTTTATGAGTACAACAAAAATCTTTAAATCGTATAGTACCTAACTATTTAATCGGTTTTAGCATATATCAGCTCAAGTAATTTTACAAAGCAATATTAAAACCTCAATGAGGTTGGCAATTTATATGATAATAATTTATGAGTAGTAAAAAAAAATAATATTAATTTTATTAAATACTTGCAAAAAATAATTCCTGTCATATCTTTAAATAGTACAGACGTTCAGTGAAGAACAATTTATTAGATAAGGATATTAATGTTTCAGTTTCCTGCCCAGTTAACCATAGTACAAGTCGAATCTTGTCGAGTGGCTCTTCTAGATGAAATAAATAATAGCGATGTGGTCGAGTTTGACGACAGCGCTGTTGAGCGTATTGATACCCTTGGTTTACAGCTGATACTTGCTGTTGTTACTTATATTGCAGCACAAAATAAGCAACTTATTTGGCAATCAACATCGAAAGTTATCAAACACAGTTTTGAGCAATTAGGTTTTGAAGAATTAATTTTACAGCAATATATGACTGTTTAGGTTTTGTAGTTTTTAGCATTTGTAAAGGAATTGAAATGTCGAAAATTTTAGTTGTAGATGACTCTAACTCCATTCGCGATATGGTTAGTTTCACGTTAAAAAGCTCAGGCTATCAAACGGTCGAGGCACAAGATGGCCAAGACGGATTATTAAAAGCTCAAACAGGTAGATTCGACCTAGTTATTACTGACGTTAATATGCCCAATATGGACGGTATAACTTTATGTCAAGAGCTGCGAAAGCTGTCTAGCTTTCAATATACACCTATTCTAATGCTGACTACTGAAAGTTCCACGGATATGAAGCAACGAGGAAAAGCTGCAGGAGCAACTGGATGGCTAGTGAAGCCTTTTAATCCAGATAAATTACTAGCAACAATTAAACGTGTTGTGAGGTAACTAAAATGAGCATTGACCTGTCGCAGTTCATCCCAACATTTTTAGAGGAGTGCTTTGAGGGCGTCGAACTCATGGAAGCGAGTTTACTAAATTTGGAGCAAGGAGATGAGGAAACCATTAATAGTATTTTTCGTGCTGCCCATTCAATAAAAGGCGGCGCCGGTACTTTTGGTTTTAATCATGTTACTGAATTTACGCATTTAGTTGAAACTTTACTCGATGAAATGCGTGATGGTCGAAGAGGTGTTGCTCATAAAGATATCGAGATACTGCTTGATTCTGTTGATTGCATGCGACTACTTATTGAAGCGATAAGAGATGATTGTAGCTATGACGACAGTAAAGTAATCGTGACATCACAATTACTAACAGCAACGCTAAATAATAATTCAACAGATGAAAATATTGTTGAAGATACGACTAAAGACAATGAAAATACCTCGAATGCAATCGTAGACGATAACTTAACGCATTGGTCTATCAACTTTATTCCTGAGCATCATTTAGTACAAACAGGTAATGATCCACTTCTACTCTTAAATGCTTTAGCTGAGCTTGGTAAGATTTCCGTGACCGCTAACTGCAATTCGATACCTAGCCTAGTCGATTTGGATGCAACTGAACTTTATATTTCATGGCAGATCACTCTTATTACGGCAGCGAGAAAAGAAGATATAGCTGAAATATTTGAATGGGTTGAAGATGATTGCCAGTTGGTTATTAGTAACGAAGAGTCAATCGATAAAAAGCCAACAGAAATTAATGTTGAGATAGCAAATGAAGTAGATGAATTAACAGCAGAAAAACCAACGATAAAAGCTAAAACTAAAGTAAAACCAAATGTTACTAATGACAGTAATTTGCAAAAGCCTAAGGCTGAATCTGGCTCTATTCGTGTTGGTGTTGATAAAGTAGACAGTTTGATTAACTTAGTTGGAGAGCTAGTCATCACTCAGTCTATGCTGTCTGAATTGGGCAACGATTTTGAATTGTCTAAAGTGGCAAGGTTAAATTCAGGTTTAGAGCAGCTTTTACAAAACACCAAAGAACTTCAAGAAAGTGTAATGCGCATTCGCATGTTACCTATTAGTTTTGCTTTTAATCGTTTTCCGCGCTTGATACACGATTTATCAAAGAAAATGGGCAAAGAAATTGAGTTATTGATCAGTGGTGAGCAAACAGAGCTTGATAAATCGGTAATGGAGCAAATTAGTGATCCGCTAGTGCATTTAGTGCGCAATGCTGTTGATCATGGCATTGAAGCAACTGATGTAAGAATTACTAATGGCAAGCCTGAAAAAGGGACTGTTTCCTTAGATGCCTACCATCAAGGGGGCAGTATCGTCATCGAAATTAAGGATGATGGTGGCGGTATTGATAGTAATGTTATTTTAGCTAAAGCAATAGAGAATGGCTTGGTTGATGAATCAACTTCATTGTCTGAGAGTCAGGTATATGATCTCCTTTTTGAACCAGGATTTTCTACCGCTAAAACACTCAGTGATATCTCAGGTCGTGGTGTCGGTATGGATGTTGTTAAACGTAACATTCAGTCATTAGGTGGTCGAATACAAATAGAGTCAACGTTAGGCGTAGGCAGTACATTTAAAGTGTTTTTACCGCTCACTTTAGCAATTCTTGATGGTCAATTAGTTAAAGTAGGTAGGGAAGTTTATATCATACCGCTAATTACCATTGTTGAATCATTGCAAACTCAGGAGGCACTGATTAATCGTACGTCTGGTGACATGGTGTTATATCGGCTGCGAGAAGACAATGTACCTGTTATTCCGATCTACAAATTATTTAATATCCCCGCACAAAATAAAGCAATTAAAAACTCCTTACTTGTTGTCGTTGAAGCCGATGGACAAAAAGTGGGCTTAATGGTGGACGACTTATTAGCCCAGCAACAAGTTGTTGTTAAAAGTTTAAATGAAAACTACCAGCAAGTTGAAGGTGTTTCTGGTGCGACAATTCTAGGTGATGGCTCTGTGGCGATGATATTAGACGTCCCTAGCATGATAAATATGGCGTTGAAATTAGCTAAAAAACAGCAGCAGAATAATATCGTTGCAGAAGAGGTCGTTCACTAATGGATATCCAAACGTTAGCCAATGAAATACCGGTTGAAGGAGAGTACGCACTTGAAGGGGTAGACTTTATTTCAAGCGGCGAGCAGTACTTAACTTTTTCATTAGGTTTAGAGCAATATGCGGTGAATATTTTAGCTGTTGAAGAAATTAGAAGCTGGGAACAACCTACGCATATTCCTAATGCCCCCATGTTTGTCAAAGGTGTAATTAATATGCGTGGCGTTATCGTACCAATAATTGATTTACGGCTTAAGTTTGGCATTGGTGAAGCGAAATATGACAAAACAACCGTGGTGGTGGTATTGACAGCCCAACACTTAACTAAGTCTCGTACTATGGGCTTTGTGGTTGACGCGGTTTCGGATGTGTTAAATGCACAAGAAAACGATATTAAAGCAGCACCAGCATTTGGTGGCAGTTTGGCACAGCATTATATCGAAGGTATCGTTAATGTTGCGGAAAACGTGGTAACACTGCTTGATGTTACTGCACTACAAGCTATTGAAAAACAGTCAAGTAACTATTAAAGGATATTAAAATGGCGCAAGAAAAAGAATATCTTACATTTATCCTCAATGGTGAAGAATTTGGTGTAGATATCTTATCTGTGCAGGAGCTACGAGTGTGGAGTGCCGTCACAGAACTACCTAATAAGCCTGCATATATTAAAGGCGTGATTAATTTGCGTGGTGTCATTATTCCAATCATTGATCTTCGCCAGCGCTTTGGCTTAGCTCCGTTGGATTATAACGCACAAACAGTGACCATTATTCTGCGTAGCGTAGACAGCAAAAAGCCAATGGTCGTTGGTATCGTTGTTGATGCTGTCTCAGAAGTGTACAAGTTTGAACTTAACTCAATTCGAAAACCACCAGCGTTTGGTCAGCAAATTGATAGCTGCTTTCTTGAAGGCTTAGCGTCGGTGGAAGATAAGTTAATTATTTTACTTAATAGCTTGTCATTACTTGACCAAAATGAACTTTATCAAGTTAGCAGGCCTCCTGAAGGGTGGTTTGCCAATGAAAACACTTTAACTGTTTAGTGGCTAATTACTTGAGTTAAATACCATGACACCAAAACAAATTAGCTTAGTACAGGCGCATTGGCAAAGTTTACAAAATAACTTGTCGCAATTGAATGCAATGTTTTATCAGCAGTTGTTTAAAGCTCAGCCTAGCTTCAAAACGGCCTTGATTGAAAGAGCCAAAGTGGATAAACACAGCGTTATTGAAATGCTTGCTGTTGAAATCCCACATTTAATTGCAATTAAAAAGCGCGATAAATTGGATGTTGATGACGCTAGCTATGAGTGGTTAAGCCTGAAAGAAAGTGCGATACAGGCGCTAATCGATGCATTAATTGAACTTAACAAAGAAAATTTTCCGTTTGCGCTAAAGCGAGCGTGGACAAATGTGATTCACCACATAGCTAAGCAACTTATAAAATCAGTACTACCAGAACCATTTTTTGAACACATTCAATCGACAGGGAATTTAATGACAATGAGCCAAAGTAATGAAGTTTTAGAGACGCAAAACAGCGATTTGCAATTCGCAGATATGCTAGCGCAAATTAATGCTATCAATAAAGTTCAGGCTATTATTGAGTTCAATATGGATGGAACAATTATCACTGCGAACGATAATTTTCTAAAAACACTAGGCTACACATTAGAAGAAGTGCAAGGTTGCCATCATAGTATGTTCGTTGAACCAGGTTATGAAACTAGTGATGAATACAAGGTGTTTTGGCAAAGTTTAAATAATGGTGACTTTGAGTCAAAAGAATATAAGCGCATAGGTAAGGGAGGGAAAGAAGTCTGGATTCAAGCATCATATAACCCTATCTTAGATGAAAATGGCCAAGTTGTTAAAGTGATTAAATTCGCGACAGACGTTACAAAGCAAAAACTTATCAATGCCAACTATGAAGGACAAATTGATGCAATAGGAAAATCTCAAGCGGTAATCGAATTTAACATGGATGGCACCATTATTACTGCTAATGATAATTTTTTAACGACTGTTGGTTACACGTTAGGCGAAATTCAAGGACAGCACCATAGTATGTTTGTGGAGCCAGAGTTTAAAGTTAGCGCGGAATATAAATTATTTTGGGATAGTTTAAATCGTGGTGAATACGAATCAAAAGAATATAAGCGCTTAGGTAAGGGCGGCAAAGAAATATGGATTCAGGCTTCTTATAATCCAATTTTTGACCTAAATGGTAAGCCTATGAAAGTGGTGAAATTTGCTACCGATGTTACAGAACAAAAACTGCGCAATGCGAATTTTTCTGGGCAAATTGATGCTATTGATAAATCGCAAGCAGTGATTGAATTTAGCATGGATGGCACAATTATTACCGCCAATGCTAACTTTTTAGCGACTGTTGGTTATACGCTAGATGAAATTCAAGGTCAGCATCACAGTATGTTTGTTGAACCAGAATTTAAAGCAAGCACAGAATATAAGTCATTTTGGGAAAGTTTAAATCGTGGTGAACATGAGGCAAAGGAGTATAAGCGACTAGGTAAAGGCGGTAAGGAAATTTGGATACAAGCTTCTTATAATCCAATTATAGATTTAAATGGTAAACCGATGAAAGTTGTTAAGTTTGCATCAAATGTAACCGAACGAAAACTTCAGAATGCTGACTTTTCAGGTCAAATTAATGCTATTGGCAAGTCACAAGCAGTGATCGAATTTAATATGGACGGCACTATTATTACTGCCAATGATAACTTTCTATCTGCTGTTGGTTATAGCTTGGCAGAAATTAAAGGCCAGCATCATAGTATTTTTGTTGAACCAGAATATAAATCAAGCCTTGATTACCAACAGTTTTGGGAAAAGCTCAATCGCGGTGAATATGACAGCAATGAATATAAGCGCATAGGTAAAGGCGGTAAAGAAGTATGGATTCAAGCATCTTACAACCCCATTTTAGATTTAAATGGTAATACTTTTAAAGTAGTAAAGTATGCAACTGATATTACTGCTCGTAAGCATGCTATTTCTGAAATTAAAGAAACCTTAATAACTATGTCTCAAGGAGATCTATCCAAAGGTATAGAAACTGACCTAGTTGGTGAATTTAGCATTATTGGTGATTCAATCAATGATTTTATGGGCGTTTTAAATGAGATGGTGAGTGATATTCGAAATGCGTCAACGAATGTTTTTGACTCTTCTCGTGAAATTGCTCAAGGCAATAATGAATTAAGTCATCGTACAGAATCTCAAGCATCAAGCTTAGAAGAAACGGCTTCAGCCATGGAAGAGCTCACCAGTACTGTTCAACAAAATGCCGAAAATGCAACTGAGGCCAGTAAGTTATCATCTACGGTAATAGATAAAGCCAGTAATGGTGGTGAAGTTGTACAAAATGCTATATCTGCAATGAGTGATATCAATAAGTCGAGCAAAAAAATAGCAGATATTATTAGTGTTATAGATGAAATAGCTTTCCAGACCAATCTATTGGCTTTAAACGCAGCAGTTGAAGCGGCAAGAGCAGGAGAACAAGGCCGTGGTTTTGCAGTTGTTGCTGCAGAAGTGCGTAACTTAGCTCAGCGCTCAGCCGGCGCTGCAAAAGAAATAAAAGGCCTGATTAATGATAGTGTCGAAGCTGTTGGGCAAGGAACCAAATTGGTTGATGAAACCGGAAAAACCTTTACTGAACTGGCTGCGGCTATTGAAGAAGTTGGCAAAATGATTGGAGATATAGATAACGCAGGTAAAGAGCAATCGGCTGGTATTGGTGAAGTTAGTGCGGCGGTAAGCCAAATGGATGAAATGACTCAGCAAAATGCAGCATTAGTTGAAGAAGCTGCTGCTTCGAGTAAATCAATGGAAGAGCAGGCGCAGTTGTTATTAGAACAAATTGCATTTTTCACCCAAGAAACAGTTGAAGAAAGAACCCCTATAAGGCATCAATCTCGAGCGGTAAACGGTGGCAACATCAATAAAAGGCCAAAGCCCAAACTGTCTGCAGTAGAAGAAACCCCTCGCCCTATATTTAAAGAACGAGCAAAAGCTAACTTGGTCAATAGCGATCAAGAGTGGGAAGAGTTCTAGGCCTACCATGACAGCTTTACAAAGAGAAAACTTGGCGAGTTTAACTGAAGCTGAATTTAATTATATTTGTCAGTTTGTTTATAAAAGTGCCGGCATAGTGCTTAACGACGCCAAAAGAGAAATGGTCTATCGACGATTGACCCGTATCGTTCGTGATCGGAAGTTAAGATCTTTTTCATCGTACTGTCAGTTGTTAAAGGAGAATCCTAAGCAAGAAGAGCGCTATTTTATAAATGCCATAACAACTAACTTAACCAGTTTTTTTAGGGAGCAGCATCATTTTGACTTTCTTAGTCAGCATGAATTACCTCGGTTATTAAAGGCTAAAAAAGGTAATAGCCGAATTAGAATATGGTCATCTGCCTGTTCTACAGGAGAAGAGCCGTACAGTATTGCAATTACTCTTTTAGAGGCTTTGGGCAGTGAATTAAATTATTGGGATGTAAAAATATTAGCAACAGATATTGATAGTAATGTCGTTGCAAAAGGTAAAGCGGGTGTTTACGCCAAGCAAAGCATTGAGGACGTCTCTAATGATTTTAAAAAAAGTTACTTTGAAAAGGGGCAAGGTCAGTTATCAGAATATGTTAGAGCAGGAAATGTTTTAAAAGAATTAATAACTTTTAAACAGCTTAACCTATTAGAAGCGTGGCCAATGCAAGGTCTATTTGACGTTATTTTTTGCCGTAATGTCATCATTTACTTTGATAAATGTACCCAATCCACATTATTTGAACGTTATTACAATGTGTTGGCACCAGGTGGTATATTGGTACTTGGACACAGTGAAAACCTGGGTGAATACCAACAATATTTTGAGAGAGTTGGCAGGACGATTTTTAGGAAGCCTTTTTAGCTTCAAACAAGGAATAGTGGTGCACTTTTATGGCGCTAAATCAAAATAATTATGCGGATGTTGAGTACTCAAAAGAACATTGCTTAGCCGAGTTTGCAGGTATAAATCATTATTGGGATACAAAACACGACACTGTGGTTGCAAAAATCTTGCCTGGAGAATTTTACGTTTCTAAGCAAGAAATTCCAATTGCAACGACGCTTGGCTCTTGCGTCTCTGCTTGCATTTGGGATAGCCAATATAATATAGGAGGGATGAATCATTTCATGTTGCCATTAACTGATAGAGAAGCACATGAAGTTAATTGGGGGCAACGTGGTATGCATTCAGACGCCACACGCTATGGTAATTTTGCCATGGAATACCTGATTAATTTGATTTTAAGAAATGGTGGTCAAAAGAAAAACCTCAGAGCGAAAGCGTTTGGTGGTGCGAAAGTATTGGAAAATATGTCTAATGTTGGTGACCGTAACATTAATTTTGTTTTGGGATATTTAGATAATGAATATATTCCTCTTATTAGCTCAGACTTAGGATCTATTTATCCAAGGAAAGTTTTCTTTGAACCGCACACTGGCCGAGCATTGGTAAAATCTATTGATCATTTACACAATGACACGATAACGAGAAGAGAAAGAGATTATCGCAATAAATTACAAGATTCATCAAATGATGGCGAAATAGAGTTATTTTAAAGGACGAGCAATGACATGGAAAAAATCACGGTACTTATTATTGATGATTCATCAGTTATTCGAAATATTATCAAAGAACTTTTAAGCGATGTTGATGATATAGAAGTTGTTGGTGAAGCTAAAGACCCATTGGTTGCACGCACTTTAATCAAACAACTTAATCCAGATGTACTAACGCTGGATGTTGAAATGCCAAAAATGGATGGCATTACTTTTTTAAGCAACTTAATGCGACTAAGACCGATGCCAGTTGTTATGTTATCAACCTTAACAACTAAAGGAGCTGATACAACACTGAAAGCTTTGGATCTTGGAGCTATCGACTTTATTGCTAAACCTAGTTTTGAAGCGCTTACTAGTCTCAAGGATAATTTTAAGCAGTCTATCGTCGATAAAATTAGATATGCGGGAAGTATTAGCTCTCAAGACTTTACCTTTTCTCGGCAATTATTAACTCAAGAAAAATCCAAGCAACTAATTTTTAATGGCAGTAAGTCAGTTAATCATTTGATTGCAATTGGTGCTTCAACTGGTGGCATAGATGCAATAAAAAGCCTGCTTATGACCATGCCCGAAAATGCTCCTGCAATAGTTATCACTTTACATATCCCCCGTATTTTTAGTGCTCGATTTGCCGCGCGTATGGATAAGAATTTATCGCTGGTCGTGCAGGAAGCCCAACACAGAGAAAAAATTAAAAATGGCCACGTTTATATAGCGCCGGGTGACAAACACTTAAAAGTAGAGTCAAAAGGCGGAGCGTTATTTTGCATATTAGAAGACTCTGCGCCAGTTAATCGACATAAACCTGCAGTTGATGTTCTTTTTAACTCATTGACACACATAGCACCTAATGTTCAAGCCGTTATTTTAACAGGCATGGGACAAGATGGCGCCCAAGGGCTTTTAGCGTTAAAAAAACTTGGTGCCATGACCATAATTCAAGACAAAAATAGTAGTCTAGTTTGGGGGATGCCTGGCAGTGCTTTTCATTGTAATGCCCATACTAAGCAATTGCCATTATTAGATATTGGAGAAGAGCTTTTGAAAAATGCAACGTTAGGTTGGCGTGAAGTGGAGGAAGGAATGTATGAAAATTCGTAACACTATAGCTTTACCGGTATTGCTGTTTTTAGTTTATTTTTAATCTTTCTTTTGCTGGTAACCCTAACCGTTAATTATTTAGCAGTATTGAAGAAATGGGTAAATCCACCAAACAAACTGAAGAACAACTTTTTCATAACAATGTTCAATTATGTGGCCGAGGAATTGGTTGAACAATTAGCAGAGGGTTTAGAGTGTTTTGATCATGAGCGTAGTGTTGAGTGTCATATCTATGGATTAAATAAGTCTTATATTGTTAAGGAGTAGTTTTGAATATATTAGTCATTGAAGACAGTAGTTATCAGCGGCAATTAATCAGTGCGATGATAGCCGATAGTGGCTTTAAAGCTATATGTACTAGTGGTTGTAAAGAAGCATTAGATGTATTGGCAATAACGAGCATTGACCTAATTCTAATGGATATTGAGATGCCAGATATGAATGGCTTCGAACTTACTAAAATTATTCGTTCAACGTACCCTGAGTGGATGCCAATTATTTTTCTTAGTGCTAATGATAGCGAAGCTTATTTAACTAAAGGGATAGATGCTGGTGGTGATGACTATTTAACAAAGCCAGTGAAGCAAGTTGTTTTAGCTGCAAAAATTAGAGCGATGGAGCGAATCTCATTAATGAAATCTGCTTTAGATCAAGCCAACAAGCAGCTTGAATTATTAAGCAGTATCGACCCACTAACGCAAGTTTTAAATCGTCGGGGCTTGAGCCCAATTCTCAATAATTCGTGGGTAAATAACCTCAAAGAAAGCGCAGAACTTTCATTACTGATGTTAGATATTGACTGTTTTAAACTTTATAACGATAACTATGGGCATCAACAAGGTGATGATTGCCTAGTAGAAGTAGCGAATATTTTTAGTCAGGTATTGGACCAGTCTAGAGATGTTATTGGGCGCTACGGTGGTGAGGAATTTATTATTGCCTTACCTTATACGCCTATAGAAAGTGCTCGCTTTAAAGCACAAGAAATTATCAATACATTGTTGTCAGCAAAAATTGCTCATGAATATTCCACTGTTTTGCCTTATGTTTCGGTCAGTATAGGAGTTTCGTCAACTAGCTATGGAGCATCCAGTCTTGAACAACTTATTAAACAAGCTGACTTAGCGATGTATCAAGCAAAAGAAAATAGAAGAAATCAGTACGCCGTTTTTAATGCTGGTTAAAGGAAATAAAGCAGTAATTGGAAATGTATTTCAGGATGTAAACTGTTGAAGAGGGATATTTATGTTGAAGCCGAGAGTACTTATTATTGATGATGACTATGCTTATTTGGAGCTTTTACAAGAAGCTCTTGAAATTGATTTCTCAGTTGTTTGTGCTAAAAACCTGAGTGAAGTGGATAAAATTTCTGCTAGCTATGAAGCGAGAGCATTTGAAATCGCGCTCGTCGACGAGAATATCGGCGAAGAAAAAGGCTCTAACTGGATAAAGCAACAAGTTGCAGGAAAGCAGCTTGCGAAGTCATTTGTATTGTATTCTGGCTTAGCAACCGAAGAAGCCATTTTAAAAGGGTTAGATTGTGGCGCAGATGATTTTCTAGCAAAGCCTATCTCACTGCTTGCCTTAATTAGTAAATTAAAACGACTTATAGAATATCAAGACAAAATTCATGATTATGAAGACGAGTTATGTTCAAAAGATCGTGTGATTAATATTTCAATGGCACAAGCTTCAAAATACGGCAGTTGTATGCAGCTCACCTCTAAGCTCAATCAATGTTTTAGTTTAGAAAAAATTCGAGATGAAGTTTTCTCATACCTTTATAATATGAACTTACAAGGTTGTATTGGTTTTTATCCTATCAGTGAACCATCAAGCTTTTACAGTTCAAAAAATGGTGTTTGCTCTCCCGTTGAAGTAGATGTAATGAAGTTATTGCAGATTAAGCCACGCTTATATCGCTTTGGCTCACGCACTATTTTTAATCATGACCTTGTTTCTATTTTAATTTTAAATCTAGAAGATGGCACCATTGATACCGACATTTATATTGATGCACTTGCGTCTGTCATTGAATGTGTTGGCGCTAGAATTGCTTTTATTACTTATCAAAATGCGCTAGTGAATGTGCAAGATAAAATTCAGCAAGCAGTTACCCAAACCAAGCAAATGTTAGTTATGTCAAAATATCATCAACAGGAAGTGATGAATGAAATTGTGACTAATATTGGCCAAAGTTTTCACATATTAGATTTAAGTTTTGAGCAAGAGGAATATTTGACAAACCTTGTACATAGTGCGCTGAAAAAACATTCTCAAGATGATATTAATTTTCTGGAAGTTGGTCAGTTACTTGACGGTGCCTTGCAAAGTGTTGATGAATTAAAGTCGTTAAACTCCCAGCAAGTTGATGAAGTTGAAACTATGGAAGAGGAGGATGAATTATTTTGAAGATGTCGGAAAATATCAGCCTTTCAAGCATTCCATTTTCAGTGTTGTGTACTGACTTAAACGGTATTATCACTGATTGTAATGTTCAATTTTCAGGCTTGTCAGGCTATTGTCGAGAACAAATTATAGGCAAACCAGTTGAACTGTTACTACCTGAAAATGTGACAGAACACCATATAGCGTGTCGAAAAAACCATGCTAAAGGAGGTGTTAGTATTGAACACCCAAGGCATATTTTACTATTTAACCAGTCAGAGCAAAGTATACCTTGTACGATACGGGTAACTAAAGAAGAACAAGGCTACTTAGTTTTTTTAACTGAACACCTTGAAGTGGTTAACTTTAATCATGACCCGTCAACTAAAGATGTTAAACAGGTACTAAGTAGTATTGACGAAGCGTTTTGGGAATGGAACATTGAAAATAGTGTAATGTTTTACTCTTCCCATATGATGGCTATTTTAGGTTACGGAGAAAATGCTTATACGGGCTCTGCAACATTGGGAAAAGAGTTAGTTACAAAAGATACTTTGAAAAATATTTACTCAGTATTTGATGAACACTTATCAGGCCATATTCCTTGTGTAAACTTGACTTTTCCAATCAAAACCAAAGCAGGAACTACCAAATGGCTCTGTATCGTTGGCAAGGTGCTCGCCTATCAAAATGACAAGCCACATAAAATGTTTGGCTCAGTTAAAGATATTACCGAAAATCACCAACTTGTAGATCGACTAAAAGAAAAAAACAATTATTTAGTGCTAGCTGAAAATTTAATTAATTCAGGTCATTGGCGGTTTGATATTGTTAATGATGAGCTATTTTGGTCAACCGGAGTTTATCGAATTCATGGCTTAGACCCCAGCCAATATAAACCAGAACTTGACAGTGCCAGCAGTTTTTATATTGAAGAACAGCAGGCGTACATTAAAAGTAAAATGGAACAGGCAGTTGAGTTAAAACAAGGTTTTCATCTTAAAAGTACTATTAAGCATACGTCTGGTCACTTGGTCAAAGTCGAAATTTTGGCTGAAGTAGAAATTGACACCGACGGTGAAGTTTTTGGTGTTTTTGGGGTTTGTCGAGATATTACAAAATCAGAAGAGACATTAGAGAAGCTTAAGTTACTCGCTTTAGTTAACAAGACCATTAAAGTGCCGATATTCTTTATTGATGACAACGACAATATTGTTTACCAAGAAATTTCACCACAAAATAATGGTGAAAACAGTGTGCTGTTTAATTACATAAATTTCAGTATTAGCGATTATATGGAATATAAAAGAAGGGCCAAATATCACGGGCAAGTAATACACAATAGTGCAAGTTTTGATAAATATAACTCAGTTTTCGACCTGTCGATAACTTATGAAGGTGATGAGGGGATTTATATTTGGATTGTTGAAAATATTACTGAAAAATTTCGCAAAGACCAACAACAGATTATTAGCAATAGGCTAGCACTGCTAGGTAATACCTTTGGCAATGTTTCTCATGATATTAATAATGTATTGGGGGTAGCGTTAGGCGCAACTGAAATGCTTGAGTTAAAGTTTTCTCAAGGCGAAAGGGATATATTTGACTATATTGAGCGGGTTAAGAACGCGATAGACAAAGGTAAAAGTGTCACAGAACGTTTATTAGCTTTTACACGCAAACCCACGATCAAAGTCATAGAGTTTAACCCGATCAAAGAAATTGAAGATAACCAGTACCTGTTTAAACAGTTGTTATTGCCTACTATTGATTTTAGTCTTGATATTAACCGTGTTAAGTGCCAAATAAAGTTTCCGCAAGGTGAGTTTATTAATATTTTATTGAATTTAGTGTTGAACTCTCAAGACGCTATTCAAGAGCAAGGGCTTAACGGTAAAATCAAGATTTCGGCTAATATTAATGCGGAAAATCGCCTTGAAATTCATGTGCAAGATAGTGGCATTGGCATAAATGATGAGAATATTTCAAAGATTTTTGACCCTTTTTATAGCAGTAAATCAGTCAATAAGGGAAATGGTATTGGTTTGGCGAATGTTTATAGCACTATTTATAAACACAATGGTGACATTCAAGTTGAAGGACATGGTGATTTAGGCGGAGCGCATTTTACTTTAATTTTTAAATGTAATATTAAACCTTGTCTCAATATTGTGAAAACGAAACAAAGCCCAAGCTTAAACATGACGAGAAAACGAGTGTTAATTCTTGATGACGAGCAAAGTATTGCTGAATTTGTTGCTTTATATCTTGAAAATGAAGGGGCAACAACGAAGCATATAAGCAATAAAAAAAGTTTATTAGATTGTTTAGCTAGTGAAGTAGTTTTTGATGTATTTATTACCGATATGATATTGCCTGATATCTCAGGTCGTGAAGCTGCCGATTTAGTAAAAAGAAAATTCCCCAATATCAGCATTTATTCTATAAGTGGCTATATTGCTGAGGAAGATAATCAATGGTCGTATCCAGTATTACGCAAACCTTTCAATTCAAGAGAGTTATGTGATTTTTTAACAGAAGAATATTACTAAGCTCTTTGTTTAGCGTTAAACCCACTTTCGATTGACCCTTACCAAGAAAACTCCAGCTTTCTGTCAAACAGTGCCGTTGCTGATTAATTTTGCACTACAGTCATAAAAAATATTGCTCAAATAATTTTTCCTTAAAACTAGAAATTAAATTAATACAAAAATTTATTTATCTACAAAGCTATTTTGTTAAGCTATTGACTCATTTGTATAATTTATTTGAATTGTTGAACAATTTAATCGGAGAATAATGTGGTAGAACCAAGTGTAATAGCCCCCAGCTTTATTGAAGCGTGGATAGGTACTATTAATGGCTATTTATGGGGCAGTATTCTTATTTATTTACTCTCCGCTTGTGGTATTTGGTTTACGTTTCGTTTGAAAGGTATTCAATTTACCCGTTTTTTCCACATGTTCAGTATTTTAAAGTCAAGTCGTAAAAGCTCTAGCCGAGGTATTTCTTCCTTTCAAGCATTGTGTACTTCTTTGGCTGCTCGTGTTGGCACTGGCAACTTAATGGGCGTAGCGGTAGCTATTTCATTAGGCGGTGCAGGCGCCGTTTTTTGGATGTGGCTTATTGCATTAGTTGGCATGGCAACCGCTTTTGCTGAAAGTGCATTAGGGCAGTTATATAAAGAAAAAGACAGTAAAGGCAACTTTCGTGGTGGCCCCGCATATTATATGAGTAAAGGCTTAAAAAATAGAAAGCTAGCAGTGACATTTTCATTATGTTTATTCTTTGGGTACGGTTTCGTTTTTAGTGCGGTACAAGCAAACTCTATTACTGATGCCTTTAGTGGTTCATATGGCTTTAACCCATTATATACAGGCATTGCAATTGCGTTTTTTGCAGGATATATCATTTTAGGTGGCCTAAGGAATATTGCCCGGTTTGCTGAATTAACCGTGCCTCTTATGGGGCTAGCATATTTGTTAGTGTGCCTAACTGTTCTTGGTTTAAATATTGATAAAATTCCAGGTATTATCAGTGACATATTTGCATCGGCATTCGGTTTGAAAGAAGCTGGTAGTGGTTTAGTTGGTGCAGCTATAGTGCAAGGTATTAAACGTGGTTTGTATTCAAACGAAGCCGGAATGGGCAGTTCGCCTAATGCAGCGGCAGCGGCAGAGCCATTTCCACCGCATCCGGTATCGCAAGGCTATATTCAAATGTTAGCCGTATTCTTCGATACCATCGTTATCTGTTCATGTACCGCGTTTTTAATTTTGTTATTTCAACCAGAAGCTGGTCAGGCACAAGGAATACAGTTGACGCAACAAGCACTTGCCTTTCAAGTTGGTGACTGGGGCAGTGATTTTATTACTGTAGCTATTTTGTTATTTGCGTTTACCTCAATTGTTGCAAACTTTGCCTATGCAGATAATAACCTTAAATATTTGAATATGGACAATTTCTACGGACGCTGGTTTCTACGTGTCGGCTTTTTATTGATGTTAGTATTTGGTTCAATTGCCACATTACCAGAGGTTATCGCTTTGGCGGACTTATCTACAGGCTTAATGACCATTGTTAACGTTACCGCATTGTTTATGTTGTCAAAAGTTGTGATATCAATTGCTAAAAATTATCACCAGCAACATGACAATGGCGTACTGCCAACTTATGAGCCAGATGAAGCAGAACAAAAGCGTTTTAATTTGACCAAAGGTATTTGGCAGAAGAAGTAGTTATCTCGCCATTTAAATACAATAGTTCTGAATAAAGCTGCTATAATCCGCGCCTTAATATTTTTGACGTACTTATCATCGGGTAAGTACGTTGTTTACGATAATGACGAAATGGTGATGTGATGAGTGTGGATGCAATAGGTTTATCGGCTAATTTATTGAAAGCGGTAAAAGCATGTGGTTATAAAACGTTAACCCCAATTCAACAGCAAGCTATTCCTGTGATCCGCACTGGTGTTGATGTATTAGCTAGCGCACAAACAGGTACTGGGAAAACGGCAGCGTTTACCTTGCCAGTATTAGATTTATTAGCGCGAAAAGTTAAGCCTTCCGTTGATGGTTTTGATACCACGACGACTGTTAAGGCGTTAATTTTAACACCAACACGTGAATTAGCTGCGCAAGTTGCGGACAATGTGAAAACATACAGCGAATTTTTGCCATTACGTAGTGGTGCGATATTTGGTGGTGCTAATATGCCACCACAAACTAAAATGTTGAAAAATGGTGTCGATATATTAGTGGCAACACCAGGGCGTTTAATTGAACACCTTGAACAACGTAATCTTGATTTATCACAAGTACAATTCTTAATACTTGATGAAGCCGACCGTATGCTAGATATGGGCTTTTACAATGATATTGAACGTATTTCAGCGATGATCAAAGCAAAACATCAAACATTAATGTTTTCGGCTACCTTTTCAAACAAAGTTAAAACACTTGCTAAGAAAGTACTTAAAACACCTAAAACTATTGAAGTAGCACGTCAAAATTCTACGTCAGGTAAGGTTAAACAGTCAGTTTACTGGGTATCTGAAACGCGTAAAGCTGAATTGTTATCAGAGTTAATTGGCGTTAATAATTGGCGTCAAGTGCTAGTTTTTGCCGGCACTAAAGAAAGTGCAAATATTCTTGCGAAGGAATTAAAGCTTGATGGTATTAAAGCGGCACTTTGTCACGGCGACAAAACTCAAGGCGCACGCAATAAAGCACTTGAGCAGTTTACAGATGGCACTGTACGTGTTCTTGTTGCAACAGATGTTGCCGCTCGTGGTTTAGATATTGCTGACTTACCTTATGTAGTGAACTTTCACTTACCATTTTTAGCTGAAGATTATGTTCATCGTATTGGACGCACAGGTCGAGCGGGTAAATCAGGTACGGCTATTTCTTTAGTAAGCCCAAAAGATGAGCAATTCTTAGATAACATTGAAGAATTAATTGGCCGTAAATTCGAACGTATTATTGTACCGGGTTATGAGTTAGATCGAGCATTACCGGGTCAATATGATGCGAAAGAAGATGCGCCACTTAAAAAGAGTCGTTATAAAGCGACACAAGAAAAAAATCAAATGCTAGCGCGTAAAAAAGAAAGTGAAACTCCTGCTGCAAAACGCCGAGCAAAATCTCAAAAGCAAAAAAATAAGCTTGCTGGCAAGAGGCGCTAAAAACGGTTCTTCCAATTATCTTAACTATTAAAAATAGTATTTCATGCACGAAAACGATAACTTTATAGAAGTACCATTTGAAAGTAGGTATCAGTGCTGGTTCTGTGCAGAGCCAGCCGCTAGCCATTTCACCTTTCCCCACCAATATCACCTTGTTTTCAATTGCCAACATCCAACGTTAACCGTACCAAGTTGCTCAGAATGTTTAAGCGCAGCGCTAAAAGCCAAAGTAAGAAATATTTGGCAAGTTGATCAGTATGTCAAAAAATTCCTGATCAAGAAATATAGGAAAGATTTAGCCATTGGTCTGAACTGGACTCAAGAAGAGTTGGCTAACTCAGGCTTTGAGGGCGGAAGTTTCGCTGGCTTTCAAAAAAGTGCATGGTTTATGTATGAGGTGGCAAAAGAGCGGGTGAGTTTTCGCGGCTGGCCGCTGGTAGTTGATGGTATTGAAATAGAAAAAGATGATGGCAGTGATAGTTTTAAATTTGATGGCGTTTGCTACCCGAGCATTGAAGAAGCCATTGACCATTACAGTGAGAACTTTCGTTTAGACGTTATGTTTCTCCGTCAAATATTGGCAAAAATTGGTACAGGAAAATTTGCCCAAGCGGTAAGAGTTTGCCGCTTGTACATTGGTGCCACCCCAGATGAAAAATCACGCGCCTTGCGTGATCTCTAAAACGCTAGCTTTGACTGTTAATTTTTGACACAACACTGAGTGTTCTAGGTATGTTCATTTTTTGAGAATACAACGCAGTGTCAGCTCTTTGAAAAAAGCTGGTTGCAGTGTCAGCTCTGTTCATAAACGCAAAACCTAAACTGCTGGTGACATTATACTTTTCTAGTAGTGCGTCGTTGCTAAGAGCTTGGTATATTCTATGTTCGATGGCTGTTAACGATTGCTCAGAAGCATCTTCAACAATAATTGCAAACTCGTCACCACCGAAGCGAAATATACTATCGGTATCGCGAACACTTTGGCGTAGCGCATTAGCAAAATGTTCAAGTGCGGAATCGCCCACTATATGGCCAAACGAATCGTTAATGGCTTTAAATTTGTTCAAATCACAAAGGATAAGGCCAACACGAGTGTGGCGGCGAGTCGCTTGTGCCATTGTACGTTTGAGTTGTTCGTCAAAGCTTCGACGATTGCCTAGTTGTGTTAAAGCATCTTGCATGGCTAATTGCATGGCTTGATGATAACGAATAGCATTATTTAATGGGTTGATAAGCAGCTGATGTAATTCAGTCAATATGTTGAAGTTAGTAATACTAATTGGAGAATTTACAGAATAGCTTAAAATACCAAGAAATCTGTCATTGATTTTTAACTCAAACTGTCGCTCAGCTTTTGCTTGGTGGCTACCGCGAGCCGTGGCATTTATTTCGTCATGCTTAAAATAAAGTCCTGTAAAGTCAACGTACTTTGCAGCTTGAATAGCAAAAATATTAATTAACTCTTTAACATCTAATGTCGTTTGAAGCTGTTCTAACAAAGCGAGATTACGCTGACTTTGCTGTTCACTGTGCTGAAACAATGTGAAAGCATTAAACTTTGAATTTGGATGATTAACAATATTTACTGTGCGCATAGAATGTTCCGTTTTTTGGGGGCTGTAACATCTCAATTAGACAAGCAAAAATCTCACCACTTTTTTCACGATGGACATGTATTTAGTTTTAACTATCGATTTTGTTTTTAATTGTTTGTTTTTAAATGATAAATATGTAATTTGTTTTCTATTGCTCTGTAAGCATGAGGGATATTAATAATGTCAATAGATTGGCTTTGACACTTTGGTTAAACGGTTACGTGCTTTGGTTAAGCGAGTTTATTGGTTATTTGACGCATGACTTAAGTGATAACGGATAGCGATAGAGTTATTATTTTATTTGAATAGTAGAAAATACCTTAGACAAACAGCCATTTAGGGGGCTAAACTGACTAAAGATGTTAACCATCATTTTTCAGCTATTGCTCGTTTCTTATTTCGTAAGGATTACATGTGACAGGTCATTTAGAATTACTCGCCATGCTAACCAGTGCTGTACTCATTGTTTGGCTATTTCGTCGGCTGCATTTACCAGCAATATTAGCGTATTTAGTTGCCGGCGTTTTAGTTGGTGAACATGGTTTAGGGTTAGCGCAAGAGCATGTGAACTACGAGCACTTTGCTGAATTGGGTATTGTTTTCTTACTATTCACTTTGGGCTTAGAATTTTCTTTACCAAAATTAGTCGCTATGCGGCATTTGGTTGTCACCGTTGGTAGCTTACAAGTCACTATATCGTTAGTGCTTTTTTTAGTTGTGGCAATGTTTTTAGGACAAAGTTTTGCTACCTCTTTGACTATTGGTGGTATTCTCGCGCTTTCATCTACTGCTATCGTTATTCGTCAGTTAAGTGAAAGTGGCGGTATGAAGAAGAAGTCAGGGCAACTTTCGGTTGCGGTATTACTTTTTCAAGATGTTGCTGTTGTTCCGCTACTAATTGTTATTCCGTTACTTGCGCAAGGCGGTGATTCATCTTTCCTTCTCGCGTTATTATTTGCACTGGTAAAAGGTGTATTTGTCGTTTCATTATTAATGTTCTCCGGTAAGTGGCTTTTGCCTCGCTTGTTCAATTTAGTTGCGCAAGTAAGAACGGATGAGCTCTTTGTGTTAACTACTTTACTAGTAACCTTAGTTGCTTCAGCGTTAACGCAGTGGTTCGGGCTTTCAATGGCTTTAGGGGCATTTTTAGCTGGGATGATGCTTGGAGAAAGCCAATATAAACATCAATTAGAAGCTGACATCAGACCTTATCGAGACATATTACTTGGCTTGTTTTTTGTTACCGTTGGTATGAAGCTCGATATTAATGTTGTATTTTCATCGCCACTTACCATCATTTTGCTGCTGATTAGTTTTATGGCGATTAAAGTTGTTGTTATTGCCATATTGGCAATACGGGCAGGAGAGTCGCCAAAAGATGCATGGGCTGCAGGTATTATGCTTGCGCAAATGGGAGAGTTTGGTTTTGTACTAATTGCTCTCGCAAGTCAGGTTGAGGTGTTACCTGATGACACCGCCTCTATTTTACTAGGTACGGGTGTATTGAGTATGGCAATAACGCCTTACATGGTGGCGCATGCTCGTAGTTGGGCGTTGTGGTTTAGTCGAGAAAAGCAAATGGATACCAAGCCACTAGAGCAATTGCCAAAAAGTGCTAGCTTGAATGACCATGTTATTATTTGCGGTTTTGGCCGCATTGGACAAACGGTTAGTCGTTTTTTAAAGCAAGAGTCGATAGATTTTGTTGCGATAGATATTGATCCGCTAAGAGCGACAAAAGCACGTGATGCGGGTGAAAATGTATTATTTGGCTCTTCAAGACAAGCTGAATTATTGCATGCCGCACAATTATCAAAAGCTAAATTAGTGGTTATCGCTTTTGGTGAAGATAAGCAGTCGATTGATGTTATTCAAAAAGTACGCTCGTTAGCACCAAATGTGCCTATTTTAGTTCGTACGCGTAATGATGATCAATTAGACGAGTTACATGCTGCTGGCGCGAATGAAGTAGTTCCTGAGAGCTTAGAGGGAAGTTTGATGCTAGTATCGCAAGTTCTTTCTTTGACAGGTGTTCCTTTTTCAAGAATTGTTCGTCGTGTTCAAAAAGAACGTAAAAATCATTATAACCACCTACATGGCTTCTTCCAGGGTGAGCATACGGATATGAGTCCAGATGCGATTGATCGTATTGAGTTTGCCCATGCTATTTTACTCACAGATGATTCGTTTGCTAATGGTCATAGCATTGCATCACTGAAGTTGGATGAACGCCGTGTGATTGTTATCGCACTGCGACGTAATGATATTGAGTTGGAAGAGCCTTCGCCCGAAACAGTATTACAACCGCAAGATACCTTGATTGTCCGTGGCAAGCCTCGACGTGTAGAACGTGCTGAAAGATTTGTGCAAGAAGGGCATTAGTTGATCTGCTTTACTGTTCTTTTAGTTAAAATAGAAAAACGAGCTTAATTGCTCCTTATTATTTTAATGACGTTGTGTTTTTGATAAATAACCTCAACCCGGCTTAAGCAACGTCATCCAATAAAGCTAGTTAAGCGCCTATCTACGTTGTTGATGTGCCAAATAGCTCGCTATTCGGATACATAAACGCCTTGATATCCACTTAACTAACTTCATTGGAGATATCGGATTTATTAAAATTATTGATTATCAATGCATTATGACATTCATTAAACCAAGTTGAGGTTAAATAGCTTTTTCCTGAGCAAATTAGCTTGTAAAGCTTAAGTTCTATACCATTAATTCTATACCCTTAATTCTATAGCTTAAGAAATTCTCGTATTTTACTTTCTTGCTCAAGTGCATCATTAAAGCCTAGGCTAATCAGTTCTTTACAGTAGCTTTTTTCAAATAACAAATAACTGACTAAGCTCGATTCAGCGTCATTGGTAATACCAACACTGCGTAATAATAAACGAATTGATAATGGTAGTTTGTCGTAATATTTCACCGCGATTGCGTTAAAGTCATGACTTGGATTAATGACCAGAGAATTAATACTTTTCAAGCCAGCGGTTTGATTTTTTAAATCCTCAGGTATTAACGATAGCGTATGATTGACGCGTTCCATACGTTCAATATCGCTTTGTAATGTGTCAGAAAAAACAGAATCGAGTAAATGTCCTGCTATGGTTGCGGTTGTTGGTGGGTGAGGGTTGTTTTCTCGCGCATGAATCGGCTCTTTAGGTTGCTCAACACCGACTACAAATATTTTTTCTGCGCCTAAGTGTATGGCTGGGCTTAGTGGTGAAAGCTGATGAATAGAGCCATCGCCTAAATGATCGTGCTTAATTTTAGCGGAAGGAAATACCAATGGTATTGCTGCTGATGCCATTAAATGTTGACTGTTGAGTTGCGCTGGCTCACCACGTCTTTTGGCACGAAACCAAGGTGATATTGACTCTTTAGATTGAAAGAAACTGATAGAGTCGCCACTGCTATAACTTGAGGCGGTAACTGAAACGGCCGATAAATAGCCGCGTCTGATATTGGTGTCGATACGGTTAAAATCTACAACCATATTTAGCAAATCACGTAATGGAGCATTATTTAATAAGCTTCGGGCACTTTTGTTGGCATAGTCTGCTTGAAAACTACCGAGTAAGCCTGCCGATAAATGACTAAATACACGTAATGCATCACTGTGGTATATGCGGCTGGGATCCAGATTTTTCCACACCCACTCTAGTTTTTTTACCCCTAATTGAAAACACGAAGCGTAGCAAGCTAATGCCGTAGAGTTGATAGCGCCAGCAGAAGTGCCACAGATGATGGGGAAGGGCACACCATGGTTTCGTGGCATAAACTTAGCGATAGCAGACAAAACGCCAACCTGGTAGGCAGCACGAGCTCCACCGCCGGTTAATACCAAAGCATTATTACTGTTGATGTAACTACGTTTATGTGACATTTAATACCAATTAGCAAAATAACTATTGTTCTTAAGTGATTTTAATCAGTTTTTAGGATTGTAGCTAGTTGAATTTAATGATTTTTAGAAGGCGGTAATGAATTTTAAGCAGAAAAAAAGGCCAGCTAATGCTGGCCTTTTTAATGACATAAGAATTATTAACTAGTAAAACATTGAACTTACATTAAGTATTAACGCCTACTGGAAAATAAATTTCTAGCTGCTAACGCGTTTGTTTGCAGCGTCGATTAATGGTTGCGATCCATTTTGAATAAGTGCCAAGTTAGCCGAAACTGTTTTCTTTGGTAATTTACTAATCATCAAAGAACCTGTTTTAACTGAACCTTTAGTAGCAGCAAATTCCAACAAGTTTTTACCGTTACACTGAATACCTGAAAAGATATTACGAATTTTTAATTTGTTCGTCTTTAAGAATGAACGCATACGTTTCTTGTCGTCAGCGGCAACATACTCACATACACTTTGTGCAATGTCAGCGGCTTGCGCTTTCGGCGCAGATACAATAGACGTCATCGTTAAAGCAGTAATGGTAGTAACTAGTAATAATTTTTTCATTTTAATAACCTTTTATAATGCAAATAGAGTTAGTAAAAGAAAAAACCACAGGATGTACCTAATAACACGGTAACTCCGCTGTCATAGAAAAATGCAATATTATTGCATTAACCCTTAGACCGGTGGTTTTGCGTAACACGTTTTCGCGTGTCTTGCCTTTTCTTTGTCAATTTCAGTATTACCAAAACGATCATTAAATGCAACTGCTTTGTTACAAAGCGTTAATGTCGAATAGCTTTTAATTTTGTTAAGTGTATGTAATTAATGCGATTAGTGGGGTTTATTGTTGTTTGATGTATTTTTGTACAAACTGAATATTTTGTACATGTGAGACAAATTCGGGACAATTGTGCGATATAAACCACAAAAAAAGGGGCGAGCGCCCCTTAAATTAATCGATATTTATCAAAAACTATTAATAACTTTAGAAAGTCATTTCTGGTATTTCACCTTCAATAACTAATTCACCTTCGGTTAAGGCAATAATTTCTTCTACAGATACACCAGGTGCTCGCTCTAATAAATAGAACTTACCATTTTTGATTTCAATAAAAGCTAAATCAGTTAAGACCTTTTTAATACAACCCTTGCCAGTTAATGGCAAAGTACAGTTGCTTAATAATTTAGATACGCCATGCTTCGATGCATGGGTCATGGTCACGATGATGTTATCAGCACCTGCTACTAAGTCCATTGCACCGCCCATACCTTTAATAAGTTTGCCTGGGATCATATATGAGGCAATATTACCGTTAACATCTACTTCAAAGGCGCCTAATACGGTCAAATCAACATGACCACCACGGATCATGGCAAAAGATTCTGCTGAGTCAAAAATTGACGCACCTGTTGCCATCGTTACTGTTTGCTTACCAGCGTTAATTAAGTCTGCATCAATTTCAGCTTCAGTAGGGAATTGTCCCATACCTAATAAGCCATTCTCTGACTGCAACATCACTTCCATACCTTCTGGTACATAGTTTGCCACTAAGGTTGGAATACCGATGCCTAAATTTACGTAGTAACCGTCTTGAAGTTCTTGTGCAACGCGCTGTGCTAGTTGTTCTCTTGATAAAGCCATAAATTACTCCTTACTAACACTTATAATTATGCATCGTTGCGAACTGTACGTTGTTCAATGCGTTTTTCGAATGAGCCTAAAATTAGACGGTTAACGTAAATGCCCGGTGTATGAATGTGATCAGGGTCTAATTCACCCGGCTCAACAATCTCTTCAACTTCTACTACGGTAATTTTACCGGCAGTTGCTGCTAATGGATTAAAGTTACGAGCGGTTTTTCTAAACACTAAATTACCGTAACGATCGGCTTTCCAAGCTTTCACGATGGCAAAGTCACCTTTGATCGCAGGTTCTAAAATATAATGTCTTCCGTCAAATTCACGCTCTTCTTTGCCTTCAGCAACAGGCGTACCGTATCCAGTTGCAGTATAAAAGGCAGGAATACCAGCACCGCCAGCACGCATTTTTTCAGCTAATGTACCTTGAGGAGTTAATTCAACTTCAAGCTCACCATTCATCATTTGACGTTCAAATTCAGCGTTTTCGCCAACATATGAGGCAATAATTTTTTTGATTTGACGGTCAGGAAGCAAAATACCTAGGCCAAAATCGTCAACACCACAGTTATTTGAAACTAAGGTTAAGCCTTTAGTGCCTTTACGCTTAATTTCACTAATTAAATTTTCTGGAATGCCACACAAGCCAAAACCGCCAGCAATTACGGTCATGTTATCTTCAAGACCTGCCATTGCTTCTTCATAGCTTGACACTACCTTGTCAAATCCTGCCATTGTTTAATCCTCATTAA
>Ga0209707_1000293_pt1 | contig 32074 bp, 34 predicted proteins | sample EN4Hudsemesocosm_FD_184630 | JGI IMG/M metagenome (GOLD analysis project Ga0209707, IMG submission 184630) | Methane-oxidizing microbial communities from mesocosms in the Hudson Canyon - EN4B Hudson Canyon (SPAdes) (version 2) | ecosystem: Environmental > Aquatic > Marine > Cold seeps | place... | reverse complement strand
GTGATGTAAAACCTGACATGGCGATTACCTGAATTGACCTGTTATCAGTGTACCTGATAGTTATCTTGAAATAACAGCATGCTATAGAAGTGACATTATAGAAGATTGAATAAAAACGACAGTTTTCTGATATTTCCGATCTTTATTCAAAATCACCATAAACATCAATAGCCAAATCGCGATCATCAGCGTATTGGCCCGGGGTTAAACCTAAAGTATTTTTAACATAGCGAATTAAATGTGGCTGATCGCTAAAACCATAGTTTAATGCTACATCTGTCCAATTGATCTCATCACTTGGTAGTTTATGTAAATGGTCGAGCATGGCTTCTAGCCTTTGCATGCTGTGGTATTGCTTGAGTGTAAAACCTGTGACTTTGGAAAAACTGCGTTCAATGGTGCGCTGTGAATAGCCGAATATATTTCCTATCGTAGATAGCTCTATTGCTAATAAACTTGTTGAATTAAATAGACTTATTACTTTTCTAACCAATTCACTGTGTCTATCTTCTTTGCTTTGTGCAATTAAAGGTTGTAATAAATTATCGAGCTTATCTCGATTATACTCTGCTTTTTCGTCCTGCTGATTAAGTAGAGCTGCCTCATCACTTACACTAATTTGTAATTGTTGTTGAACCTCAAATTGAATTATTTCATTCGAACCAATAGCTGACCCGAGTAGAGGCAATGAATACAGTGCACCGACTTTAAGTTTAATTCCTAATACACTAAACGCTTGAGTATGATCTAGGGTATAAGTTTTTCTATAGGGCGAAATGAGATGACTGCCTAAGCCCTGAGCTAAATAGCCATCCTGCTGATAATGATAAGGCTGCTGTTTAGCCGCAATAATTATATGAGCTGCGGGGTCTGGATTGAGTTTAGGAAAGTCAGGGCCGGTATCATCTGCTGTCTTCTCCAAAAACCAATAGCAATCTATGTATTGAGCGATAGCACTATCTTGGGGTGCTATTTTCCAGGTTTTCATATCAACTCTTCGTTTCAGTTCTTTATTTCAGTTGGCCCTGCCAGTAATTTGAGTCTAATCCTTCGATTAAGCTGCGTTGCTGCAGCAGGATATCGGTCAAAAATTCTCGCCCTGCGCGTACTCTAGCGGTACTGCGTAAATCAGCATGACTTAATACCCAAACGCCCCAAGTCGAAGGAATGAGAGGTAGGTCTAGACGAAAGACATCGGGAATATTATCCCCCATAAAACAGGCCATTCGAGCTAACCCTAAATGATTTTTTACACACGATACCATAGTTGCTGAGTCATCAACTCGCATCGATGTTTCTGCATCGGGAAAATACTGCTTCACCCATTCCGGAGCTTTGCTGTCTCGACGCCATTGAATCAGCTGATGCTTGCCTCTTTCTTTATCAGCGGCATATTTCTCTAAATACTCTTTACTGGCGTAAATACCGTGACGTAAGGGTAAAACCTTCTTGCCAATCAAATAGTCGGCGGGTTTTTCAGTTAAACGCAGGGCTACATCCGCTTCTCGTGCGGCCATATCGACTAAACCTGCGGTACTAATGAGTTGTAAATCAATAGCTGGATACGTTTGTTTAAAACGACTAATGTGCGGCACTAATAATCGACTTAATAGATCATGAGGACCCGTAAGGTTTAGCTGCCCTTTTAGTTGAGCATCAAGACCAAAGGCTTTTCTATCCACAGCCTGTGCTTGCTCTTCCATGATAAGGGCGTGCTCGAGTAGATTCTCCCCTGCTTGAGTAAGAACAAAACCTTCACTGAGCCGTTCAAATAGCCGGCTACCCAAAGACTCCTCAAACGCTTTGATGCGACGAGAAATTGTTGAATGCTTTACCGCTAAGGCTTTACCTGCAGCCGATAGGGTTCCCTCTCGGGATAACGCCAGAAATATTCGTAAATCGTCCCAGTTCATATTGGCTTACTCAATCCCAGTTTATCGCACTGCTAATTTTTGCACACTCAATGCCAAAAATCGATTATTTCCACCCATTAAAACACACTCTATTATCTATTCATCAGCTAGCAATCACTGCTAACAAGTCATTAATTATTTTGAAGCGAGAGCACTATGAAAAACTTTAAACAGATATACGGTCCTTGGGCATTAATTACCGGAGCCTCTTCCGGTATTGGTCGCGCCATGAGTGAACAACTTGCTCAACAAGGGTTGAACATAGTCGCCGTGGCGCGTAATCAAGCCAACTTGGATGAGTTGAAAGATTCTTTAGAAACTCGATTTTCAGTGAAGGTACGTACGCTGTCAGCCGACTTGTCGGATCCTCAGGCGAGTTACGATATCGATAAGCAGACTACCGATTTAGATATTGGTTTGCTAATTCCTAATGCCGGCATTGAAAATAACGGTGCCTTCATCGACAACCCAATTGAGGCAGAACAGAAGATGTTGACACTCAATACCACCAGCCCTATGTTATTGAGCCACTTATTTGGCCAACGTTTTAAGCAGCGCTTTCAAAACAGTTTTGCCAATAAAAAACCCTCGAGTCAAAAGAAAAGTGGAATTCTGCTCACCTCAAGTTTATTCGGTTACCAGGGCGTGCCGTTTGTGAGCAACTACTCCGCAAGTAAGGCGTATATATTATCGCTAGGTGAGGCGCTGAATGTTGAATTAAAGCCGTATGGTATTGATGTCAGTGTATTATCCCCAGGCTTAACCGATACCGCTATGCCAGGAAACATGGCAATCGATTTTTCTAAAATGCCCATCACCTTGCATAAGCCTGAATTCGTTGCGCGAACGGGTTTAAATGCCTTAGGTAAAAAAGCGACGGTAGTGCCTGGGTTTATTAATAAATTTTACGCTTGGGAAAATCGTTTAATTCCACGCTCATGGCCGGTGAAATTATTCGGCATGCTGATTAAACGAGCGATGACAGTTAAAACCAATAATGTGGCTGCCAAAGTTAACGTTTAAGCCATTATCCTGATTCCCTGAGTAAAACCCTTGTCGTAATGTTTTAATCACATTCAGTGAAAACGTTTCAACAAAAAAAAATCTCATACTCAGGGAATTACTATGCGAAACTCACTTGCCTTTACTCTACCTTCAGCACTTCTACTGTCGTTATTGCAACTACCCGCTCACGCCCATAATTTAACCCTAACCACCTTTGCCGATGGCCGCAACGATGGTGGCATTCGTCAAGGTGCCAATATTGAGGATGGCTTGGATTCACCGGGTGATGTGTTTGTATTTGATCAGAAATTACTGGCAGAAGATGCCGAAACCGTGATTGGTCGTAATTCCGGCTATTGTATTCGTACCGACCCAGGGGCACTAGATTATTCAACTACCGATCACCCGACTCTGCCCGATGACCCTGATAATAACTATGGCCAATGCAACTGGACACTAAGCTTTTATGAGAACTCTGGATATGAAGGCACAATCGTTGTCTCTGGTCGTGAAGCGGATAAAGGCACATCCACAGTGACCATTACAGGTGGGACAGGTGACTTCATTGGGGCTCGCGGGGAATTAGCGACGACACCCGTGCCGCAGGCTAATAACGGAGTTTTGTTTCGTCAGGAGCTAACGATTATTAAGAGGCACCTGCATAAATACGTTCGTTAATGAAGGCCCATAAAAAGTATCTTGCACAGGTTTTTCACAATTGAAGCGATCTGTGCACTGCTTTAGGCTCAATTTTTCTGTTAAAGTCAGAACATAAAATAAGCAAAGAAGTACTTTTTCATGAAATCGATCGCACCTTCTATGTCGTTCAGCATCGCCTTGGCACTCTCTACAACCGTACTCTCTTCAACCGTACTCTCTTCAACCGTACTCTCTTCAACCGTACTCTCTTCAACCGCAGCCACTGCAAATTCATCCACACTTGGAGAGCATACGATTAACCGTCAAGGTGTCTCAGAGTTTACGATTGAGCGCATAATGCCTGAGCGATTTGATGATGAAGAAGTCACTATGGCCGGCTGTATCGCCCTCCCCGATAGCTGGGAAGCCCCCAGTGCCGTTGCTGGAGAAGGGACTGCAACCACAGCTTTCACCGCAGCCGCTAATCGCTATAGCGAAGGTGAGACTGAAATAACCAACCTACAATCGCTGCAAGATTACACCTGGTATTGCTACCAAGATAGCCTACGTAATTATACGGTCGATGATAGTGCTGGTTTAACATTCTCATTAACAACGGATGACGTGAATACAACGCTTTATTCCTCCATTGGTTTTATTGAAGGAGTTTCAGTAGGCCCACGAAGCGTAGGGGATTTTTATTATCAAACAATCTCATCTCATCAAGTATTGCGAGATACGCAAGCGGCCGATTATTACAACAATCTATCTAACGAATTCATCAGTTCAGAATTGGTAACTGATAACTTCGACCCAAGTGCCACCAGCTATGAGAAAGTTCAAGTCGATGATACGGTTTACTTTTTGGGGTATGGCGGGCAGTCGTTTTCAATTGATGCTGAAGGCAATTTCAAATCCTATATCACGCCTAATAATGCGCAAGCATTTTACGTAAATGGACAGTTTATTTTTTTGATTAGTGAAGGGAACCCCAGCATTCTCGATACTCATATTCAGTTTGGCGATGACCTGAATAACCTTTCTGAAGCCTATGATATTAAGGAAGTTGGTTATGCCAAGTCATTAACTTATGATGCGCTTAACAACCAATACGTGATGTTAAACCCTGGCACTTCAAGTTCAGCCGAGAAAGCCTATTACACCTCCTCAGATCTAAAAACTTGGACAGCCAATACCGTTGGTATTTATCAGAACTGGCAAGTGGTATTCGCGAATGATGGCCGCGCTGTGATGAAGAATTTATCCTTAGTCGATTCATTGATGTCTCGAACACCTAATGACGATTGGTTTGCCTTTACTCACTACCCAAGTGATCAGTATTTTTCGACACGGGATATTCTATTGGCCAACGACCGTTTCCATGTCCTACTCACTGAATACAGTAACGATGGAAATGGAACCGTGCTGAGTTCTCGTATTGGTTATAGCGATGATTTAAGCAACTGGTCTTGGACCACATTAACGACCAATAGCGACGTCATTGCTTCAGTACCCACACTAGTAGAGCTTGGGACAAATCAGCTAGGTATTATTAATGATGGTATCTTTTATTTGAGCTTTGATAATGGTGAGAGGTGGAGTACCGCGAAGTCTGCTCTCAGTGCGATTAACTTAGATGCCCAGATAGATGTCTCTACCTTAACGCTCCAAATAGAAAAATTATCCTCCATCAATGACGTATTAATAGGTACTGCTCGTATCTTAAGTAGTAATAATGACTTCTCTGATTTTATTTTTACTACCTCTGATGGCAATCAGTTTGAATTGATCCACAGAACAGAAGACCCACAAGTATTCGGTTTAAATAACGAGGTATATTTTTATGAAACAGATAGAGCTAATTGGGCGATTTATAAAGCAACGATAGCCTCAACGGTTCCTGATGTAGAGTCTGAACCCGGTGCTAAATTAGACGAAGAAATGTCTACCGGCAGCATATTTTGGTTCATTTCGATTCTAATGGCGTTAGGAGGGGTAAGAGCTAAAAGGACTATTAGGGCTAATAATTAAAAGTCAGCGTAATGGAATAAAAGGTGAATCAAGTCATTCACCTTTTATTCAAACAATATTTTATTCGCAGTACCCTGCTCTTAACTGAGAAATAGTGATATCTGATCGGTAAACAACCCGACTATATTTAGCATTTGAATCGGTATAATGGGTAAATAACCCTAGCTGACCTTCATTTATCTTATTGAATGCATATTTAAGATCCAATGTTCTACCACCATAAGTTGCATCAAACCAACCATCAGGGGTTCTAAAGAAAAGATAAGGATCCTCTTCGATAAAACAATCATTTTGGTCTCTCGAATAATAGGTCATCCCCGTATCGTTGATATAAATATAGGAAGATAGTTCACTAAAGGAATAGCGATTCCAAACAGCTGAAATATCTTCTAGATTTATTTCCGTATCAATCGTATCGAAACTTGGTGATGAAACCGGAGGAATAAAACAAATCGGCAATAGATTATTTGCATCAAAAGAAGCAGCGGCAGCAACACCTGATTGAACTAAATTATTATAACGCCAGCCTTCTCCCTCTTTACTGATTACAAGCTCTAAGTTATTACTTTGGTTATACTGAAAATTAAATGTATTACTTCCACTTTTAGTAATCGTTCCGTCTGTTTTTGTATAACAATCATTTTTCCATTTATAAGATACGAAGTTACCATCATTAGTAACCTGAGCATAATGAGTCTCGTTATTAAGCTGCCACTTACCTTTTAAGTCTGAGAGATTTAATCCTTCACCCGTATTACCACCAGGCCCTGTCGCACAATTGTGATAAGAAGAAATATCATATTCTTGTTCTGGCCTAACGCCTGTTAAAGTTCCTACAGGGGATTCTAATTTCAACGTATTATTAATAATACTGACGGGGAGTCGTTCATTACCTGAACTGAGATACCACTGCGCCTGCCCACCTTGCTCTAATTGATACTCATCAACTTCATAACAAGCTTCTTGATAATCGAGGGCATAATTATTAGCACCACCAGAAGAATCAATGATTAATACATAGGCATCGTAATCAGTCGTTTCTGCACTCTTAAAATCCCACTGACCAACTAATTCATTCTCTACCGTTGGGCTAGAGTTTTCAGCACCACTACCAGAAGAACCACCACAAGCAGTGACGAGAGAAATAGCCGAGAATAATATTAAAGCGTATCGCATCATTTTCTTTCCTTGTTCGTTCAAGTGAGGTTGATAATAAACACTTGAATTGACTGATAATAATGCGAATAAGAATATTCTTATTTGATATTACAGTCAATTAATAATACATATAGAAGAAATAATGGATGCCTAATTGATAGGCAAAAAAAAAGCGAACCTACTGGTTCGCTCTTTTTTTCGCACTTAATATTTTAAGCACTAAGTGTTGCTTGGACTGCTGGCATTAACTGGCTCTTACGAGACATCATGCCTGGCAGATACATCAACTGATCTTCTACGGCTTCGCCATAAGCTTGTCCAGCAAGTTCAGCTTCTGCACCTGAATAAATCACTAGGTGAGAGTTTTTAGTTTTGGTATCAACAATGGCGAAGAAGATGAAGTCTAAACCTTGCTTAGCCTTCTCGCCTTCCATTTCTGCTAACAAGTCGGCTTTACGGTCTAGCAACTGCTGTGGCAATAATGTTTCAGCAACACCAAAACCTACTTTCTTACCGTTGATTTCGTAGTGTTTGAAGTCACCTTTCAATACATCGTACGTCGATACGTCAGCCAGATCTGATTTCGCTTCCATCATCGCTTGGCCGAAGGCGTATAGATCTTCGATACCGGCAATCTTGGCTAGCTTCTCAGCGAATGGCTTATCTACAGGACAAGTCGTTGGTGATTCGAAAATCAAAGTATCAGACAAGATACCCGCTAAAAGTACACAAGCTGTGGTCTTACTAGGCACTTTACCCATTTTCTCGAAACGATCCGCTAGGATAGTTGCCGCGCTGCCCCAAGGACGAATATCAACCGACATAGCGGTATTAAACGTGATTGGCTGATCTTGGATCGCGTGGTGATCAATAATGGCTACGATGTCTTTGTTATCCACATCTTTGTGTAGCTGGGTTTTCTGGTTGAAATCAACCAAGCCGACCTTCTGACCTTCTACTTTAGAGATCATTTTAGGCAGTTCAACACCGCAATAATCAACAACAAATGCTGTTTCTTTGTTCAATTCACCAGCACGACGTGCCTCACCACCAAATAACTCAGCAGCACCGATTGCAGAGCCGATGGTATCGCTATCTGGGCTTAGGTGACCTAACCATACTAGGTTGTCTGTTTCATTGTTTTCTGGAGTTTCTAAATCAAAAAAAGCCATTCGATTACCTGTTCTATCTAATGTAAATTTGTAGACCTAACTGTCTATCTTTATGTCGAGCTTAAAAATTGGCGCAATTATAACCAGAAATTCGCTTTCTGGTCACAAAAATCCGTCTTATTTATGCTTAGCCCAAGGGTCAGTACTGCCACTTGAGGGCTTCTTGTCTGAACTACTTTGCTTAGAGCCGTTATTATCATCGCTTTTATCAAACGAGCTTGAGTAAGAATTTCCGCCAAAAGGCTTGGAAGTCTTCTGCTCCCCAGCTTGCGAGGAGCTGGAACCATAAGGGCTGTTTGACTGCCCACGGGCAGCAGGTTTTTTAGTTCTATATGGCGTCGTTTTACTGCGATCCTTTTCACCACCAAACTTCTTACCATTACGATAACCAGTGCCATTGCCAAATTCAGCGGCTTTCTTGGCACGCTTTTCACGTAACTGCTCGGCATCTTCTAAGCTTAACTCGTTTGGCTCACCACACTCTTGATCTAGTGGGATAGTTCGGTCTCTTGGAGGCAATTCAAATTCTTTTGTAGAGGCGCGCGGTAAGCTCTTATATTCGTATAAATAAAAACCTTCGACCTTTTCACGGGCCCAATCAGTTTTCTTCAAAAATTTCTCGCTCGATTCAATACTTGGCTTAGTTTTGAAGCAATTAATATTCAAATAAGCGTATAAGATCTCAAAGCCATAATGGTCAGAGAGTATCGTTATTAGCTTGTTTAAACCGATGCCGTGCAGCGGATTGTTCTGGTAATTGGTTTTATCGTTCATGCGGGAATCCAGCAACAGATGAATAAGGTATATCTCTTATTATACCTGCTGCTGAACAGACTACCTAGAGAACTCACCTAAGCCGTGACGCAGGTTAACTTCAGCGCCGATTTAGGTTGGCATAAGCAGGCTAATGTTAACCCTGCTTCTTGCTCCCCTGCTAATAGCCCAGGAGTATCAGTTGAAGCTAATTGTACTTGGCCTTGTTCAATCTTCATCATGCAACAGCCACACTGCCCTTCACCACATGCATGTGGAATTTCAAGCCCTTCTTTCAGTGCTGCTTGTAATACGGTTTGATTTTCAGCAATGTTAAGTTCATGAGCATCACCATTAGGCAAAACGATGTTAACGGGATATTGCTGGCCTTTAGGTTCAATCTCAGTTTTCACAAACTCCTCAATGAATATTTGCTTCGGCTGCACCTTCAATTGCTTTAGCGTATGACTCACGGTTTCTTTTAGCCCCTCTGGACCGCAAATGTAGTATTGATTATTTAAAACATTGGGCTCCGCATCAAACAGAGTTCTTAGGGTATCTTGAGTTAAATAACCGCGATTTTTACCCTGAGTAAAATGATGAGTCACATAAAAGTTATCTGGATACTGAGCTAAAAGCTCAATCAAGCCTCGATCAAACATCACATCACGACTGGTGGTATTGGTATAAATTAAATGAACCTTTTTACCTAAATTATATTCAAGATCTTTTAACGCGGTTTTCGCGATTGATAATATGGGAGTAATACCACTACCAGCGGCAATGAGTATTAACGATGAATCTTTCTTTGCAATTTTTGGATTATAAACAAAATCTCCAAAGGGCCCGGCAACCGTTAATTCATCACCAACCGATAACTCATTATTTAAATAATTGGATAATATTCCTCTCTCGACTTTCTTTACACCAATGGTTAGCTTGCCATCATTGGCAGCCTCACAAATTGAATAACAGCGAGTTACAGCCTGCCCCTCAATGAGTTTAGTGACTGTGACATACTGACCTGCTTTGAACTTAATGGTTTTTCCATTCAGCGAAGCAAAACGGATTGCCACCGATTGATCTGTTAAAGGCTCAATTTTCTCTACTCTTAAAGTGAGCTTATGAATACCGTCGATACTGCTTGGTTGTAAAGCGTTTAACGACTGTCCAAATCCCGGTTGTGTTTTTGAGAATAATACTTCAATGGGGGCATTATTTTTTACTAAAGTAGGGCGTATTAAGTTAAATACTCGCTGATAGTGATACCAAGATACCCGTGGGTACAAGTGGTGAATATGATGATAGTTCTGGCCCAAGGTTAAGAATTTCAATCCTGGAAACAAATAACTGCGGGTATTTTGATAGCGCCCCTGCTGACGCGTTGGCGTATGAGGAATCCAGTCAAATAACATACCCAATATATAGCTCGCAAGAAAGGCAGGGATAATACCAATTACTAATAATTCCAAACCGTAACCCAATACAATTAATCCAATCGATATCGATATCGTGATTGCAAAATACAGAATTGAGCTCTTATGCGTCGCCGCGATCACCGGATCATTACGAAAGCGGGTCATCATCAATACCAAATAATTAAGCGGTAGAGTTAATGCCCTAAAGCTCGCATCTTTCCAGGTATCACCCGAGACCCAATGATCGGGGTCACGATCTGGATCATTGGTAAAAGCATGATGGTAATCATGGATCTTGGCGAATAAAGCAAAAGGCACCATCAAAAAAGGCAGGGTTAGAGCCCAACCCATCATTCTTTCTATAGGCTTCATCCAACTGACTTCATGAGCAATATTTCCATGCCCAGCTTCATGCACCACAGTAAATCCTAAATAGGTTACGAGCGTTGAGATCAACATACCGCTGAATAAACTAATACTTTCATTGTAAATAGCACTTAACAAAACACCGTAAGCTAATAGTAGCCCCATAAATAATGCGACGGTCCCCCATGCAATGCCGGTTGAATAATCTTTCCAGGTTTTGGTTGTTATTATGTCGCTTGTCATAGTGTCGGTCGCCATAGTGCTGATCAGCCTTTATTAATCAATAAAATGAGTGGATGTCGTCACTAAGCTTACGATAGTCATATCAGCATTCTTATCATTTGGCGCCATCTTCTTGCCATTTCATGCCAACCTACATACGCTCATATCATCTCTTTGCTGGGCTTAATTATGAGTACTCCCTACATCAATAGCAGTTTTTTGACCGGATTCAGTCAGCTGATAATTTCCAAAGGTGGCAATCCCGCTGAGCTCTATGAGCAAGCGGGTTTAGATAAAGAAGTATTTCTGGAAGAGAACCTTCAATCACGAGAGATTAAAAACCTACTTATTCCGTTCGATAAGTTTGTCGATTTATTAGAAATCACATCACAACAACTTAAGTTTCCTGATGTAGCAATGACATTGGCACGTCAGCAGAACATGATGATATTAGCCCCGCTAAGATCACAGCTGATGGATTGTAAAAATGTGCTGCAAGCGGTGCAAGTCATCGTTAAATATTTAAAGATTTTAGTATCAAGTTATCAGGTCGAGATTCAAATAGAAAAACACTTATCTAGAATTTCATTTTTTGTAGAATCAGAGACGATTAAAAATCTTGTTCAATATCAAGATTACGCCATGGCCAGTGCAGTCTCTATTTTACATGGAATGCTAGGCAGCTCATTCCCTCTAAGGTCCTGCTATTTTTTAAGGAATGAAACAGATCCTGAGCGTATTGCAGAATATGCTCGATACTTTGGTTGCCCAGTGGCCTTTAACAGCCATGAATTAGCCTTAACGGCCGAAAGTTCATTATTAGAAAGAGATGTGACGCCTCTGATCAACGAGATAGATTCACAAGTTAACCTCGCCTTATCTTCAGCCAATACCGACTTAGTGGCGAATGTATCTAGGATGATCAGCCTATCATTACCGAATGGCAATAGCAGTATTTCTGATGTCGCTGCATCGATGAATTACAGCCAAAGAACGTTACAGCGGAAATTAAGTGATAGAAATACGTCGTATAGAGCACTGTTAGATTCAGTGCGCTTTAGCATGGCGAATCAATACCTCAAGAGTACTTATTATCGCCTAACCGATATTGCGTTGTTATTAGGATACAGTAACTTAAGCTCATTTAGTCGTGCTTATTTTCGCTTTGCAGGGATTTATCCAATGGAGGTGAGAAAGCGCATTCATTATGCGCTTTAAGATTATCAAATTTTGCGGAATCAAGACCTTCATGTAAAGGCGAAGGTAGAGCAAACATTCAGCGAAAAAACCGCTTATTCTCGTCCTTAAAAAAGCATAGGGTACTTGCGACGAATAAGCTTTATCTCAGCTAAAACTTCATCGTTCAAATGCACGTCAATCGAGTCAATATTACACTTCAGCTGTTCCATCGTCGTCGCACCAATTAAGGTTGAGCTAACAAACTTCTGTTGATTCACGAAGGCGATAGCCATTTGGCAAGGGTCCAAATTATAGCGCTGAGCCAAATCAATATAAGCAGCTGTTGCCGCATCGGTTTCTGGGCCGCCTCGATGTTCTACTCGGGTTTCAATAGTTAAGCGTGCCCCTTTAGGCTTTGCGCCATTAAGATACTTACCACTTAAAATACCACGGGTTAATGGCGACCAGGCTAATAATCCGCAATCTTCACTTAAGGCAATTTCACTTAAATCAGGTTCAAAATTACGGCATAACAAAGAGTATTCATTCTGAATACTGGCCATACGCGGAAGGTCATGCTTTTCCGCTAGCTGTAACCACTTATTCATACCCCAAGCAGTTTCGTTAGACAGACCAATATGACGAATCTTACCGTCTTTGATCAAGCCCTGAAAAACGTGCAAGCACTCAAGGAAGTTCTCTTCTTCTGCCTGCGGAACAAACTCAGGCGCGAAATCCCAAGTCTTACCAAAGTGATACGAACCACGGTTAGGCCAATGCAGCTGATACAAATCGATGTAGTCAGTTTGCAAACGCCCTAAACTACTTTCTACCGCCGCTAGAATGTTGGCCTTATCAATATGATTCTTACCTTCACGTACCCAAGGTAAACCAGGGCCTGCTATTTTAGAGGCAAGAATCACCTGATCACGGGTGGCACGTTCTTTAAACCAGTTACCAATAATGGTTTCGGTTGTGCCAAACGTCGCAGGGCTGGGAGGAATAGCGTACATCTCGGCAGTATCGAAGAAGTTAATACCTTGTTCCAGCGCATAATCCATCTGCTCAAAGCCTTGTGCTTGGGTATTTTGCAACCCCCAAGTCATAGTGCCTAAGCCGATTAAGCTTATGTCTAGACCCGTTCTGCCGAGTTTACGATATTCCATTAATCAGTCCTGCTGTCTTATGCTTTCTTGTAGATGATTGAAACAGGTACGCCCAAATCAATGAACTTCTGTCTAACGCGGAACAAAACAACGCCAAACGTCATGGTTGGTAAACCGGCAAATGCAGGATAAGCAGCTGCTAGATCTTCTGCTTCAACAAAGCGCTCAAGTACAACGCCTTGCTGGCCGCCATTCTTCATAGACTCTTGATGAAATACGATCATTTCAGCTGCAGTCTTATTCACTAGGTCATCATAGCCAACTAGAGTATCAACAACGCCCTGTGGTGGCTGCTTCTTGCCTGCTTCCCACTTACGTAAAGTACGCTCATCAACGTCGATAACCTTAACCAAGGTTGAAATGGTAAGACCAAGGGATTCGCGTAGGGTTTTAAATTCTGCTGAATGCATGAGGGGGATGCTCTTAAATGTTACTAATTGATGCTGTTCTGACAGGTACTGCCAATTTAGTTGGCTATTCTAACATGATATGAATAATAAAATTTGATACTATCTATTGATAATTTAAATTTTAGATGGACCTAAAGTGCACTTATATTACCTACTGTTAACTATTCTCTCGTGCAGTATTTCAGCCCACGCCCACAGTATTACTGAGTTAGACGGCACTATACCTGTTAATTCAGAGAGTTGGCCTGAATATATTGAGCACAACTCAGTCTTGGCAGAGAATTGGAATTATTCTAAAACTAGTAGCGCGTTTTTGACTCCTGGCACCTCTACTCAAGTATTTGGGAGCTCATCTTTTTCAATAAAGCCTGCATTTACACATTCGAAATTGAGCCTATCGTTTTTTATCTTTGCCAATGTTTATGCTGATCTAAGAAACTGTAATTTTTATCTTTTAGCAGATCAACATAAACTTGGCTTCTCAGAAGATAGTATTCACTCTTTAGGTTTTTTTAACTTAACACTATCTCTAGCGATTCCCAGCAATACTCAAGAAATCAAAATTGGTGCACTAGCCGATAGCGATTGTGCTTTAACATTATCATCTATCACAATTACAGAACGAGAAGAAGTTAATGATTTAGATAACGACGGCATTGAAGATGCTCATGACAACTGCCCAGGCTTTGCTAATCCAGATCAATTAGACACTAACTTCGATAATATTGGAGATCTATGTACGCTTGACCGAACCAAGTACGTTGGATCTTCATTACCTAGCCAATGTTTTAATTCATCAGATAGTGATTCCAATATAGAGCCTGATAATGATAGTGACGGTATTATCGATATTTGTGACCCTGATGATGATAACGATGGCATCAGTGATCTGAATGAACTGCACTGGGGTATGGATGTCTTCACCGCCTTCGACTTTGAGGCAGGAAAAACTGCAGATCCAGATAATGATGGGTTATTCAGCACGGACGAAATTGAAATAGGTTTTTCGCCAAATCAGCCAAATACACCTCAAACTGTGGCGTTAGGGAAGTACTTTCTTAACCATGACAACAGTCAAAAAGCATTTACGCCATTTGATGGCAGTATTTTCAAATACCAATCCAAAGATAACTATTCTTTTACCTTCGGAAATAATTCATTGTTCAATCATTTTGAATTAGAAAATGAGTTACTACTCACTGGAACGACAATAAAACATGAAAATGTCATTATTTACCAAACTGAGTTTGTCCCTGCTATTCGTATCTTTCCATCACCCACGTTAATTGATCACAGTTATGAAAAATCAAATCCTATAACAATAAAAGACATCAATAGTGAAACGAATGAAGTAAAGAGTATTCCTGCCACTCTTCAGATTAGTTCTAATATCCAACTATCCGATGATCAACAACTTTTAACATATCAATATTCTTATAATATTTACCATAAGGATACTTCAGACATTATAATTTCTAGCAGAGGAGAACTAATGACTTGGAGTGAAGATGAAGGTTTCATAGGTCTAGGTTTGCCGGAAGGTATACGTTCAGTAACTTCCTATTTTCCACCAGAAGAAGTAAACAATGAAAGCAGTAACAGTAATGCTTCTGCAGGCTCTTTCAGTATTATATGGGGAGTTATATTATTAACCTTTATGCGAGCGCGATTCCGCCAACTGTTCTAACATATTGAAGAGTTCAAGAAACGCCTATCGGCAATGTCCACAGGCTGCAGGGTAGCCGCCTGATACGGTGGCTACCCTGCAGCTCGCTTAACAAGAAGCACTGTCCGTTTTAATCTGTACTTTTTTCCTATTAATACTCATAAAATCATTCTCGGTTTTTCTTTCAGCATTGCCCTTCTTGCTTGCCCTAGAGCTAATTGCGCTCTGAAAGCTTCTAGAATTTTCACGCTGCTTTAATTTCGCTGCGTTTTTTTCTTCAACCGTTAAGGTTCGAATATTGGGTTTAATAGTATCTGATTGCTCCCTGTATTTCTCAGGAACAGTATCACCAAAGTGTTTTCTGCCGGCTTTGTCAACTCAGCTGAATATTTCGGCTGAGGATCCATAGCTTAGAGATAAGAGAAATAAAATAAGCACACTTTTACACATATCAATCATCCATGATGTAAGAAGATTAAATGAGTTAATTACTCACCCAAGCAGCATTATGACAATGCCTAGATAAAAAATCGATAAAAATACGCACCTTTGGTGGCACGTGTTCACGGTGTGGATAAACTGCATAAACTCCACTGGGCTCTAACTGATAATCTGTCAATAATGGCTGCAATAACCCTTGATCAATATCATCTTGCATAACAAACTTAGACAGCGCAGAAATGCCCTGCCCGCTTTTTACCAAAGCGAGAATCGCTGCAACTGAATTAGTCTTAAGCTGACTGTGCATTTGCACACTTTGCTTCTGGCCATTGTGCTCAAACTGCCAAGTCAATGGTGAGCTAAATAGAGACAAACTTACCCAGTCGTGCTGTTGCAAGTCTTGCGGTGTTTTAGGGATACCCTTTTGAGCTAAATACTCTGGGCTAGCAAATACGATTACCGGCGTCTCGCAGATTTTCTTCGCCACTAAATTTGACTCTTGTAACCAGCCAATTCGAATCGCTAAATCAACGCCGTCTTCGACCATATTGATCACTCGATCTTCCAATAACAAATCGATTTTCAACAACGGATATAAAGCCCGTACTTGTTTAATAACAGGGACTAGGTGTTGCGTTCCAAAATCAACAGGGCATGAGATTCGCAGCGTGCCCGTCGGCTGGTTTTGATACTCGCGCAATTCACTTAAGGCAACTTCGGTACGGCTAACAATATCAGCACTATGGCGATAAAAGATCTCCCCGGCCTCCGTCAGACTCAGGCTACGTGTCGTACGATTAAGCAGGCGTACACCCACTTCCTTTTCTAGCTGAGCAATTTGCTTACTTACTGCAGATTTCGCCACTCCAAGCTGACGTGCGGCTTCTGAAAAACTCTTGGTCTCGACAACACGGGTAAATACCCTATACGCTTTAACTCATCCACTGGATCGACCTACTTCAAATAACTTAAACCAACTGTACACCAAAAGAGAACAAAGAAAGCACTTTTAGCTATCTAGTAGAAAATTTAGAAACAGATAATCTAATCCCATCAACGTATTTTCTTAATCCAATAAGCGAACAAATTGTTCACAGGAGCACAGCATGAGCCATCTTCATACCTTATTTCAGCCGGTAGACCTTGGGGCAAACCTAACCCTGAACAATCGCATTATCATGGCGCCGTTAACACGTTCAATGGCCGATGATGATTTGGTTCCGACGGAAGCGATGGCCGCCTACTACGGTCGCCGTGCTGACGCGGGGCTGATCATTACAGAGGCGACGCTGATTTCTCAAGAGGGCCAAGGTTATCCAAATGGTCCAGGGCTTTATACTCAGGCGCAGATTGATGGCTGGAAAAACGTAACTCAGCGCGTACATCAAAATGGTGGTAAGATTTTTGCTCAAATTTGGCATACAGGCCGTGTTTCACATTCCATTTATCATAATGGTGAACTACCTCTAGCACCTTCAGCAGTTCCAATTGTGGGTCATGGTCATGTACCACTCACAGAAAATCTAATCTATGAAACCCCACGCGCAATGACGGTCGATGATATAAAACGAGTACAGAATCAGTTCGTTGATGCCGCTAAAAATGCAATAGAAGCCGGGTTTGACGGTATCGAAATTCATGGCGCGAATAGCTATCTAATTGATGAATTTTTGCATTGGGATACCAACCGTCGTGAAGACGAGTACGGTGGCACAGTAGAAAACATGGCGAGATTTCTATTTGAAGTTATCGATCAAGTAAAAGCGGTTATTCCAGAAGGTAAAATTGGTTTGCGTCTTTCTCCTCAAGCCTATGTCAACTTAGAACACGATGAACGTGATAAGCAGGTTTTTGATTATTTACTGCCTTTACTTAACCAATACGATTTAGCGTACGTTCATACGGGTATGTTTTCAGATGAGCCTTATGAGCATTTAGACGGCACAGTGACTCAGTATATTCGTAAACATTATCGCGGAACGGTAATCGCTTCCGGTGGATACAATGCTGAAACAGGCGCAGCCGCAATTGAGAATGGCGATGCCGATCTTATTGCGATTGGGCGATCTTTTATTGCCAACCCAGATTACGTAGAAAAGGTGAAGCAAGAAAAGACGCTGGTTGAATACAATAGTGAAATGCTGGCTGAGCTTTTCTAAGACACGCTATTACCAATGTAAAATAAGTGGAAGGCCTGGTCTCAGGTCTTTACTGAACCCACAGGATTTCTGGTTAAAAGTCACTTCCATTAAATGCTCTACGCCACATTCAATCGATAACCCACCTGAGTGGCTAACGGCTTGCAGCTCTTCGGATAAAGATTCCACGGGCACATGAAGATGTACATGACTGATGGATTTAAATGGTCCTTTCTCAATAGTTCTTTCCACAGGTTGCATGAAAGGAACATAAATACATAACGGTTCAGTTAAGTTGTCTGAATTACTGCCTATATGAAACGCATTAGGTGCGGAAAAATAATCTGGTTGATAAGACCAGCCGTTAAAGGGTATCAGTAAGTCATCACTATTTTTTCGATTAAAGATTAGCCCAAAAGGGGAAGCATTTTCATCACTTAAACGCTCAGGAAATCTTAACCCACTCGCTGGACCATTATTAGCCTCTTCTTCATCACGAAGCCACAATAACTCCATCATGCTATTAGAAAACTTAAAACATCGATTCGTCGTGCCTTGGCCTGCATGAACTCGGCTATAACTTTCTTCCAGCCCCAGCTCAGCCAGCAGATTCGCAACGTTTGCTTCCGGCTCTACAAGGATGAAAAAATGGTCTAATTCCAAGTTCATGTTAGTTTCCTATAATCTTTGTGCGTTATTCAAAGGATCGTCCAGTATCTTGCCATACTTTTCATATCACGACCCTTTATCTGAATTAATTATTGCCCGCTTTCTTTTTACGTAATTGGGTGACTTGCTCATAACCAATACCCCAGTTATCCAGATTTACTTCATCGATTACTACAAACGTCGTCGCGGGGTCTTTATTTAATACATCCACCATAAGCTGAGTTGTGCCTTGGATTAAGGCTTGTTTCTGTTCAGTGGTTACGTTTTCATCGGTAATTTTGATATTAATATAAGGCATAATTTTATCTCTACTATTGTGAGTTAGTGGGGCAATAGGTGCATACAACGTCATGAATCATTTCTATTTTAAATACCTTCATCAAGTTCCCTCCGGCTCGTTTAAATCTGTGTACATTTTATTAACGATTAACCATTGCCCGCTTTCTTTCAATAGCCCAATAAAATCGATATAAGCATGATCGAATAGCGGGCAATCGAGCTTTACCATGGCTTGATCGTTAATAACTTCAATTGACAATAATTTGAATTCAAACGGCTGCCCCTGTTCAGACGGTACCGGTCGCTGAGCGACTGCCGATAACCACTCATCAAGACTGCGGCGTAAACCAGGGGCTTTTAAAAAAGTATCGCGATGAAAGATCGCCTGCAACCTTTCAACATCGCCGTGATATAAGCCATTGAAATATTCATTCACAATCTTCATCACTAAGAAAAACTCTTGCTCGCCAAAATCGCATTGAGAAGAGTCTGGGCCTTGGTTAATCGTCATATCATTACCCTTCTGCTGCTAAAGCACGTTTAAAGCTTGGCATGGCAAGTACGGCATCGATCATTTTTTGAGATCGTTCGCCAATAGAAATATCCACCGGAAAGCTGGCTCCCCAACGTGAATAAACGGTAAGCATAATGTCTGCGGCTGAGACACCTTCCCCAGCTAAGAAATTTTCCTCCTCAGAATTCTTCGCCAACTGCTGTTCAACAACTTGCCATAGCGTAGAGATCATTTTAGCGGCGGCTTTAAAGGCAAGATCTTTCACGGCTTCATCTTCAATATGCTGAGCAATAAAGAACAAACGCCCATAAGCTGGGTGCATCGTTGCGTTAGCAAACAGAATTTGTTCAATGCCTTTATTTCGCGCAGCACCTCCTGCGGGTAATAAAGAATTTTGATGACGATCAAGCAGATGCAAAATAATCGCAGCGCCTTCAGTATAAGTATGGCTCTGGCCGTTGGATTGATCTTGTTCGATCAGCACCGGTACGGCTCCAACAGGGTTTATCGCGCTGAAGTTTCCTACTTTACTCACATTAATGATTTCAACCTGTTGATCCAGTTCGTGTAGCACGACCTGAGTGGCCAGTGAGCAAGCGCTTGGAGAGTAATAAAGTGTATACATGGTTTTCCTCATTCATTGGTTAGCCGCTAGGATTTGCGGTTGTTAAACAACAAGGACAGTTTGTGGTCTTTTACTACTCACATATATAGCTATAATGAGAACCTAATGTTTCCATTATGGAGACAGTTGTAATCTAAAAGTGAGATGGCTCGATGGATAAACTGCGCGCAATTCAACTCTTTGTTCGCCTAGCGGATTTAGGCAGTTTTACTCGTGTTGCGGAACATACCAACGCTTCTAAATCGATGATCAGCAAAGAAATCAGCCGCCTCGAAGATTCCTTAGGTGTACGTCTATTACACCGCTCTACTCGTAACGTTCAGCTTACCGATGCGGGTGAAGGCTATTTACAACGCGCTCGTGAAATTTTAGAAAAGCTAGAAGATGCGGAAAGCTTTGTTCAAGACAGGCAAGCTAAACCCAAAGGCAAGCTAAAGATCAATGCGCCAATGGCACTGGGCATTACAGACCTAGCCGGCTTGTTTGCTGACTTTATGCAGGCCTATCCCGACATAGAACTGGATATTCATTTGGGAGATGAGAGTATTGATCTGGTGGAACAAGGGTTTGATTTAGGATTTCGCGCTTCCAGCAAGGCAATTGATTCTAATTATGTTGGCCGTCCACTGACGCAATTTAAATACCAGGTATGTGTTGGTGCAGAATATTCTAAGCAGCAACCGAAAATTATAAAAGCGGAAGACTTAGCAGAACATAATTGTTTTGTTTACAGCTATTTTCAGGGTAAGAATAATTGGCCTATCGATGATGGTATTACTATTAATGGAACTTTACGAGTCAATAGTACGATATTTATGATGGAAGCGATTAAGCGTAATCAAGGAGTGGGATTCATTCCCGATTTTGTTTGCCGTGAAGCGATAGAACAAGGGGAAGTTGTAGAAGTATTAGTCAAGGCTAAAAAACCTCGCCTGACCCTTTATGCGCTTTACCCAGCCAGACATTTTGTACCTTTAAAATTAGTTCAATGTGTAGGATTTCTTGAGCAATGGTTTGCAGAAAAATCTAAAGAGAAGCACTTATGAATAAATTAAAGCCCTGCGTTATCTGGTTTACTGGCTATAGTGGTGCAGGTAAATCAAGCTTAGCATGCGAGGTTGAAAGACAGCTAATCACACTAGGAATAAAAACATCTCTTCTTGATGGCGATATTGTTCGTTCGACTTTATGCAAAGACCTAAGTTATAGCAAAAAAGATAGAGAAGAAAACATCCGCCGCATTGGCCATGTCGCTCACCAACTGGTCGACGCAGGGTTAGTGGTTCTATGTGCCTTCATCTCACCTTTTCGCGAAAGCCGAGATAACGTGCGCGCTTTATTTAAACATGGTGCATTTATCGAGGTATTTGTTGATACGCCACTTGAGGTATGTGAACAGCGAGATGTTAAAGGTTTGTATGAAAAAGCGCGAGCGGGGAAGATTAAAGAGTTTACTGGAATCGATTCACCTTATGAGAAACCATTAAATCCAGAAATTCATTTATCGAATACCTTAGGTTTAACTATCGATGAATCTGTCGAAAATATAATCACATATATTAGCAATTAACGATAAAAGTTAATTAGAGAATTCAGGGAACATCAATACAGCTAAAAGATTGCGGAATAATTCTTTGTCTATCATCCATATCATATTTTAAGTATCGCGCACTACATTCGCTCGATTGCCAAGGTTTACAGTCACTGATCGATAAAGAGCAAGTATTTTCAATACAATCAAAGCTCTGTCTATTTCTAATCGTGGTTAAATTAGAACTCACCATAGAAGCCAATATACTGCCAACTGTTGGTTTAAGAGCATTTGGGGTTACAGCTTCGCAATTATAATTTTCAGCTTTTATTGGGGTATTAGCATAACGAACTAAGTGAGAGATCTGAGCTTGAACTTGTTGGGGATTTTCAACAGCTTGGCTATTTGAATTTGCAAAGGTGCCCGCCCATACCGCTAGACCACCCACCAGCATTCCCGCTTGCAAACCCATAACAATCTTAATATTGGGATTCATCTATCGCTGCCTGACCAACTGTCTATAGAAACTTACGAATTATTTACTTTTAAAATTCTCCGCCAGCATACTCTTTTTATCCCTGTCTCATATCAGTCTATCGCCTGATTTGTGAAGTGCATCTACTTTTTAAATACTGAATACAGCCACAGTCACTTCAAAGGCCAGTTACTATATTTCTGGCGAATACGGTCGATTGTCCCATCTTCTTTCATATGAACCATAGTTCGGTCCACCGCCTCCAGTAGTTTGGCTTTATCTTTAACCTTGGATTTCTTAGAAAGGGTTAAATACGCAGCACGCGCACGAACTTGGCCAATGGCTGATAGTTCAATTTTTGCTTCTTTGAGATAGGTCTCGACACTTGAGGGGGTAGCGGCAATGGCTTCTATTCGTTCGTCGAGTAACATTTTCACTAGTTGCTCAACGGTTTCCACTTCGATTAAATCGATTAAGCCCTGTTGTGCTGACTGATCAAACTCTTTGGAAATGCTATAACCACGATTAATACCTATACGTTTGCCATATAGGTCCTGCAAATTTTGATAGGAAAATTCTTTGCCCGTCTTAGTATAAGCTGTCATAACAGAAACATGCACAGGCTCTTGAGGATAGTAAGCATACTCTCGTCTTTCAGCGGTCGAAAACAGTGGAAAGCCACCATCAGCTTGCCCTGATTTCACCATCGCCAATACTCTTACCCAGGGAGTAAGTTGTATCGTAATATTAAGATTTAATCGTTTGGCTACTTCTTGAATTATATCAACATCAATACCGACGAATTTCCCCGCCGCATCGATATAACACTCAGGTTTATTATCTTCATCTCCCACAAAGAATAATGTTTGTTCTGCAAGACTAAAACTGCTGCTAAGTATCAATAATAGCCCCAAAACTCCCTGCTTCATTCTCTGCATCATAAATGCCCTTACTACTCGTCTAATTAACAACCTTAAGCTGAAGGTAGTTTACGTAGAATATCCAACGCAGAGACGATACCCACTATTTTTTCATTATCGGTTATGAAGACTCGGTGGATATCATTTTCAATCATTGTATTTGCCACATGACTTAGCTGACTGCCTGTAGAAACACTGATCACCTGTTTGGCCATGATTTGATGAACCGTACAGCTGGTTTGTGAGGTTTTGCTCCAGTTAATTAGGTCTTCGCGGCTCGCGATATCAATTCCCGTACTATCACGGTAGCAACGTCTAAGAGCCTCACTCTTAGTTTCATCGTCAGCATTTTCAAAGCGAAAGATATCCGATACGCTAACCACACCCACAAGCTCATGATCAGAGGCGATGACTGGCGCACCGCTGATATCATTTTTCAAAAAGAATTCAGCCAAACGCTGAATGGTCCAGCCCTCATAAACGCACAATACGTCTTTACTCATAAGGTCTGAAACGGAGAAATCCTGAATTTCGATATTATTTTCTGCAATAGAGCTCATGGGGCTTACCTGCTAAAGAAGTCTCGACACTATTAACTTTAGCAGAGCATTTGCTAGTTATCTTCTTCCTCTCTAAGCGTCAGAACTTCATAGCCTGAATCCGTCACTAAGATTGTATGTTCCCATTGGGCAGAGAGTTTTTTGTCTTTGGTAACCACCGTCCAGCCATCCTTTAGAGTTTTGGTTTTACGAATTCCCTGATTGATCATAGGTTCTATCGTAAAAGTCATGCCAGCTTCTAATACCAGCCCTGATCCCGCTTTCCCATAATGCAGTACTTGTGGCTCTTCATGCATTTCGCGGCCAATACCATGTCCACAGTATTCACGAACCACACTGTAACCGGCTACTTCAGCATGACGCTGCACGGCATTACCAATATCCCCTAAAGTTGCTCCCGGCCTAACGACTTCGATACCTTTCCACAAAGCTTCATAGGTCGTTTTAACCAACTGCTTAGCCTGTGGGCTCACCCCTTCTAAAACATACATTTTGCTAGAATCCGCAATAAAGCCATTTTTCTCCAGCGTAATATCAATATTGACGATATCTGAAGGTTTTAACGCTTTATGGCTATTTGGCACCCCATGGCAGACCACTTCGTTCACTGAACTATTCAGGGTATATTGATAACCGTACTGACCCTTGCTTGCCGGACGGGCTTTTAAGGTATTCACGATAAAGTCTTCTACCCGAGCATCGATCTCTAACGTCGTAATACCGCTGGTCACAAAATCATCTAACATGGCAAATACTTGGGCTAATAAAGCGCCCGATTCACGCATCAATTCAATTTCTTCTCGGTTTTTAATACTGACAGCTTTTGAACGATTCATCCGGTTTGTTTCTCACTTTGTACAACTTCTAAATCACAACGGCTCATATCAAAAGCTTGCTCTTTCAATTGTTGCTGAATGATCTCGCTATAAGTGAGATTAGGGTTTAACTCCGCCAACATCCCCATCTTCATCCAAAACTCAGCTTGAGAGTTGATAGAACGTGACATGACACTACTCGATTTGCGGATTTCTTCGTGCAAACCTTCAGAAATTTTAACAATACCCATTATCTCACCCAACCATACATTACATATACGTATTATATATAAAACATATACTGATACAAACAATTGCAATTCTATGCCGAATCGATACAAGACATAATGCGCCACTCAAGTACAATCGTGCTTATAAATTGATCAATTGTTACTTTATATCGATCTCATTACACAATAGGTATTTTCTTGGTGACAGAAGCTGACTATCAAACACACGCACTGAAAAAAATCGCGGCCTATTCCTATGTCTCACGAACCTTTGCCTATTTAGCAGGGTTATTTATTGTTATTGCAATCTTTCAGACCAGCCATAGCCCCTTTCAAGATAATGCTGGGATCATGTCGCTCTTACTTCTCGTCTGCTTAGTTTGGCCACATACTGCCTTTTTATGGGCTAAACGCAGCCGCAATATGTATAAAGCGGTCACTCACAGCCTATTATTCGACTCATTTTATGGCGGACTCTGGATTCCTCTTATGGGCTATGAGCTTATTCCTAGTGCCGTATTTATAACCATCTTGATGATCAACAATATCAGCGCCGGTGGCTTTAAGTTGTGGTCCTTTGGAGTCTTTATGATATTAATCGGAGGACTGAGCACAACTCTCTTATTTACTCCGACTCTGCACCTTGAATCTAAATTTATCATCGTCGTCTTCTGTATTCCGCTCATTGTTTTCTACCCAATGGTACTGGCTTACAGTAATTTCAAACTCACTCGCTTGATGATGAGCCAACAGAAAAACCTGCTTCACATTAGTCAACATGATGGTTTAACGGGCGTATTCAGCCGCCATTACTGGGAGCAAAGATTATTAGAAGAATTTGATCGCTGTCAGCGTTCAGGTGAAAGAGCCTGCGTTATGATGGTCGATGTAGATCACTTCAAAAATATCAATGATAATCATGGGCACTTAGTCGGCGATGAAGTATTAAAAGAATTTGGTAACTTATTGAATGAGCTAAGAAGCAGTGACATTGCAGGTCGTTATGGTGGAGAAGAGTTTGCTATTTTATTACCCAATAGCGACCTCGAAGAATCGTTAACAGTTGCAGAACGCCTACGAGAAAAGATAGAGAATACGCCGTTCAAGCACATTGACTATTGTACTGTCAGTATTGGAGTAGCTCAGTTAACCCCCCAATACTCCGATGCCTACAAGTGGCTAAATCATGCAGACCAAGCTTTGTATCAAGCAAAAGAACAAGGCCGAAATAGAGTCTGTACTTGGCTTATCCCCTCAGCTAAAAAGAGCAGTAACACAGATTCAACAGTGGCTATCTGACATTATTATATCCAATTTAGCTTGCGCCTTTCTTAAGTCTTGCAAATCCGTTTCTTCAATCATCTCGCAACCATCTAAAATCATTTCTTGAACATTAGATGGGTAATACTTGCAGTCATCCGGGCGATCAAGATAGATATCACAGGTATAGGGGGCACCCACTTTCTCTTGGCGTAAAAAAGGACACAGTTCTAACAACTTACCGCTTTTGGGGTCTGCCCAAATCTCCCCTTTATTCACAAATTCAGCGATATCCGGGTTAAAAACTTCCCACAACTCAATTTCTTGTTTGGAAGCCGACAGCGCCCCATTACTGTATTTAATGCAGCACTTGCCACAAGAGTTGCAGTCTTTCATAAGTTAAGAAGTTATTCCTTCCTGTTCCGATTCAATTAGCTTCATCAAACCAATAAAAATCTTTGCCGTTGAGGTCACGACTATTTGACGATCAACTCGATAATCTGTCAGTAACCAATTCGTCGCCGCCTGTCGCATGGCGCCAATGGTAGAAATACCCAATACTTCCTTTTCGTCATTCGACAATACCCAATCAGGATAAACTTGCTGCGCTAATCCCATCACTAATTCTGAAAACCCTAGAATATAGCCATTGTATAAATCATCCACCTCGGCACTAATGCCGACTAATTCCAACATGCACACCCTAGCGACACGGGCATCTTCCATCTCAGAAAAATAACAATTCAAAGCGGCATGAATCAGTTTATTTAAATCAGCTCCAGGTGCGGCGGCAGCGACTTCTTGCAATATTTTGTTACGGATTTTGGTCATGCAGTCTTCATAAACGGCCATCAATAAGTTTTCTATCGTGCCATAGGCTTCATAGAAATAACGGTCCGTCAGTTTCGCCTCTCGGCACAACCCCCGCACCGTCGCTGTTCGAAATCCCTGAGTACCAAATACCTCGAGGCCAGCGATTAAAAATTGTTCACGGCGTTGCTGTTTACGCTGATCTAGGCTCATTCCACCATAGGTGCGGCCTTGGGATGTTGCTTTATCTTGTTTCATGAGCGCATTTGACAACACTTGTCGTCAGAAGTAAAGTGACGACACGCGTCATCAGATAGATAACCAGAAGGACACAGCATGAAAACCTATAAAGCCATTATCATAGGCAGCGGATTTGGCGGCCAATGTGCCGCCCTAAAGCTTAAAAAACAGGGGATTGAAGACTTTTGGATTCTCGAACGTCGTGACTTTATGGGTGGAACCTGGTGCCAAAATACCTATCCAGGAGCCGCTGTTGATGTGCAATCACCGCTCTATTCAATCGAGTCTGAGCCTTACGACTGGTCACAGATGTTTGCCGAGCAAGACGAATTACAGCTTTATACTAATCACGTCATCGATAAAAATAATCTACGTGATAAAACTCAAACCAGCGCAAACGTGAGTAAAATTAAATGGCACGAAGCCGATCAGGCATGGCAAGTTCACTTACAAGACCAACCCAGTATTCGCGCTCAGTTTGTTATCAATGCCTCAGGGCCACTGAGTACACCGGTGATTCCAGAATTCAAAGGTAAAGAGTCCTTTAAGGGCAAATCATTTCATACCAATAACTGGGACAAAGATTACGACTATCGCGGCAAGCGAATCGCCATCATTGGCAGTGGGGCCAGCGCTGCTCAAATCATCCCTACGATCGCAAAAGATGCCGGCGAACTGCACATATTCCAACGCAGTCCCCACTGGGTTTTACCTCGCCCAGACTATGTCTTCAAACCTTGGCAGCGTAAATTACTTAAAAATAAAGCTCTGTATAAAGTATTAAGAAAAGCAATCTATTGGGAATTAGAAAGTCGAGTCATTGGTTTTAAATACTCTCACACCATGCTCAAACTAGCGGCGCAAAATAAAGCGGTTAAACACATTAAAAAGCAGATCTCTGACCCAGTTTTACGCGCCAAAGTAACGCCAGATTACACCATTGGCTGTAAGCGTATTATTTTATCCGATACCCTTTACCCAGCCCTCTGCCGTGACAATGTCTCCTTGCATGATAAGACCCAGGGCATCAAAGAAATTACTGAAACTGGGATTATTACTCAAGACGGAGAAAATCTAGAACTCGATTTAATCGTTTATTCCACTGGTTACGATGCCACCGATGGCGTTATTTCATACCCAGTCATTGGCCGCGAGAAAAAACAACTAGGGGATTTCTGGCAGGAATATCCACGCGCTTACTTGGGTACCAGTGCACCAGGATTTCCTAATCTATTTATTGTTACGGGTCCTAATACTGGCATTGGTCATACCTCGGCCATCGTCGTCATTGAAGCCCAGATGAACTACATTATTTCCAGTATTAAATCCTTAAGTGCTAACGACAATAAAGTGATTGAGGTTAAAGCCGACGCTGAAAATCGTTATACCCAACACATCCATCAAGAAATGGCTAAAACCGTATGGAAGTCGGGTGGGTGTAACAGCTGGTACCAAAGTAAAAGTGGTCATGTTATTGCGATGTTCCCAGGCTTTAGCTTTACCTATCAGCGCTGGACCAAAAACTTCCGACCAGCAGATCATGATTTCTCTTAATCAAACAATGACGACTGGAATATTAAAAACTAAAAATTCTAATAAAAATAATGAGGTACAGAATGAAAAAGATCAGCAGTATAGTAGTCATCAGTATGTTAGCGCTGAGTACAATCTGGGTAGCAACAACCTACCCAAAGATTGGCCATATCGCTTACGAAAATGCCACTGACATAGAAGCCAGTTTATTTGGCTTTCAACAAAAAGAAGCAGACATCGGTGAATTAAGCTTAAGCTATTACGAAAGTGAACGCTCAGCTAACAAGCCGACGCTATTGCTGCTGCATGGCTACAGTGCCGATAAAGATGTCTGGCCACGCTTTGCTCGTCATCTCGTTGATGACTATCACATTATTATTCCTGACTTCGCTGGCCATGGTGATACCGAGTTTAATAAAGACTGGAATTACAGCGCGCCCAAACAAGCGGAGCGACTATTAACCCTCATCGATAAGCTAAAAATTCAACAAGTCCATGTTGCAGGTAATTCAATGGGCGGATTTATCGCCGCGTATTTTGCCAAGGATTACCCTGAACGAACGCTATCCGCTTTACTGATTGATCCTGCAGGGGTTCACTCTTCAGAGCCTAGCGACATGGGTAACATGTTGGCCCAAGGTCGCAACCCTTTTGAAATACATAACGATGAAGAGTTTGCTGAATTTTATCCGATGACCATGGCCAATCCCCCTTGGCTGCCTGGTTTTGTTCTGGCCGCGATCAGCGAAGGTTATCAACAGCGCCAACCTCGATTAAAACAAATCTTTGCCGACTTCCACGAAAAAGACATGCTGGATTCACAGCTAAACGACATTAATGTGCCCGTACTGTTACTTTGGGGCCAAGAAGATCGTTTGATTCACGTAAGCAGTGTGGATGTCTGGAAAGCGGGGATTACCAATATTCAAGTAGAAGTATGGCAAGGCATTGGCCACATGCCCATGGTCGAAGCTCCCGCTAGAACAGCAACCCTATATAAGAGTTTCTTAAAAAACTTGCCCCAAATATCAGATAATTCAAACCCAAATGGAGTCGCTCAGCATGAAGAACTATAAAAATAAAGTGGCTGCCATTACCGGTGCCGGCTCAGGCATTGGTCGTGCATTATCACTAAACCTAGCACAACAAGGTTGCCACTTAGCCATCAGTGATGTCGATGAGAAAGGCATGGCTGAAACGTTAAAATTACTTGAAAGCTACCCGATAAAGGTCACCACACAAAAACTCAATGTAGCCGATCAAGAGGGAGTCTATACTTGGGCCAATCAGGTCGTTGAAGATCATGGAAAAGTTAATTTAATTTTCAACAATGCCGGTGTTGCTTTATCAGGAACCGTCGACGCTTTAAATGTTGAAGATTATAAGTGGATCATGGATATTAATTTTAATGGAACCCTTTACGGTACCAAAGCCTTTTTACCACTGCTGGAAGCATCCGGTGAAGGCCATATTATTAACATCTCTAGTATTTTTGGCCTGACTGCTCAACCGTTAATGAGTGGCTATAATGCCAGCAAATATGCTGTTCGAGGCTTTACCGAATCCTTGCGCCAAGATTTAGAACTCACCGATTCCAACGTCAGCACAACCTGCGTACACCCTGGTGGCATTAAAACGAATATCGCGAAAACATCGCGTATGTCCGACAGTGTCGAAAAAACATTGGGAGCGGATTTTGATAATTCGATTAAAGAATTCGAACGCGGTTTTATTACCACGGCGGATAAAGCCGCTAAAACCATATTGAAAGGGGTAAACAAAAACAGCCGCCGAGTATTGATTGGCCCAGATGCCCGCTTCTTTGATCTAATCGTAAGATTATTCCCAACGGGGTATCAGTGGTTATTCACTAAAGCCGTTAAGTGGCGCAGTAAATCATTCGCTTCCGCAACTTAATGATCGTCTGCGGCAAGCTTTTTGACTTCAATACGCTCTAAGTCCGAGACTCTAATCTCTCGTCCACTTTGAGTAATGAAAAGTCTGCCGCGCATATCTTTTTTAAGCGCAATAAAGGTTTCCGATGTGCCAGTTTGCGGATTGGTAATGGTTACCTGATATTGCGTATGATCTTCCTGCCACGATAGGTAGTAAATCAACATACCCGCCGCAATAACCAAACCTGCCATAGAGTAGCTAAAAGGTTTGATCCACTTATTACTGGCCTTTCCATCACTAGCTAAGCGACTATTATTTGAGTTAGCACTATATAGGCGTTGGCCGTTTTTCGTTCTAAACCAGATGTAGACGGCAATTAGAATAGCGAGCGTCAGCAGAACTTTAAAAATCATAGGGTTGGCTATCTGATACAACAAGACTGTATTTAAGCATAGATAGGCTAACAGTTCACATTGGGCGCAATCTATCTATAAAGATCGTATTTATCTAGAAAATTTAGCTAGACTAAGACATATCAAAAATTAGTCAGGAAAGACAATGCGCTCATTTAAAGCGACGATCATAACAGCAGTCATTTCAACCACCGCTCTTTTAGCCTCATTCCATAGCGTGGCAGCAGCTAACGGAGAAGTTCGTCAAAGTACTGAGCAGGGAATGCAGGCATGGCATGAACAAAGCCAGCAGTGGCTTACCTTAGAAGCTTTTTGGGATAACTATGCGAACCAGCGTCCGCAAAAAAATTGGCCAAGCTCCGCAACGTATCCCAAATACGAAGATCTTAATGAAGGTGATACCTTTCTGGTGCAATTAAAAGAAAGCAGCTGTTTAATGGAGTTTTACCACTCTCGCTGGCGTCGCGCGAACGATGTGCGTCGCTGGGATGATGCCTTTAATGCCTATGGCGCATGCCCATTTGTATTTGAATAGATAGAAGCCAACAATGCTCGGAGGCTATTTTCTCTGAGCGCGATATTCTGAAGGGGTAACTTGATTCCAGCGCTGAAAGGCTCGAGTAAAATTACTGGTATCTTTAAATCCCAGATTTAAAGCAATATTGGTAATACTCTCATCGGTTTCTACTAAATAGTAGTGCGCTAAATCCTGCTTTTTCTGTTGCAGTATCTGGCTAAAGTTAACACCTTCCTCTCGCAACTTTCTCGCCAGCGTACGCTCTGATACATTGAGCTGCTCAGCAATGTGAGTCAGACTCGGGGCTTCTTCGTTTAAACCAATGACAATGTGTTTTTTACACTTATCAACCCAGGTATTAGCATTCATATCTTGTAGATAATCTTGCACCGCATTCTCATTCATCTGCTGCACCTTCTCATCAAAGTGCAATGACGGCTTTTCTAATAATGCTCGATTAAGCCAAAGACAGTTTTCTTCCTGTTGAAAATGCACTTCGGTATTAAAGAGCGTCAACCAAGCTTGTGCTGATGCAGGCTTAGACCGCTTTAGGTCAACCTGCGATACCAGATCTCCAGAGCCCAGCATGCTGCGGCAGAACTTAACAATCACAGCATAAAAAGCATCAATGGACGCTGGACTAATCGATACCCCTTCTACCGCACGTATAACGAAGCCCATCTTGTCAGGTTCATGGATTAATTGCAGTTGTACCGAATTACTGATTAAGGCGTGATAAGAAACGATCTTCTCCATCGCTTGCGCTAGATTTTTGCAACTCACAATCAGCATGCCCAAAGCTTTAAAGTGCACTGCATGAACATGCTCAGAGACACTTAAACCAAAGGCCGGATCAGAGCTAGCTTCAATCGCTGCCCCCCACAAGCGGGTCATATTATTAATAGGGATACGACCAGAAGGATTTTCTTCAAAGTCACTCAGTCTCAAGCCTGCTGTTGTAAAGATATCTTCCGCATTCAAGCCTTTCGCATTTAATGCCCAACTAATCGCAACGCCCCACGCGGCTAACGTTGTATAAGAACTTGTTAATGTTCCAGAGGAGGTTGGGTTAGAAGTATGAGTGACGTTTTTATCGGGCACAGAATGCGG
>Ga0209707_1000292_pt1 | contig 32126 bp, 30 predicted proteins | sample EN4Hudsemesocosm_FD_184630 | JGI IMG/M metagenome (GOLD analysis project Ga0209707, IMG submission 184630) | Methane-oxidizing microbial communities from mesocosms in the Hudson Canyon - EN4B Hudson Canyon (SPAdes) (version 2) | ecosystem: Environmental > Aquatic > Marine > Cold seeps | place... | reverse complement strand
GGCGAAATTTTATGTATGACACATTAGTCGCCGAAGTATTACTTATCGCCAATACCAATAATGGTGATGGCATAATCAGGCCTAAAGTCAGTTATGAATGGCAGGATAATATTAAAACCTGGTTAGGAGCTGATATTTTTTATGGTGATAGCCAAGGTGTGTTTGGTCAGTTTGATAGGAGTGATCGTGTCGTAGTTGGTTTGGAAATTTCCTATTAAGGAATCAATAAAACTGGCAATAACTTGCCTCTTTTAAAATACTTGATAGAAATTAAAATATGTAAAGGCTGGTACCTTACCATGGCAGGTGATCTTTGTTGTTAGTTGGTATTGATGTTGCTTGTTTAAAATATCAATTATACAAAATGAAGGAATGAGTCATGATAAACAGTGTAAATATGAGTTCAGAGTCGGTGAATTTATTACAAAGGAGAGGTTTGTCTGAGCAACAAGTCAGTGAATTTTCAGCATTGTTAGATAAGTCTCAGGCGCAGCAACAAGCGGATGTTTCAGCCAGGCAAGTATTGGCCGATATGTCTCAATATGAATTAAAATTATTACAAAAAGCGACTAACCTAGTTGAACCGATTGGGGTTAATTCCTTATCACAAGAAGGTGCGATAAATTTATTAGCTCAACCTGATAGAACGGGAATGGTTGATCTTAATAATGATGGGGTTGTTGAAGTGGGAGCGGCTAGAACAATCAGTTTCCCACCAGTTAATGCCCCAGAAAGCGTACATAAGGCCTGGGAACAGGCAACAGAAGGCTTATCATTTCAAGATAAAGCATTCTTAGAATTTAGTATGCATCATTCTGTTTATGGTTTTGAAATTAATGGGCAATCGACTAAGCAAGCATTATCCCCCGAACAGCAGTGGTCTAAAGAAGGGGTAGAACAATTAATAGCGACTGGACGGGCTGGAATAGAATTTGATGTTAATCTAAATGGCTGGACACGATGGAATATATTACAACAGGCATTTTTTGATAAGTTTGAAAAAGCCATTGGCAATGAGATGACTGATGATTTCGTTTAATTCAAATATAGCCTCTGCATCTCCATCAGGCCTTAATTCTAATTACTCCAAAAGTACCCAGTCTATTTATACAAGTAGGCAGAATACTAGTCAGCCAGATCAGTCAAATATACTTGCATTAAGAGATCGCTATATAACGATGATTGATACACAGGCGAAAACTGAGGAAGATGCAAAAATATTGTTACAAACACTGAGTAAGCCAAATAATGGCGGTCTGATGCTTGGCGGTTTACCCGATTTATCAAACTCAGATATGATGGCTAGACATGATCGTATCTCTGCAAAATTTAATATTGAGCAGCAAACTGTTGAGCAAGAAAAAAACAAATTAATTAATAAGGGCTTAGCTGCTGGTAAAAGTGCGAAAAGTATTGTTGATGATATTGTCGGGCTTTATGATGCACAGTCAGAATTATTTAAAACAGGTATCGGCTGGAATGGTCAGGTATTTGCCTTTAATGAGTCATCAACAGCGGGTTATCAACGGACACTGGCGTTCAGTAGTGATGTTGTTGATGTGATAGTTTGATATTTATTATTTAGGAATTTTCTGTACTGCTGTCCAGTAACTTGACGCAAGCGCGTCTGCACAAAGTTACCACGTAGCACGTGGGAACTAGTTGGTTCGGATTTCCTGGTTCCCACGCGCTGCGTGGTAACCCGCTTAAAGACGCGCTTGCGTCATGCATAAAAAGGATAAAAAATGGGAAGAAACAGATATAAAATCTACCAGCAACAAGCCCCTCACTTCCTTACTTGTACAATTAATAACTGGATTCCATTATTTACCCGGCAGGCCACTGTGCAGGTGATAATCGATGCATTAGCTTATCGTCAAAAGCATCGCGACTTTAGTGTAATAGCTTATGTGATTTTAGAAAACCATTTACACTTAATTGCTCGCTCTGATAATTTAGCAAAAGAAATAACGGGTTTTAAAAGCTGGACTGCCAAACAATTATTACTTGTTTTAAAAGAGCAGGGTGCAACACAGGTGTTATCTCAATTAGCTTTTTATAAAAAAGCACATAAAACAGATCGTACTTATCAAGTATGGGAAGAGGGGTGTCATCCTCAGCAGATTAAGGATGAGGATATGATGCGGCAAAAGATCGAATATATTCATTATAACCCTGTCAAAAGAGGTTATGTTGAGCTGGCTGAACACTGGCGGTATTCTAGTGCGGGTTGTTATTTAGGTAAGGGAGGGCTTTTGGATGTTGATCGGTCTTGGTTTGTGTGATTTAAACTTGACGCAGGCGCGTCTATACTGAGTTACCACGTGGCACGTGGGAACGAGTAGGTTCTCCTGGTTCCCACGCGCTGCGTGGGAACCTAGTCAAGGACGCGCCAGCGTCATGCTTAGGCAAAAACTACCCATCACGTCGCTTTAAACGAACGGGAATACCACCTTTAGGCCGCAATGAAACAGCCATATCCATTTCAACTTCGTCATGATTGATTAACTGGATATCATATTGTTGAATAATAAGGCTCAATAGTAACTGACTCTCCATCATGGCGAAATGATTGCCTATACAAATACGTTCACCTGTACCAAAAGGAATAAATGCAAATCGGCGGTTTTCTTCTGTTAAGAATCGTTCAGGTTTAAACGCTTCAGCATCAGGCCAAAATGCTGCATGATGATGGATATTGTAAATACTGAAAAAAGCCAAAGCACCTGACTTGAATGTATAGCCATCAATTTCTGTGGTTTTCGCAACTTTCCGCATCATCATTCCAACGGGAGGTCGAATACGCATAGACTCATTTAAAACGGCACGGGAAAAACTAAGTTTTTGTAAATCTTCTGCTTCAGGGGTTTTCCCTTGTAAACTCTCAAGTTCAATACGTAACTTTTTAAGTATTGTGGGGTGCTTGGCTAATAAATATAAAGTCCAGGTGAGTAGGTTTGCAGTAGTTTCATGACCTGCTGTAAAAATTGTGATGACTTCGTCTCGAATCTGTTGATTGGACATCTGTTGACCATTTGTTTCATCTTGAGCATTCAACAACATATCCAGTAAATCACTTTTACCAGAGGGTTGCTGACGACGTTGATCAATAATGTTGTAGATAATCTGATCTAACAAAGCACGTGATTGCTTAAATTCTCTATTAGCTGCTGTAGGTATAAATAAAGGTGGATTTAGCGGGTTAGATGCTGATCGTAAAGCATAGCGTAAGCCAGTTTCTAGAGAGGATGATATTTTATCAACATTATCCAGAACACTGGTACTAAACATGGTTTGTGTAATCACTTCTAATGTCAGTCGCATCATTTCATCGGCTAAATTAACCTCTGCTTCATCACCTAAATGCTGCCATCTGCTCAACATATTATCTCCTGCAGTCACCATTTGTGGCAACATTGATGCTAAATGACTGCGTTGAAAAACGGGTTGAATTAGACGCCGTTGACGTTTCCATAATGCGCCCTGACTTGTGACTAAGCCCTGACCTAAAATCAATGCTAAACCTTTTGGTTTTGCTGGATCATACATTTTGACAAACACATCGTTGTTCTTGATTAATGTATGTTCGACCCATTTAGGGTGACTGATTAAATAACATTGCTGACTCGCTAATTTGAAGCTGAGCAAATCACCATAGTCCTGTTTCCAGTTACATAGGGCTTGAAAGGGATCTGCTTTAAATTGCTGTAAATTTCCTAACAGCCAATGGCCTTTTACTTGAGGGAAGGATTTAGAATGGGACATAAAGGATTTGTGGCGTACTTAGGTTAACAAGCAAGATAACGGATTATTTAATCTGGGTGTTGATTAGCGTTGAAATAATCCTACTAAAACTAGCTTAATCTCAATACTGGACGTTAGCGCGTCTGTGCTGTGTTCCCACGCGGCGCGTGGGAACAATAAATTGTTTTTAATCAAGTCGTTTATTATCCATAGCTTCTTTTTTAAGAAGCTCGGCAACAAAATCAAACTGTGGCGCTAAATTTGCTGGGACTGGTATTTTCCAGGACTTCCCTACGAAGCGCGATAATAAATTACCCAGCCAGATACGATTTGATTTAGCTTCTTCGATGATGAAATGGTATGAATCCCCATCGGAAATTATGCCAAAACCTTCAAACCAAACGTCAATAGTTTCTGATTCACCTACCAGTTGTATCTGTAGAAATGAACTTCGTGTATCTATGTCAAAATTAAACCCTGTTAATTCTGCAATATCTTTTAGTATTATGTTAGCAACCCAAATAATCAATTTGTTGGGTGTCATTTTTATTATGGTTTTTGCTAGCGTTGCCTTAAAACTCATTTTTACTCCTTATTAAGTCACTATGTAACAGAGATAATTTTATTAATCTATTCTCGGGGTAGTCTCCTAGAGTGTATCGAAAAATAGATGTTCCTAAAACCTCTTATTTTAAGGGTTATTAGACCTTAATATAGTTTTTAATCGTTAAAAACCATCTATTTGATAGATGTTGAGACTATTTTATATATCTCCCAAAGGTAAAATTGTTTTATCAACAGGTTTACGTAATACAAAGCTTGATTGAACACCACTAACACCCTCAATCCGCGTTAATTTCCCTAATAGAAATTGATGATATTCTTCCATATCCTGCACAATCACTTTTAATAGATAATCTGCTGATTGTCCTGTGATCAAATAACATTCCAGTACTTCTGGCCAGTTTTCGATATGGGCTTCGAAGATCTCAAATCGATCAGGTGTATGTCTGTCCATACTGACTTGAACCATCCCAGTCAGTTTTAATCCCAATTTGGCCTGGTTAAGCAGGGTGACATGGCTATCGATAAAACCTTGATCTTCTAGTTGTTTGACACGTCTTGAGCAAGGTGAAGGTGATAAACCTATTTTATCAGCCAGTTCCAGATTGGAAATACGTGCGTTGTGCTGCATTTCATTCAAAATACGTTTATCGGTAAGATCTAATTTCATAATGAATTATAGCTATTGTGTAATAAATTTAAATATTAGAATAAATTTTATATAAAAGTTTAAATTGTAGTTATTTATTGCTAATTATATGTTTTTTACAGAAATATTGGCAATCATTCTCTCAGGTTTGTTATTTATACTATGTACTCATTAATCGTTAATATATCAGCAAGAGAATACCGTTATGAACATCTCTCAACAATCATCGTTCGATTCCAGTAAATATAAACCGTTTCCTGTTTACGATATGCTACAACGTGAATGGCCTGGGAAACAAATAGAGAAAGCGCCTCGCTGGTGTAGTGAGGATTTACGAGATGGTAATCAGGCGCTGATTAATCCTTTGTCTGTTGAGCAAAAAACTACTTTTTTTAAGTTATTAGTCAATATTGGATTTAAAGAAATTGTGGTTGGGTTTCCCTCAGCTTCGCAAGCGGATTTCGATTTTGTGCGTTTACTAATTGAGCAGGCAATGATACCTGATGATGTGACAATTTCGGTTTTAACTCCCGCACGTGAAGCATTTATTCAACGTAGTTTCGAGGCTTTGAAAGGGGCAAAGCAGGCGATTGTGCATTTATATAATTCCACTTCAAAAATTCAAAGAGAGAAAGTGTTTAATCTGGATGACCAGGCGATTATAGGGTTAGCTGTTAACGGTGCCCATATCATGCAACGTTGTGCTGAAGAACAGGCAGAAACAATGTGGACTTTTGAATATACACCAGAAAGTTTTACTGCCACCGAACCTGAATTTGCACTGGAAATATGTAATGCAGTGGGAAAAGTTTGGCAACCGACGGCTGAACACCCCGTTATTTTTAATTTGCCTTCAACTGTGGAAAACACTACGCCAAATATCTATGCCGACAGAATTGAATGGTTTAGTCAGCATATTAATAATCGAGAGGGAATTATTTTAAGCGTTCACACTCATAATGATCGTGGCAGTGCCATTGCATCGGCTGAATTAGCTATTTTAGCGGGTGCGCAACGGGTGGAAGGGACTTTGCTTGGTAATGGTGAACGTACGGGAAATACTGATTTGTTGGTGATGGCAATGAATCTATACAGCCAGGGAATTGATCCAGAGTTAGACTTTTCTGAGATGAACACGATTGTTGAAACAGTCAGTAATTTGAATGAAATCGCTTTGCATCCAAGGCACCCGTATGCTGGTGAGTTAGTATTTAGTGCATTTTCTGGCAGTCATCAAGATGCAATTAAAAAATGTTTAGCAGCTAATCAAGCAGGAGAAACATGGGATGTTGCTTATTTACCGATTGATCCTGTTGATATTGGGCGTAATTATCAGGAGATTGTGCGCATCAATAGTCAATCTGGAAAAGGCGGTGTAGCTTATGTGATAGAACAAGCCTTAGGATTGCAATTACCCCGTTGGTTACAAAGTGAGTTCAGTTTTATTGTGCAACATCAGGCAGAACAGAAAGGCTGTGAAATTTTGCCCGCCGAACTGGTTTCATTATATAAGGCCAGTTATATTGAACAAACTGATCACTATAGATTGCTAAGTTTCAATATCCAGCATGAGCAGCAAGATTTATTGCAAGCTCAGTTATCGACACCTCAAGGCAATATAACGGTAACGGGGGTTGGTGATGGTGCATTAGCGGCATTTATTAATGCACTGCAAACGCACTTTGCTATAGCAATAGACATTGTACATTATGATGAACATGCATTGTCTGAAGGCACTGATGCCAAGGTTATTTGTTATATTCAGCTAGAAATTAATAGTAGATTGAAAACAGGTATTGCCAGTCATAGTGATATTGTTAGTGCTTCGTTAAATGCGGTATTAAGGACTATGGCAGGTCAATAATTTAACAACAGGTAGGAAAAGGGGGGGCAGACTGCGATTTGGTTAACTTGAATCGAGGCTAGAAAGCTCTTGCTACTAATGTTTAAAAATAGAAAAAGGAGAATTAAAATGATAAAAATAATGATGTTGTTAATGGTCTTTTCCATCAGTATAACTAATACAGTTAAAGCGGAAATCCAATCAGAAGTGATTAACTATCAAATTGCAGGTCAACCGTTTCAAGGTTACCTGAGTTATGATGATGCAATTACAGGCAAACGCCCCGGCGTATTAGTGGTGCATGAATGGTGGGGGCATAATGCCTATGCCAGGAAACGGGCCGACATGTTAGCGGTAATGGGTTACACCGCTTTTGCATTAGATATGTATGGCAAAGGAAAACTGGCTGAACACCCTGATGATGCGCAAAAGTTTATGCAAGCGACTTTGGCTGATATGAACGTCGCAGAAGCGCGTTTTAATGCAGCCAAAAAATTCCTACAACAACATGCTACTGTTACCGGGAATAAAGTTGCAGCTATAGGGTATTGTTTTGGCGGAGGCACGGTATTACATATGGCAAGGGTAGGTGAAGAACTCGCTGGCGTTGTTAGTTTTCATGGTTCTTTAGCCGTAAAAAAGCTTGCTAAACCAGCACAAGTTAAAGCTAAAATGCTGGTGTTAAATGGTGCTGATGATCCCTTTGTAACGACCGAACAAATTGCTGCGCTGAAACATGAAATGCAAAGTGCGGGTGCTGATTTGGAATTTGTTAATTATCCAGGGGTAAAACATAGTTTTACCAATCCTGGGGCAGATGAGGTAGGTAAACGCTTCGATTTACCGCTGGTTTATAATGCTGAGGCGGATAAAGATTCCTGGCAGCGTATGCAGGTGTTTTTAGAACAGGTTTTTAGCAAACCATAATATGCTGTATAAAGAACTTTATAGCGCACTTGCAATAGCTTTAACCTTGATTGCCTTTTTACCGTATATAAGATCAATTCTGCAAGGCATTACAAAACCCCATGTTTTTTCCTGGGTGATTTGGGGTTCAACTACCTTTGTGGTTTTTTTAGCGCAACTAGCTGATAAGGGCGGGGCGGGTGCCTGGCCCATTGGTGTTTCAGGGATTATTACCTTATATGTAGCATTTCTGGCCTATCTAAAAAAATCGGATAACAGGATTACTGCAAGTGACTGGATGTTTTTTATAGTGGCAATGAGCTCTTTACCCTTATGGTATTTTACCTCTGATCCATTATCGGCTGTGCTAGTTTTGACCATAGTAGACCTTATTGGGTTTGGTCCAACTTTCAGAAAGGCATATTGGCATCCATTTGATGAACAATTGCGGTTTTTTGTGATTATGGCTGTACGAAACCTAGTCTCTATTCTTGCTTTAGAGAATTATTCAAAAACGACTGTTTTATTTCCAGCATCAATAGCACTTGCATGTATTATTTTTATTTTGATGGTGCTGTATAGGCGAAAAATTCAAATGAAGGAACAATGAAAAAGTATTTAGAATCTAGCCAGTATATAGATTGGCAACATCCCAATGTGCAGGAAAAAGCAATGGAGCTGGCGGCTAATGGAAATGATAAGGAACAAATTGCCAAGGCTTGTTTTAAATTTGTGCGTGATGAGATAAAACACAGTTGGGATTTTCAATTAAACCCAGTAACTAGTAGGGCATCAGATGTACTTAAACACGGAACGGGGTATTGCTATGCAAAAAGCCATTTACTGGCTGCTTTGTTGAGAGCAAATGAAATTCCTGCTGGTTTATGTTATCAACGCTTGACCATCAGTGATGACAAACCACCTTTTTGTTTACATGGTTTAAATGCTGTTTATTTAGAACAATATGGCTGGTATAGAATTGATGCGCGAGGTAATAAACCAGGCGTACTTGCAGTGTTTACTCCTCCGATAGAGCAATTAGCCTATCCAATTGTTATTAAGGGTGAAGCCGATTTACCCGAAATATGGGCAGAGCCATTAGCTGTTGTTGTACAGGCACTTGAGAATGGCAGGGATTATCTGGAAGTATCAGAAAACCTTCCTGATATTTAATTGATAAGTAGCTCACCTGGTTCCCACGCGCTGCGTGGTAACCCTTTGTAAACGTGCCAGCGTCAAGTATCAAATGTATTGGCGATGGATCTCCCTTTGTTTAAGATGCTAACCTGACGCAGGCGCGTCAATACTGAATTCCCACGCGGCGCATGGGAACTAGAAACAGCCTCTGAATCAAGGCTATTCGCTCATATGAGCGTTCTCATCGAGAATATCACATAACTCACTACTGGTTTTGCGCAGCCTCAAACTTAACAGGCGGGTAATTTTCATTATTAATTGCAGCGCAAGGACAGGCTCTTCTTCGGATAATTGATCAAAACCCATTTTATCAATGGATAATAGCAGGCATTCCTCTTTGGCAATTGCAGTGGCGGAACGACGTTCACTATCAATTAATGACATTTCACCGTATGCCCTGCCAGCATGTAAGGTCGACAATACTTTATGGTCTCTGGATATTTCGACACACCCTGATACGATGATGCTCATTGAGTCACCAGGATCATTCTCAGTGAAAATGGTGTCTCCTGCTTTTATGATATCGGGTATAAAATAGTCGCCGAGAACCAGTATTTGTTCCCAGGAAAATTCGGTTCCCCATTGAGTATTATCAAGCATTTCCGCAATATCTGAAGCGGTGTAATCTGTGTGGTGCATTTTTGGTGTAAATATCATACGGGGCTCCTGACAACAATGTAGTGCTTTAAATACATTATAGCCGAAGCGTTATTTATATTTGTCAAAACAACAAAATATGAACAGGTTGTATTAAAAGGGGCTGCTATTGGTATTATCTGGTTCCCACGCGCTGCGTGGTAACCCCTTCTTGACGCGCTAGCGTCGAGTGTCAAGTAAATGTATGACGCAGGCGCGTCAATACTGAATTCCCACGCAGCGCATGGGAACTAGCAAAAACCTTAGTCAACTAACAATGTGGTTATTAACCACTCCAGTTCTGTAAAATGACCAAATTCGCTGGCTTTTAATATTCCGTTTTGATCAATAACGATATGTGATGGTGTACCTTCTAGCTGGTATTGTTTAAAGGTTTCTGCTGTATAAAAACGTGAATTTAAATAATCTAATACTTTTGTTCTGATTTCTATTTGTTCAAATTCATTGCGAGTAGTAAAGCTTGGTACATGTTGCTTGATAAATGTTTCCACCTCATCTTCAGTTGTTTCCGGCGTCTGTGTTATCAAGCAATCCATAGCGACAGAAAAAGGGAGGTGATATGCCAGGCGACCATTAATTAAGCGGTTTTCTGCCTGTAAGATGCGTTTTGTTTCACCTATAACAATATTTTCATTGAGTAATAATTTAAGATTACCTAGTGTATTAAGCTCAAAGTCCTCAAAAAAGGTTGAAAGACCGATAACAGTTAATCCTTTATTACTGTAACGCTGATGCAGATCTATAGCCTGCGGCAAGCTATGTAAAAAACAACCCGGGCAATTGAGTTGAAAGACTTCAATCAATACAACCTGACCTAATAATTGATCTAACGGTGTAGCTTTGCCTTGCAGCCACTCAGAAAGTTGTAATGGAGGGGCTGGTTTTCCGATCTGTGCGAGTTGTTTCATAATGTTGGCTTTTTAGCCTTAATAATCATCCTTTATCTTTTTAAAATCAAGATTAAATTTATTTAAATATCGGCTGACTCTATGGCTGTCATTGAGAGATGTTTTATTTAGACGGCTGATATTAAATAATGTTCTACCCGCTTGCGCAGCAGTTGCAGATTGCTGGCAAATTTTAATAACGCTTGAGAGCTGCTTACGTTCAAATAAATCAATGGGTTGGTCGATATATTGATCAACATCAACTTCAAGGGCTGTATCCGTTGTCTGATGCCAGTTTTTCCTAAGTCGCACAATCTCTCTTTAACCCCCTGGCTATTGATTCTACCTCCATCAGCAAGTGTACTCATTCGGGTAATACTGGCATTCAGGTCGCGAAAATTGCAACGCCATATAGCTTCAGCCGATTTTGCAAAATGTAAGTACTCGTTTTTAGCTAATTTATTAAAGCTAACTAAAGTGCCATATTTTTCAGTATTTTTTTCTAATTCATACTCAATATTTACCTCAAGGTCTTCAATTCGATCTTTTAATGAGGGCAATTGATAAGTCCACAAATTAATTCTAGATAACAAATCTTCACGAAATGCTTGGAATCAGCTGGAATCAATTCCGCGATCACTTAAACCAGGGGCTAATATTATTCACTCGTATTTTTCTCCGTTTCAAACCAACGATAGATAAGTCCAGCTAAAACAGCTCCTATAATAGGGGCTAGCCAGAAAAGCCATAACTGAGAAATAGCCCAGTCACCTTGAAAAAGTGCCACGGCAGTGCTTCTTGCCGGGTTAACCGAGGTGTTGGTTACTGGAATACTGATAAGATGAATGAGCGTGAGGCCAAAACCAATGGCAATGGGCGCAAGACCTTGTGGTGCACGTTTATCTGTGGCGCCCAAAATAATAAAAAGAAACATAAAGGTCATGACTATTTCAGTGGTTAGAGCAGCCGTCAGGCTATATCCACCAGGCGAGTGTTCTCCGTATCCATTCGATGCAAATCCAGCCGTTACATCAAAACCTGCTTGTCCAGAGGCAATTAGGTATAAAGTTGCTGCGCCAGCAAGGCCTCCCATTATCTGTGCTGCGATATAAGGTCCCAGTTCTGTCGCGGAAAACCGTCCTCCAGAATAAAGGCCTATTGATACTGCTGGGTTCAGGTGACAGCCTGAGATATGACCAATAGCATAGGCCATCGTCAATACGGTCAGACCAAAAGCCAATGAAACACCGAGTAAACCAATACCTACATCAGGAAATGCGGCGGCAAGAACTGCACTTCCACAGCCTCCAAGTACGAGCCAAAATGTACCAATAAATTCTGCAACTAATTTTTTTGTTAATGTCATTTTAATTCCTCATATTATTAATGAATTTCTCACTCCCACGGTATTCGGTGGCAACGCATATAGTCCTGTGACTATAGACTGGTATGCATTCCCACGCGGGAGCATGGGAACAAGATAGGCTAAATTTTAAGTTTACCAGACATAGCCAACACCGACTATATAACGAGTATCGGTAGATTTTTTACCCTCAGCTGGTTTGTTGTCATAATCAAGGTCAATTTGAGTCAAAAGATTAAAACCTTGATAGACCGGAAGTTTAAAGCCGGTATGGGATCTGACCAGAAAGTCATCCAGGCCTTCTAATGAAAGGATTCCTTCATGGTTATGAAAAAACTGCAGACGGTCTTTAATAAACCAGTGATGATAGTCAATAGCCCATCGTCCAGCCATAAACTCTCTATCTTCAGCTTCATTAAAGTTTTCTGTGGTATAAGCTATGCCTATTTCTGCCGTTAGATAGCTGATATCAGAATTCCATATTTCATGCCCCAAACCAGCACCAAAGGAAGTCCTGGAATTTAAGTCCTGAAAGCGATCTTTGGTAAAGTTAGTAAACAAAGAGGTATACCATTTTGGCATAAAATAATGATCATATTTCATGAAGGCATGTAAGTTATTAGAGCTTTCAACACCTTTATTTGCATCTTGATTATAAGCAGCACCCGCAGTAAATTTATTATTACCAGCTTTAGCTATTATATTGGCATCTGCATGGAAAGACTGAGTCTGAGTATTTCCTGAAGCTTTAGATCCACCAAGATGAATGGAGCCATCAACTTCAGCATTATTAGACACTACAGGGGGATTTATCGACTTAATTTTACTAAGTTTAATGGGAACAGGGCTTGAAAGGTTAGGGTTTTTTATACTGGGGCCATTTTCTGTTTGTACCAATAGCCCTGAAAATTGACTGTGATCAGCAAATTCAACAGTAATTGTCTCATCACTTTTAATATCTTTTATATCGTTCCAGGGTACTTTTATTTCTGCATAAGGCGTGCGAAATAAAAGTTCATTCTTTTGCATGGAGCTTATTTTTCCACTGATTATATCCCCGTTTGTTAAAAATATAGTGTCAGCAATGACATGTTGGGATAATAAAGTAATGACAAAGCCAAGCTTAAGCAAAAGGTTTTTAGACACAGGTGATACCCCATAATTTATTCAATGATTAATACTAACATTGAAAAAATAAATGCATGCTGAATAACGGCAAACTTTTTACTGTTAGAGTCTCAGTAGTAAAGGTAGTCGTAGTTTTCTTTCAGTCTTCCACATTTTTAAGCATGGTGAGCGGGAGAGCGCACATGGTCGCAGTGCTTCAGGGGCAGGTCCCGAATTGCGAGCCCCCTCTATTTTTTATTAACCTCAATCTATATTCTTAGTTCAGGACTTGCCCCCGTTACAGCGCTAATGGGGGTACTCAGTTGTCAAGGCGAGGTGATAGCTTCAAAAAACTAGGGGAAATCAGAAATCTTGATAAAAATGCCAGGAGCAGTGGAGGGCTGTTATTCACTCTTATTCCATCAATTGGGGTTAGCAAGGTTTATTATGGGCCTCAGTAGCCTAAGTTTTTTACATTTTATCAACGATTTATTGGCGTTGTTTATATTGAGGAAGAGGAGCATCTTAATCACTATAATACCCCCCAAATAAACCATAAGTTTGATGCCATATTATTTGTAGATCAGACCAGTGCTGTCAGGCTTAAAAGTTCACTCGAGCTGTCATACTGCCAGTAATAACATCGGTATCTTCATCGTTTAAATCAGCTTGTACTTTTGCGCCCAAAGTCAGGTTGTTAGTGACTGGGTAATCAAAACCACCCCTGAAATAGGCAATGCCATCATGCTCTTTAATGTTTTGAAAGCTTTCTTCTCGATCAAAATATTCATAATTTAGTCCGACATAACTGATTAAACCATTATTGAAGGCATATCCCAGTTCTATGTCACCTAGCCACAAGAGCTCGTCAGTGGTTGCATCTAATGGCTTGTTGGTAGAGCTGATATAGGTGTGGTGAAAGCGAGCGCCAACACGAGTTTTCAAAATAATGGACTGCCAGAAGGTCTTAAAAAAATTCAGATTACCTTCAATAATATAATCATGAACATCAGTGTCTAAATCGATAATGTCATGTTTTATGTAGCTATAGTTATATCCAGCTAATCCTGAAACAAACATAAAGTCAGTCAGTTGATAGGCAGCATAAGGAGTAATACCTAAGACCTGAGTTGTTGAGTCAGCAAAAAGCTGCTCAGTTTCACTATAAGCGTAGGTTAAAGCAGTACCTACAAAGACATCACCTATCTTTTTGTCTATTCCTCCAACAAATTGGTATATATCAGTATCAAAATTAACTAACTCAGCGCCATCTTCATGAATTTCAGTTAAAGATGTTGTTCCCCAAAAAGAGATGGGGGTATTGTTGATTTGGTCAGATCCTGCACCTTGTTTAATTTCTTTATCTAAAGCTGGTTTAAACATAAAAGCATTCACAACACTGCTAGCCAGATGTTGTGAAACCAGAGTATTAGTGGTTCTGACTATTTGTCGGCTTTGTTCAACTAATGCAGAATTAACACCGTTGTTACGAATTAAAGTGGCAGTTGAATCTGTAAAACAACCACTGCTAGAACCAGGTACAGTTGATGTCCAGGACAAGGTCCAGTTAGTCGATGTGATTGTTCCAGAAAAGATACCCGCATCAGCATCATGAAAAGGGCCGCTGACAGCAAAGGTGGGCGCACTTTGATAAGCACCAGATACATTACCTGCATCATCAACGGTACCTGCAAATGTACCCCCCTGGGCGTCAATACCACTAAATGAATTGCCGTTTTGGCTGGAAATCGTAAAGGTTTCCGCACTGGAACCCGGGCCGTTGTCTCCAGGTACAATACACCCAGAGTTAATGCTATTGAAGGTGCCTGAATAAATACCTAATACATTGAGAGCCGCAAAGACATTATTCGAGAAAAGGCACGCGGTACATAAAAGTGTAATTCTAATAAATATCTTTAGCATCTTTATAGTAGTAACTTATAGGGAGTGAAAAATGTTTCAAGTAAACTAAAATGCCAATGCATTTTTCGCTGTTAGGGGGATAATGGCACAAATTTCAGAAATTTTCCCTTGTTACTTTGATTTCATTTCTTTCAACAGTTAGTATATCGTCCTGCTTTTAATCGATAGCCATTTATGTTTTTGTTTATTTATGGTTTAACATTTATAACAAAAGACCTGTATATGCCGTTGCAAGAAAATAATTTCATTTCCTTTAAAGAATCTATTGATTCATATGTCTTGCCAGAACGATTTACCTTTCCTTTCTATTATCAACCACATCCTTTGTGTTTATTAGCTGCAAATGAGCTACAAAGCCATCTAGAAACACAAACAGAATGGCAACATAATTTTGGAATTTCAGGTAATAAAGAACAGGCTATTGGTAAAATGTTTGGGGTTCTTCTGGTTAAGAATAAGCAGAATAAAATCGGTTATTTAGCAGCATTTTCAGGGAAATTGGCAGAAAAGAATCATTTGCCAAACTTTGTTCCCCCTGTTTTTGATATGTTAGATGAAGAAGGTTTTTTTATGGCGGGGCAATTAGAAATTAATTTGATTAATGACCATATTGAACATCTTCAGAGTAATCCTAAAATCTCCGAGCTTGAAACTGCTTTAGAAGCTGAATTAAAACAATCTTCTCAAATAATTAATCAACATCGAGAGAAAATGATTGAGGGACGCAAAGTTAGAAAAGCCCAAAGAATATCGGCTGAAAAAGAAATGGATTTGGATGGTTTCCTGCAACTTAAACAACAATTAAGTAAAGAAAGTATTAAACAAAAAAATCAGCTAAGAGATTTAAGCCTTTTTTGGGGGGAAAGAGTTTCTAAAGTTGAAGAAATACTTGATAAACTCATTGTTGAAATTTCGTCCTTAAAAAAACAACGTAAACAGTTATCAGCTACTTTGCAGCAAAGACTTTTTGATCAATATCATTTTTTAAATATTAATGGCCAAACAAAAAGCTTGAGTGAAATTTTTAAACTGACTCCTCAGATAATTCCACCCGCTGGATCTGGACAATGTGCAGCGCCAAAATTATTACAGCATGCTTTTAAATGGGAGATGCAACCCTTAGCAATGGCTGAGTTCTGGTGGGGACAATCGCCTAAATCGGCTATTAGAAAACACCAGAATTTCTATGGTGCTTGCCAAGGGAAGTGTAAGCCAATATTGAATCATATGCTTAGTGGTATTGTAATGGATGATAACCCCTTATTAAGTAATCAGGCAGAAGGGAAAAAAATTGATATTGTTTATGAAGACAATGATCTGTTAGTGATTAATAAACCCGCTGAGTTACTATCAGTGCCAGGGACGAATATTCAGGATTCTGTTTTTCATAGAATGAAACAAAGCTTTCCTGGAGCAACAGGGCCTCTTATTGTACATAGGCTTGATATGGCAACTTCGGGTTTAATGTTAATTGCCTTATCTAAGGATGTACATAAAAAGCTGCAAAGACAATTTATTAATCGGACCATAAAAAAACGTTATGTTGCTTTATTAGACGGCTTATTAAAACAAGATGAAGGAGTGATTGAGTTACCTCTTCGTGTCGACCTGGATGACAGGCCTAGACAATTAGTCTGTTATGAGCACGGAAAATCTGCTAGAACTCAATGGGAAGTGATAGAGCGTAAGGATGGCCAAACTAAAGTGTATTTCTACCCAATAACAGGGCGTACTCACCAACTTCGTGTACATTCGGCTCATGTAACAGGTTTAAATCTGCCTATATTAGGTGACGACCTCTATGGTAATAAAGCCAATCGATTACATTTACATGCCGAATCAATTGAATTTACCCACCCTCTCACTAGAGAGTTAATGCATTTCCAAATCGAAGCTGCATTTTAATTTTGTTAGATTCTATTATCATTTTATATGATATTTTGAAATAGTACTTCAGTACAATATACAAAAAATAAAATTCCCTTTATAATTTTGCGAGATTTTATTGATTTGAGGTTAGTATTGAAATTCCCAATTTTAGTTTTTATATTTTTGACTCTAGTTTCCTGTAAAGTCGCAACACGCATTGATGGAGCAATAGATGAAGCAATTGAGGAAGTCACTCACTCAAATACAAATAACCGATCTGTTTCAAACAATTTAAATTTTGATGGTCGAGTTATTGCCATACACCCAAGTAATGGAATCCAGATACAAAAAGCAATTAAAGCTTATTTTTCAGATTCTGGAATCGAAACAGTTGCACTTAGAGATACTTTCAGGCCTGGGTACTCAGGTTTCCTCGTTATAAGCTGTCAGCAAACAAATAAAAATTACAATAGCAATCTAGGCATGATTGTTAATTCTGTTAAATGTGTTTTAAAAGATGGGCATAGTGAAACTATAGTATTTAGCGGAAAAGGTAGTCATGAAAGCTATCTAAGAAATGTAAAAAATAGCTATAAAGCTGTCATGGTTGCTTTAGATAATGTTACTAGAACTGGAAGTTCACTATCTAGAGCAAATTCATATGTTGAGCCTATTGCTAATCAACCCAGAAAGCAGCCTGTTATTCCCCAACAAGTTATTAAAGCTGATTTTACTGCCCAGAAACCAGCCAAAATAATTAATATTGAGAAAACATCATTTCAAAATGATAATCCATTTCAAGCTAGTCACTCAGAACAAAGAACCGCTTTAGTTATAGGTATAGCAAAATACCAACATATTTCACCGTTAACAAATTCCGAAAATGATGCCAAGGATATGGCAAATTTATTAAAATCATTAGGCTTTTCAGTCACCTTATTGCTGAACGCTTCACAAGAAGGCATTGAAGATAAAATTCATACCTTTGGTCGTGATTTAATCAAAAAAGGTGGGGTTGGACTTTTCTATTTTGCGGGTCATGGTGTTCAACATGCTAATACAAATTTTTTAATTCCTGTTGATGCCAATCTAAAGGTTCAGAGGGATTTAAAATATAAAGCTGTCAGTCTGGATATGCTTATGGATCAAATGGATCTGGCGAGAAATGGTTTGAATATTATTATTTTAGATGCCTGTCGTAATAATCCACTTCCAGTCGCTTCCCGGTCTTTGAGTCGTGGATTGGCTCAAGTGCCTGCACCAAAAGGTTCTTTTGTGGCATTTGCAACCTCTCCAAATGATGTTGCTAGTGATGGTTCTGGTCGAAATGGGGTTTTTACCAAATATTTACTAAAACACTTGGGCAAAAAAGGGGAACCCCTTGAGTCCGTCTTTAAAACAATTAGAAAAAGTGTCTATACTGAAACTTCTGGAGAACAGACTCCATGGGTTAACTCTTCCTTCATGGGTGATTTTTCCTTTGCGCCTTAATTTTTTAAAACATAATCTTAAATAATAATATATGAAACAATTTAAATTTTTTGTACTACTCTCTTTATTAGTTACTTTATCTGCTTGTTCCATGGCACCAAAATTGCCACCAAAACCAACTGAAATTCTAGCTCCTGAAGCAATACAAGGAAACACGGGGGAGTATATGTCTCCTTATACTTCGGATGGTGTTGTTGCTGAATGGGTAGATAAAGCTATAAATGCTAAGTTGGGCTCAACTATTGGTGGAACAGTTGCGGCTATTGGTATGCAGCAGGTAGCCGGTCAAATTCCTTTTGTTGGCGGCATTGTAGGGCATTATGTTGGGAGTTATGTAGGACGAAAAATTGCATTGGAAATGTCTGGTGGAGAAGAATTTATTAAAGAAACATCTGACTTGTCTTTTAACAACCTAAATGACCTGTCTGTTCATACTTATGTTCACTTTTCTTCACATGCTAGTTATCAGGATGCATTAAATGCAGCAAAGGAAATTTATCCTGATCTGAAGAAAACATATTCGGCTGCATTATTACGTGCGCCAAGAGGCGTGACTCCTGACCTATTAAGATATAGAGGCGGTTCTGCTGAATCAACTGTTGAAATTAATGCACTAGCTCCAGAAGGAGTTGTTATTGAAACAGAAGCAATAACTGACCCTGCAGTTGTAGAGATTAATACGTTGGACTCAAAGGTTGAAGTATCAACGAGTGAAACAACTTTAGAAGTAGATGCTAATTCAGTAGATATTAGCAACAATTAATTTTATATATAAAATATAATTGCTATCCACATATTGTAGACCACAGCTGAATATAATTTTAAATGGGTTATTGATGGTCGCATATTGCTGTCATTAAGATTTAAAATCAAATAAATTCAATTTGTGCTCTACAGTATGTATAGAGCTGTTAATAATTATTTCTTGAGATGTGAAAATGAAAAATAGATATAAACTAATTTTTTGGGTGTTATTTTTGCCTAACATGATTGCTTGTTCAACCGTTTATGACACAAATATTGATAACAGCCGAGGTCGGGCTAGTATTTATACCGATGTTTCATCTGTTGGGCGAGTTGCTGGTGTAGGTATTCAATCTCAGGATATATCCGCTATGAGCGATAGAATGATGCGTGATATTCTTGCTACCCCTGTGCTGGCTGGAAGAGCAGTTGCACCAAGAGTTATTATTGATAGTGAATATTTTATTAATGAAAGCTCATCGAGAATTAATAAAAATATGATTACTGACCGTCTGAGAATTCAGCTTAATAGAGCTGCAGGAGGGCGCATGATGTTTATCGGTCGGCACTTTTCACATATGGTGCAGAAAGAGCGTCAACTTAAAAGACAAGGTACTGTTGATTTAGGCACCATGGGAACAGCAAAAAAGACTGCAGGTGCAGATTTTAGACTGGGTGGAAGAATTGCCAGTTTAGATTCAATAGATCGCAGATCGGCTGCAAAATCAAGATTTCACCAAATCACTTTTGAAATGATTGAACTAGAGACAGGCGCAATCGTCTGGAGTAATTTTTATGACTTTAAAAAGACATCCAGTGAAGACGTTCTTTATAGATAATTCAAAATTTTTTGGCTTATGCTTGATATGTATTTTACTGACTGGCTGTTCTTCAAACGTACGTAAAATTCCCGATCAGGTTCAAGCTGAAATAAATACCATGCCCGCTGAGTTACGTGAGCTTTATAAACTGCAGTTTATTGAAGGTGAGCGTAATTTTGTGCTTAATAATATGCATATAGGCGTTGCTGCTTTTGAAAAAGGTGATTTTGAGTTAGCCAAAAGAGCCTTTGAAGATGCCATCCTGAATATTGAATATGTCTATTCTGATACAGAGGCATCAGCTAAAGCTCGAAGTTTATGGCATGCGGAAGGGGCAAAAACCTTTAAAGGTGAGCCTTATGAAAGAGCATCCATATACTATTATCTTGGTCTGATTGATTTGATTCAAGGCGACTATGAAAATGCCAGAGCATCGTTTAAATCAGGCGTTTTACAAGATGCTTTTGCTGAAGAAGATCAGCATCAATGTGATTTTGCTTTATTAATATTTCTACAAGGCTGGGCCTCACAGCTAATGGGTGATGAAGCCTTTGCTATTGAAGCATTTAAAGAAGTAAAAAAATTGCGACCTGATTTTCAATTTCCCGACCTAAGTCATAATACATTATTGATTGCTGAAACTGGACGGTCTCCTCGAAAATTAGCGGACGGTGTGGGACATTCAGAATTAGTCTATCGTCGAGGAAAAGCATTTAAGGAAAACAGAGTTAAATTTCGTATTAATAATCTGCAAACAGTGGCTTATCCTATGGAAGATATTTATTTCCAGTCTGCTTCAAGAGGTGGCCGAGCTGTGGATAAAATCCTCAAAGGAAAAGCTGTTTTTAGAGAAAAAAGCAGTCATATAGGGCTTACTTTATCCAATATCGCTAATAAAGCAATACTCATATCACCATTACTCGGAAGTGCAGGGGGCGTTGCCTCCATGGCTAGTGGTGGTGTCGCTGTTTTAGGTGCTGTTGCAACCTTTGCTGCAATCCATTCTAATCCACATGCCGATGTGCGGTATTGGAAAAATTTATCTGACACTGTTCATATTCATACTTTCCAATCTGACACAGCAAATTTAGCTGTTTCTGCTGAATATTTTGATAGAAAAGGCAGGGGCTATCCAAGTTTAACCTCAGCTAAAACACAAATAAAATCAGATAATGGTAGTTTTTTCTGGTTTCGTTCTCGGTCGTCATTTAATGTTAAAAATAAGTGGCATAACATCTTTATTTCGAACAAATAACAGCGGAATTTATACATGACTTTATTAAATTTAAAAAATAGCATTTTATTTTCTGTATTACTCTTAATTTTATCGGGTTGTGACAGTACAGTTAGGCGTGAAGGGCCAACCCCTGGGTTACAAGTAAGAAGTGAAAGAATGCCAGATGCCAGAGTCAGAATTAATGCTGTCTCGATTATCGACCCTAACCTGCAAAGAAGGGCGAATACTGTTTTTGGGATGGAAGTTTTAGCTTTTTCAGATAATGCAGAGTATATCGGAAAAATTGCAGTTGAGAACCATGGAAGTCGACGCTCACCTACTGGAACCATGGAGGTTTTTGTAGTATTACGAAACAGGATAAGTTATCCATTACAAGTTGAGTGTAGGGTTTTATTTTTTGATGAGACTGAAGTACCAGTTGAAGGGCCCACGGGCTGGCAACGTATCTTTTTGGATGAAAATGGCTTAGGGACATGCAGACAATTTTCTACATTGTTAAACACCAGTTATTACTATGTTGAAGTAAGAGAGGGACGATAAAATGAATAATCACAGTAAGGTCTATTATTTAACTATTGTATTTAGTACTTTGTTAGCGGGTTGTTCTACGCACTATGTCGAACAAATTACACAGCCTAGTCGAGTTGTTTCTCCTTTGCCACAATCAAGAAGTCAGGTTAAGCCCCTTACAACTTCTATATTAGATACTCAATCCATAGAACCTGATCATGCCTTAGAAAATGGTTTTGAATATACAGAATCAAGAAGTCCTTCGGCTCAGTCATACTCATCTACAAGGCCTGCTATCTATAATGATTCGCAGTTCTCAGATAACTATAAAAAAGCCAGAAAACCGAAGATTGCATTGTTTTTATATCGAGAACTTTCACAAGATGTGCTGGATTATAGCTCTAACCAACGCCTGGTTTTTGCAGGACAACATAAAAAGGATAAAAGTAATTTAGTTGTCGCTAAACAAAATACCTATAATACCGATCAGGGACATCGTCATACATCTTCAACTCGCTGGGCATGGCAGTTTGAAGACCATTTAATGAATGACTTATTATCATCTGGCGTTAAATTGGTTGACCGAGCGACAATCATGCGATTGGTTGCTTCAAAGGTCGACAGCAGTAAAGATTCAACAGGGCTGCTAAGTGTAAAGAAAATTGAAATGGATGCATTGAAAGGCTATGCAGATATTTTCGTTGAAGTTCTTATCTCTCCATCGACTAATAGAAGTCTAATTTATGATGTTAGATTAACAGCGAAGGAAGTTAAAACGGGGCAAATTGTGGCAACAGTGACATCAATGGGACAAGATTTTGTTGGTGATGAGCTTGAAGATGAAGTTTTATTAGGTAATACCTTTGATAAAATTGAGCCTAAAGGCGTAAAGAAGATTAAGAAAAAATGGTCGACTGAAAAAACTGCGCATTGGATTACTTCTTCATTAAAGAATAAACTTTCTATGTACTGGATGCATAAATAAATATGGCTCTGAACAAAAAAAAGGTTGGTCATTTTTCTACAATTAATCTTTTGGAAGTTCAGTAGGTCCGATTAGCGATGCGTAATCGGACGTATGTTATTCACCTACAGTAAACGTAATATTTATACCCCTACTCCAGCTCGATGAACAATATATTGATGAACGCTGGAATAAGTCAAATCTACAATACGTGTTTCATATCTATGTTTCGGAGGGGCATATTGACATACCCCACATAACGTTGAAGTTGGGCATGCTTTTTTCTATGTTATTAAAGAGGTTATTACCTTGATAATCAAGTGTCCGATTACGCTTCGCTAATCGGACCTACCTTGCTTGTAGCTAGATATCCATCACCACTTAAAATGCTGATTACTATTTTAATTAGTTTCTTTCCTATAAAATCTTGAATATTATTTTATATATCTTTAATATAGCTTTCTTAATTTCTGGAAGGCTGTAAAGGGTAGTGTTAAAGTCTTTGCTACTTCAGACAAATTTTTAGCTCAGCTCATAATATTTTAGGACAGAAAAATAATCTCACTTTCTCACTGCGCACTCAGCTCAAATAAACAGACATCTATTTCTGTTTATAATGGAAAAGAGATTGATAACACTCAGTTTCAATCAGATGTACGCCAATTATCTGCCGCACTTTCCCTGTTAAAACAACAAGATTTTGCTGTTTACTATGAACAGGCCTATCCTTTTTGCGTAACTCTATTTGCCTTATTGCATAGCAATAAAAAGGTTTGGATAGCCGCTAACAATAAATCTCAAATTGCTGATCAGTTAATTGAACAAGCTTGTTGTCTACTTGGTGACTGGGAAGGTAAGGAAACTTCATTAGTTATCAATAAAGTCAGTGATTTTGAACTAAGGCCTTTAGATCTAGATAATTCAGTCCTCACTATTTATACTTCTGGTTCAAGTGGACAAGCTAAGGCAATTACTAAAACGCTACAGCAATTTCAAATTGAAATTGATACGCTTGAGAGGTATTGGGGGCAGTGTTTAGGAGAGTCTCAAGTTTTAGCGACGGTTAGTCATCAACATATTTACGGCTTATTGTTTCGTATTTTGTGGCCATTAACTACTGGACGCTGTTTTCATAGTGAAATGTATTTAAGTCCTGAGCCCTTATTAAAGGCAGCAAAAGATATCTCTGCCCATTGGGTTGCCAGTCCCGCACAATTAAAAAGATTAGATGAATTATCACCCTGGCAGGATTTAGCTAAATTGAATGTTATCTTTAGCTCTGGTGGTGCCTTACCTGTAGAGTCAGCAATACAAATTGAGCAAAGTTGTGGTCAAAAAGTATTAGAAGTCTTTGGCAGTTCTGAGACTGGTGGAATTGCCTGGAGACAAAGTGTTGATGATACTTTATGGACTGTATTTGACGGTATTAATGTGTTCCTATGTGATGAGGGGCAAAGTTACTTATCTTCCCCATATTTAGTTGCGCAAGAAGTCGATGATTCACTATTAAACTCTGCAAATATAAATGATGAATCGTTTTCTCAAAAGTATTTTAAAATGGATGATAAAATTCAATTGCATGGCAATAAGCAATTCGAATTATTGGGAAGGCTAGATCGCATCGTTAAAATCGAAGAAAAACGCTTATCATTAGACGAACTGGAGCAAGCTCTCAACCATTCTGATTGGGTCGCACAGTCATATACTTTATTAATTGCAGATATTAGAGACAAGATTGCAGCAACTTTAGTCTTGACTGATAGCGGACAACAATATTTTCAGCAGTTTGGGCGAGCAGAGTTGATAAAACAGCTGCGAAAGCAATTGATGAACAGGTTTGAAACGGTGGTTTTACCGAGAAAATGGTTGTTTATACACTCTTTGCCAATGACTGCACAGGGTAAAATTGATCGGGAGTTACTTATTCAGTTATTTGCCCTAGATCATCAACGTTTTCCATTAATACTCAATTGTAATTATCAAGAACAGACCGTTGAATTACAATGTCGAGTCTTACCTGGTTTAATCTATTTTTCTGGCCATTTTCCCGAGCAACCCATTTTACCAGGTGTTACTCAATTAGCTTGGGCTGAACAATTCGCTAAAATATTTTTCAATATTAATATGCCATTTTTACGTATGGAAGTTATTAAGTTTAAAAAAATCATTCAACCCGGGGATATTATTAACATTAATTTAAGCTGGAAAGCTGATAACGGAAAATTATATTTTGAGTTGAGATCAACAGATGATTCACATAGTTCAGGTCGAATAGTTTATGGGGAAGGGGAATGACAGTTTGTATCATAGTCCCTGTTTATAATCATGAACATGCAATTAATAGGGTTATTGAGCAACTTAAACCGTTTGGTTTGAATTGTTTTATTATTAATGATGGTAGCTCGGCTGAATGTTCAAAGGTTCTTCAAGAAATTTCTGCAGAAGAAAGTAGCTGGCTGACATTATATGAAAGAGATGAAAATGGTGGCAAGGGCGCTGCTGTATTGGATGGGTTTAGATTAGCAATCGATAAAGGCTTTAGTCATGCTATTCAAATCGACGCTGATGGCCAGCATAAATTTTCTGATATATCTCTATTTTTAAAGGCTTGTGATCAATCCCCGGATAAACTTATTTTAGGTCAACCCGTGTTTGATAGCTCAGTTCCAAAAAAACGCTTGATTGGTAGACAGTTTACTAATCTGTGGATCTGGATTAACACGGTTTCGTTTGATATTGCTGATGGCATGTGTGGTTTTCGTTGTTATCCTTTGGCTGCAATTAATGAGATGTTAAAAACAACAAGCATCGGAAACCGAATGGATTTTGATATTGATATTGTTGTACGTTTATATTGGCAAGGTTTGGATATAATTAATATACCCACTGAAGTTCAATACCCTTTAGATGGCGTTTCCCATTTTAATATGTTGCAGGATAATCTGTTCATTTCTAGAAAACATGCGCAACTTTTTTTCGGCATGTTATGGCGATTACCAAAATTAATAATGAGGAAGTTAAAGTGAGCCATTGGTCACAAATTGAAGAGCATGGCATTGTTTGGGGGATGCACTTTTTATTGAAAGTTTATCTAATTTTTGGGCGAAAAGTTCTGCAGTTTTTTTTATATCCGATTGTTAGTTACTATTGGTTGATTAATAGAAAGGGGCGAGAAGCTAGTCAACAGTATTTAACTAAAGTATCAGCCTTTGATAATGGTTTATCAATAAGTGGCAGTTTGTTGGATAGTTATCTGCATTTTATAAGTTTTGCTAATGCTCTGATCGATAAATTGGCTGCATGGAGTGGTAGTTTAACTCTGGGTGATGTGGATTATTATGGTCGTGAAGCTATTATCAATCATATTGATAAGGGCCAAGGGGTATTAATTCTTGGTTCACACCTAGGAAATCTCGAAGTCTGTCGAGTGATTGCCAAGTTGAGAAATAAAGTCACGATTAATGTATTAGTCCATACTGAGCATACAGAAAAGTTTAATTCCTTATTAAACAAATATGCTGATTCTGGAAAACTGAATTTAATACAGGTAAGCAGTGTTAATGCTGCAACAGCAATGATGCTTCAGGATAAAATTGAAGCAGGAGAGTTAGTGATTATTGCTGCAGATAGAACACCTGTTGACACTAATGGTCGAGTAGCACAAGCTGACTTTTTAGGACAGCCTGCTTCATTTCCCCAGGGACCCTTTATTTTGGCATTACTGTTAAAATGTCCTGTTTTTACATTGTTTTGTTTAAAAGAACAGGATAAACAAGTGATTTATTTTGATCATTTTAGTGATGGAATGGATATACCGAGAAAACAAAGAACAGCAGCCATACAGCAGTATGTAGAAAAATATGCAGAAAGATTACAGCATTATTGTGTAAAAGCCCCTTTACAATGGTTTAATTTTTATGATTTTTGGCAAACTAACAATGAGTAATCCAATTGAGTAAACAGGCAGTGATAGTCAATGGACTAGCGTTATCAATAGAAGATATCTGTCATATTGCCGAACAAAAGCAGGCATTGATATTAAGTAATGATGAAACCTTTGCAGATAGAATTGACAAAGGTGCTGATTTTATAGATAGCCTGTTAGAAGAGGAAGGCTGTGTTTATGGTGTAACCACTGGTTATGGCGACTCATGTACCGTATCAATTCCTTTACAGCATGTGAATGAATTACCTCGACATCTATATACCTTTCACGGCTGTGGCCTGGGTAAACATTTTGATAGTCAGCAGACCAGAGCCATTTTAGCTGTACGTTTAAATAGTTTGGCTCAAGGCTTTTCAGGTGTTCGTTATTTGTTATTACAGCAGATAACAGAACTATTAAAACAGGATATTTTGCCTTTAATTCCAGAAGAAGGCTCTGTCGGTGCCAGTGGTGATTTAACACCACTATCCTATTTGGCAGCGGTGTTAGCAGGCGAACGAGAGGTACTCTATCAAGATAAAACACAACCCACCCAAGATGTTTTTACTCAGCTCAATATTACTCCGCTGACTTTAAAGCCCAAGGAAGGTCTGGCTATAATGAATGGCACTGCAGTAATGACAGCTGTTGCTTGTCTTGCCTATCAACGGGCGGCTTATCTATCTCAGTTATGTACCCGAATAAGCAGTTTGGCTTCCATTGCATTAAAGGGCAATGCTTATCATTTTGATGAAAAGCTATTTTCTGTAAAACCACATAACGGACAGATAAAAGTGGCACAAAGACTTCGTGCTGATTTGCAATTATCTACAGAAGCACCGCGTAATGATAGTCGCTTACAAGACCGATATTCATTACGTTGTGCACCACATGTGATTGGCGTTTTAGAAGATGCTTTGCCATGGTTTAGACAGTTTATAGAAAACGAATTAAATAGTGCTAATGATAATCCAATCATTGATGCGGAAGGTGAACATGTTTTACATGGTGGGCATTTTTATGGCGGTCATATTGCCTTTGCCATGGACAGCATGAAAACAACAGTAGCAAATCTTGCTGATCTAATGGATAGACAAATGGCTCAGTTGATGGACACCAAGTTTAACCATGGTTTACCTGCTAACTTATCTGGGGCATCAGCGGAGCAAGCGATGCTTAATCATGGGTTTAAAGCCGTGCAAATTGCTGTTTCTGCCTGGACGGCTGAAGCCTTAAAAAACACCATGCCTGCCAGTGTTTTTTCTCGATCAACTGAGTGCCATAATCAAGATAAAGTCAGTATGGGGACCATTGCAGCCAGGGATTGTATAAGAGTTTTAGAATTAACAGAACAAGTCGCTTCAGCGATGTTGATTGCTGTCGTTCAAGCGGTTGAGTTACGTGGGAATCAGCAACAACTAAGTTTTGAACTACAAACAACGATTAAAGAGGTTAGAGAAAAAATCAGCTTTCTAACAACTGATAGAGCAATGGAGCAAGAATTACGCCTTGTTATGCAATTGATTCGTGATAGACACTGGTCCCTTTATGAGTAAAGCAATAGTCGCTTGTGAAGTTGAAATTGATGTGCCTTTTTTTGATGTCGACCTTATGGAAATTGTCTGGCACGGCAACTATGTAAAATATTTTGAAATTGCACGTTGTGAGTTATTAGATAAAATTGGCTATAACTATATGCAAATGCGTGAATCAGGTTATACCTGGCCAGTGATTGATATTCGTATTCGTTATGCAAAATCTGCAAAATTTGGACAAAAAATTATTGTACATGCAGAGATTTGTGAATGGGAAAACCGTTTAAAGATTAATTATAAAATTACTGATAAATTAACAGGGACGCGATTAACCAGAGGACATAGCTGTCAGGTTGCCATAGATATGGAAACAGAAGAAATGTGTTATGAATCGCCTGCTATTTTATGGCAAAAACTGGGGCTCAATAAGCCGTGAATCATTATGACGTTATTGTTATTGGGAGTGGTATTGGTGGACTGACATCAGCCGCTTTGTTAGCAAAATATGGACAATCGGTGTTGGTATTAGAAGCACATGATAGACCGGGTGGTTATGCGCATGGTTTTAAACGCAAAAAATATAATTTTGATTCGGGCGTTCATTTAATCAGCGGCTGTGGTGCCGAAGGTTATAGTGGTGGACAAGTTATATACAAAACCTTGCATGCATTAAACATGCTCGATGAAATCGAATTTATAAGTATAAACCCCTTCAGTCATGCTAATTTTCCTGAGCTCAGTATTGCTTTACCACAAAAAATTGATCATTTCGTTGCTACTTTATCTAAACAGTTTCCTTCTGAGGCTGATGGTATAAAAGTATTAACTGAGCTTTGTCTGCAATTATCTGAAGAAATTACTATTGCAGATGAATTAATGGCCGATGTTGATCTTGAACGTGCCCAACAACTTATGCCGGCCTTATTTAAATACCGAAGGTCAACATTAGCCGAAGTAGCAGGGCAGTATATTTCAGATCCAAAATTACTGGGTGTATTTGCCAGTAACTGGCCTTATTTGGGCTTGCCTCCATCACAAGTTTCATTTGTGTATTGGAGTACCATGTTAATGGGTTACATGGTCGATGGCGCTTATTATTGCAAAGGCAGCTTTCAGCAATTAGCAAATACCCTGGTTAAAGGTTTACAACGGTATAACGGTGAGATTCAATATAAATCAGCCGTTGAAAAAATTATTATAGAAAATAATTGTGTGGCTGGTGTTATTGTCAACAATCAACGAATTAATGCTAAAACAGTTATTTCTAACGCTGATTTTAAACAAACGGTTTATGACATGGTGGGAGAGCAGTATTTTCCATCACGTTATCTACAGCGAATAAAAAAAATGCAACACTCACTGTCTATTTTTGCGGTTTATATTGCGACTGATTTAAACCTGGCTGAGATGGGTGTTTGTCATGAATCTTTTTGTTATCAAGATTTTAATCATGACAAAAATTACTCCAGAACCCAGCAGGGGGATATTTCCTGGATAAGCATTACCGCTCCAACCTTGGTTGACCAGGAGCTTGCGCCAAAAGGTGTGCATTTGTTAATGTTGACCACCTTGTTACCCTATCAGGCTGCTGAATCATGGAAACTGGAAAAGCCCAAGTTCATGCAAACAATGGTGGACATTGCTGCACAAACAATCCCCGAGCTTGAAAACCATATTTTATATTGTGAAGGGGGCTCACCTGCCACCATGCATCGATATACTCAAAACCATCAGGGTGCGGCATATGGCTGGGATGTAACACCTGGGCAGGTAGGGCCTGCCAGAATTCAAAACCAATCACCGATTAAAGGATTGTATTTTGCCGGACACTGGGCTTCTCCGGGGGGAGGTGTTTATGGTGTTAGTGTTTCTGGTGTGCAGGCTGCGCAAAAAGTATTAGGCATTAGCAAGCAATCTGATTTATGGGAGGTTGTAAACGATTAATTGACTTTCAGCATCCTTATTGACTCAGGGTGGGAGCCAAGTAGAGTGGGCACGCTTTTTTTTGCCCACGAATAATAGGGGAAATAGAAAAAATCGGCGACAGACTACGATTGTTGCAGCCCGTTGGTGTGAGCTATACCCAGCTAGTGCCGATTACTTTCCCCAATCGGGATAATCTGGAGTCTGAGACTGAAATCAATAATCGTGGTCTATCCCCTATTTTCTTTTAGGTAGTTCGACCGTAATGAATGTAGAAATAACTTCTTGTGGGTGTGAATAGTATGAAATTGATACCTGACTGTTTAATTAGGCGTGGCAACATTATAACTGAAAGAATATATAAATTAATAATTGGCAGTCTAGCTCTTTCTATAGGAACATATCTTCTATTGTTAGTTTTTTTTATTGTATTTTTTGAAGATAATCCTTATTATTAATTGTTTAATTAATAATAAGGGTTGGTTTATTGGTTTAACTTCAATTGTTTTGTCGCCGTTTGTTTATAAACAACTTACCTGACCACCAGCAGCAGGTAGGGTGGGCAAGGCTTTTCTGCCCACCGACCCCTTGAAACGTTATGTATATCAATAGAGGAGAGTGTTGAATGTCTCGTTCTCGCCCACCAATCCACACCATCGTTGATGATTTTGTGGCGCCTGTGTGTGATGATTTTGTGGTGATTTTGTATCAAGATGATGATATTTTATTAATCAATAAACCCAGTGGACTGCTCAGTTTGTCGGGCAAAAACCCCCTAAACTGGGATTCGGTACACTACCGTTTGATACATGGCCAAGAGGGAGTGAGTCCTGCATTCCCAGAAGCAAAATTACCGCATCGATTAGATTTTGGGACATCGGGCATTATGGTGGTGGGGCTGAATTCAAAGTCGGCAAAACATCTCAATAAACAGTTTCAAGTGCGCACGATTCAAAAGCGTTATGTGGCACTTCTGGCAGGTTGGGTTGCCGACGATCAGGGGTGGGTTACTGCTGCCATAGTGAAAGATAAAAAGGATTTTCCTCGGGTAAAAATTTGTCACACGACAGGCAAAGAGGCCATAAGTGAATACATGGTATTACACCGTCTAGAACAACCGCGTCGAAGCTTGGTGCAATTTACTCCCCATACAGGACGTACACACCAGTTACGTATTCACAGCCAGGCAATAGGGCATCCAATTCTTGGGTGTGATCTGTATAAAAACGATCATAATGAACAGATGGCAGATCGTTTGCTATTACACGCCAGTGACTTGTATTTTGAGCATCCTACCAGTGGTAAACAATTCCATGGACAGTGTCCCTGTCCGTTTTAATCAGAGAAATCATGGAATCAGCCAGCTTGAAATAGCAGCATAAAAGTAAAAACTGATAACTTTCAAGTTTTTATAACTTGCCTCTATTCATCTAATGCGTAGTTCATCTTGCTGAAAACAGTACTTCGTCCTACGTAGTCCTGATGAATCTTGCAGGGTGAAAGTTCCTGTCAGTTAAGGAACCTCTGATTAAGTTGGTTAGAATTTAGCGCAGAAAAAACTGTCGCTATTTTTCACGAAGTGAGCAGTAATAGTCATTCTATTGCGCCGATCTTCGTGGAAAATATCGGCTGTTTTAGCAAGCTAAAAATAATTGGACTTAATCAGAGATTCCTTAAGGGTTAATCACCCACCCGTATCGAGAGTTGCGCCTATGGCGGAGTCGCCCCCTATTTTCCTCCTATTTTAGAAAATGAATCTATCCACTACCTTGTAGAAGCGGATATAAAAGGCTTCTTTGGCAACGTAGACCAAGAGCAACTGTTTGCCTCAGGGTATATTGTTGGCAAAGTAGATAAAAATTATTGAGCACTTTTTCAATCAAATTCTTATTTTCAATTGCTTAGTGTGTTACTAGTAGTGACATTAAAGCCTGTCTTCTCCCTTAATTTTTAATGGCTTTTATGACAAATAAAGATTTGTCATCTCCGTTGACAAGTTTTTATTTGTCATTTATTGTAACAAAATAAGTTTTGTCAAGGAGCTGTGATGAGTATTATTGTAGGCCAGGCTGTAAGAAATAGTGATTTTTGGGATAGAACTGATGAATTAGAAGACATATGGGATGCCATAGAAAGTGGTAGCCATATCCTTATTTCTGCACCAAGACGAGTCGGTAAAACATCTATTATGTATAAGGTGTTAGATGAGCCAAAAACAAATTATATTCCTGTCTATATTGATACAGAATCTGCTGATAGTCAAAATG